>JGI994J12354_10000106_pt1 | contig 74932 bp, 68 predicted proteins | sample IntmicLarv3ML3BL_FD_12354 | JGI IMG/M metagenome (IMG submission 12354) | reverse complement strand
TTAAGACCGTGGGGCTCTGCCCCAAACCCCGCAAGCGTAGCACGCTTGACCGCATTTCGGCTTCGCCAATGTTAAAAGGGAATACGAATGAAAAGTGTATTAAAAAAGAACGCGCATTCGCGCGTTCTTAAAATGGGTCAAGGGTGAAACCCTGAAAGACGTGTGAGACAGAGTCTCACGGTTTTAATCTTTTGACTTTAAAACGAAATTAACTTAGCAACTACGATACAATAAAGGAATGATTAATAAGAATATTATAGCTAGGAAAGAAAGTATAACATCTATTATACGATGTCTTTTTGATCTGTCTTCTTAGGATATCACCCATTTTTTGTATTATGATAAGAGCTTTTTAATTCCTTAATTTATCAAAAATCTGAGTTAGTTCCTCTAACAATGATATATCAAAACCAGCCAGGAACGTACTATTGTTTATAAACCCCACTGCATAATAATCATCATACATAAAAACATTGCTTCTCTTTATATGGCTGATAGACTCTAGGCCTGTTAGTGGGCTCTGTATAGATAAATAAACATTTACGGCAAATAATTCACTGCCATCTATATAGTAGGATATCTGTATTAGCCCTACTGTAGAGTTATTTTTCATTTGTCTCGCATTTACTCTGGTTATCCCTCCTGTATGTTGAGCAAAGGGTGATAGAGTTCTTTTTACTTCGTCAAATTCTTTACTATTTGTATCTATGCTAATAAATTGCGTTCCACTTTTCATGCTTATCTTATCTACTTTATAAAACATTTCTTTGGCGGACAGAAATAACCAAGCATCTGCATTACGATTCCTATCAACTAGATTTATCAAATAAAAACTAACTACAACATATACTATGCCTACTAACATCCTAATATTTCGCTTTACCACCATACCCCACCCTAACATTAGCTCGCTCAAATAAGTCATCTAAGTTTAAATTTAGATGACTTACGACCTATTTTTATCTATCTATTCCATAGCCTTATTGCCTCTTGAGCTATTCCTGTGATGTTATCAAAATTCCAATCTGTTGAGTCCCAGCGTTCAGTAGATGTCTCGCTTAGATCGCCTAATATAACATTATACTGTAACACCCTACTTGGGGCGAGCATTACTGCACCATTAACTCTTCCCTGTCTTATGTAAGTTACGTTTACGGTATGATCAAACGCGTTTGTTTGTGCAGCTAATACTAAACTTCCGCCTTCAGTCACAATGGCAAAGAGTGTGGCTACAATTCCTACAGGCCTACCTATCAGTAAGCCTATCGCAGATATTGTTGTTCCCCTTGCTAATGCTATTGTTCTTGTGTTGACTGTGCTCATTTGACTATTTTGATAAACACGTGATACTACTCCATTTTGAGTAACTCCTCCTATAGATGCAAATCCTCTATTCGCATGACCTCTTGTGCTCATTTCCCTAATAACCCTAGGGTTTGTTACAGTAAAAGCTTCTATTAAGTTACTTTCTATGTCTACTATTTCACTAACTTCTATATTTACATCCAACGTATGATTTAAAGGTATTTCTCCATCTACCACTTGGAAAAATATATTCTCCATCAACTCGCTATGGTCTATTACTCCCTGTCGCATGTAGCTAGAAAACAACTCATTATTCTCGTATAACGACATCACATCATAGGTAACTATATCTGTTGCTTTATCTCTATGATAAATTTTTAGTACTCCTGTTGCAGGGTTATACTCCATTGTTACGGTATAATCAGCCGTATCTCTAAAGAAATACGTTATGCCATGATACTCACTTATGTCCATCCAGTAGTCACTTGTAATACGTTCTTGTATTGTATTCACATTTTGATTAGCGATTGACGTTCCTGTTACTGTTGTAGGCATAAGTACAGTGTTTGTTAACATCATTGCACTTAATAATAGTGGTATACTCTTTTTCATAATTATATCCCTTTCTCATTGAGTTTAGTATTTTTGTGATATCACTTAGTCGATTATCTAGTATGTACACCTACCTTCTAGAATGATTTCATTGCCAATTTCCCTGCAATGAATGGTATATCGTTTAGAAAATCTTATATTTATCCACATCTATGGGGCAATTGCCTGACTCACGTATAACAACTTATTGTCTATGTAAAAATCTCTATTGCAAAATCATTTTTAATTGTTAAGTAAGAGGTAGCTCTTTTGAGATTCAAATCAAGTAACTTGGTTGATACTTAATCTGCAAGTCTTGTAGATAGGATATTGTGTCGTATTAACACATAATTATTTTAATATATATATATATATATTTGTCAACTAATATGTAAATTAATTCATAAAATTTAAAAAATATTTATAAAATCCAACCTTTTTAGATCAATATATGCGCATCTTGATACGCCTCATAACTGCAAAAAAAGAACGTGCATTCGCACGCCCTCAAAACCTTAATGTATTAATATCTTTAAAGCGAAATTAAATTAGCAACTACGATACCATGAAGAAATGATTAATAAAAATATTATAGCTAAGAACGAAAATATAACATCTATTACACGATGTCTTTTTGACCTGTCCTCGCCTGGTAGCAACAACTTGCCCCTTTTTCTTTGAGTTGAATATTTGAATACTCGAAAAATTCTTTCGATGAAGTATAGCGTAGTCAAAAAAAGTAAAATTTCTACAAAGTCCCTGTCCCTAAAACCTCTATGTCGCAAGCTAATCCCTCCTTTTTATAATGTAACTTTAACTAAGAATCTTTAGCTAATTAGTTAAACCACACTCTACTAAAATAAAAGTCTGCATTATGTATAGCGTGATTGAGACTAATTATAGCATTGAAAACAGCAATACTACCACTAGCTGCTGTTATTACTGCTACTACCCTACCCATAAAAAGTGCTGTAATAGCAACTATTGCTAACAAGATGCCAACAGTCGCAATCAATCGAAACTCTTTAGTATTTACAGATTCAACAGCGCTTTGAAATGACATTAAATCGCTAGGTCTATTTACTCTACTTTCAAGCCCACTTCTCCTACTGTTACCTGAGCGAATTGTCCACAAAGGATCATCAGTATGGCCGTCAGTGTTCCACTTAAAATTTATACGAAACTCTCTATTTGAAAAAGTATTCTGGGATGCAGTAAACTCACTGATTTCTGCGAGCAACCCTCTGAATGGTAACATAGCATATACAGCAATTGAAATAATGGCTAATATTATAATGAACGATAAGACCAACTCCACAGTTTTATTATAAAATTTCATTCTAAAATATCTCCTCCACTTATTAAATAATACTTTGAACAAAACTTCATGGTACTAAAAATGACGATAAAAATATTATAGCTACAAAAACAAATATAACACCTACTATACGATGTCTATGTAGTATGTCGTTATCTGTCAATTGCCGTTTACTTTCTTTTTTACGAGATTTATTTATAATTCCAATTCTTTTTTTACTTGGTATTCCAAATAAATAAAACATACCTCCAACGAAGTATATTATTACACCTAAGAAAAGCAACAAATCAGTATTTAACAAAGACCCTACAATTACAACTATTAAAACAAAAAAAAGTAACAGGCTAGTATTTAACAAAAACCTCACAACTAATCCCCCCTTTTTTCACGAACTAATGTAGATACACATTTCAATAATCCCCCTAATTGCAAAAAAAGAACGTGCATTCGCACGTTCTTAAAAAAAGCGGTCAAGCGCGCTGCGCTTGCAGGGTTTGGGACGGAGTCCCAAAAAGGTCTTAATCTTTTGACTTTTTACATCATACCGCCCATGCCACCCATACCGCCCATACCACCTTGTGGCATAGCACCTTCTGGTTCTGGTAAGTCAGCAATTACGCTTTCTGTAGTAAGTAAAGTCGATGATACACTTGTAGCGTTTTGTAGTGCAGACCTAGTTACTTTAGTTGGGTCGATGATTCCTTCATTAACCATGTTAACATATTCTTCAGTTAAAGCATTGAAACCAATTCCGCTTTCTGATTCTTTAACTCTGTTAACTATTACACTGCCTTCAAGACCAGCGTTGTTAGCAATTTGACGAAGTGGAGCTTCTAAAGATTTTAATACGATAGATGCACCTGTTTTTTCATCGCCTTTTAATGTAGCCATTAATTCAACAATACTTTTGCTTGCGTGGATGTAAGAAGAACCTCCACCACCAATAATACCTTCTTCTACTGCTGCACGAGTAGCTGCAAGAGCATCTTCCATACGTAATTTTTTCTCTTTAAGTTCTGTTTCAGTAGCTGCACCAACTTTAATTACTGCAACACCACCAGCCATTTTAGCAAGTCTTTCTTGCAGTTTTTCTTTATCAAACTCTGATTGACTTTCTTCGATTTGACCTTTTAATTGGTTAACACGTGCGCTTATTTCTGATTTGTCACCAGCACCATCAACAACGATTGTGTTTTCTTTTTCAACTCTAACAGTTTTTGCACGACCTAAGTCTTCTAAAGTTACATCTTTAAGGTCAAGACCTAATTCGTCAGCGATAACTTTACCACCTGTTAAAATAGCGATATCTTCAAGCATAGCTTTTCTTCTATCACCGAAACCAGGAGCTTTAACAGCTACACAGTGGAAAGTACCTCTTAATTTATTTACAACAAAAGTAGCTAGGGCTTCGCCTTCTACATCTTCTGCGATAATTAAAAGTTTTGCACTTGATTGAACGATTTGCTCAAGTAGTGGTAATACATCTTGGATATTAGAAATCTTTTTATCTGTTATAAGGATATAAGGATTATCAAGTTCTGCTACCATTTTATCCATATCTGTAGCCATGTATGCTGATAAGTAACCACGGTCAAATTGCATACCTTCTACAAGTTCAAGTTCTGTGCTCATTGTTTTAGATTCTTCAACAGTTATAACACCATCGTTAGATACTTTTTCCATCGCGTCAGCTATCATAACACCAACTTCTTCATCGCCTGAAGATATTGCCGCTACTTTTGCAATATGGTTTTTACCATCTACATTTTGGCTCATACCTTTAATAGCTTCTACAGCTGCTTCTGTTGCTTTTTGCATACCTTTTCTTAAGATGATAGGATTTGCACCAGCTGCTATATTTTTTAAACCTTCTTGTACCATAGCTTGAGCAAGTACTGTTGCTGTAGTAGTACCATCACCAGCTACATCATTAGTTTTTGTTGCTACCTCTTTTACAAGTTGAGCACCCATGTTTTCAAAAGCATCTTCAAGTTCTATTTCTTTAGCGATAGTAACACCATCGTTTGTAATTAAAGGTGTACCATATTTTTTATCCAAAACCACGTTACGTCCTTTAGGTCCTAGTGTAACTTTTACTGCATCAGCAAGTTGATTAACACCTGATTCTAGTGCTGTTCTTGCATCTACGCCAAATTTAATTTGTTTTGCCATTCTTTTTTTCCTCCTTATATAATTATAATTTTTTTGTATTTTAATATTTACTATTCTACAATAGCTAATATATCGCCTTGCTTGATTATGATGTATTCTTCTTTATCTATTTTAACGTCTGTACCTGAATATTTAGAGTAAATTACTTTGTCGCCAACTTTAACTTCCATTTTTACTTCTTTACCCTCTACGATACCTCCAGGACCTACTGCTACAACTTCAGCCTCTTGTGGTTTTTCCTTAGCCTGACCAGTTAATACTATTCCAGATTTAGTTGTTTCTTCTGCTTTTAATTGTTTAACCACAACTTTGTCGCCTAATGGTTTAAGTTTCATATTTCACTACCTCCTGATTACTATATTTTATTATTTTTTCCAACTTACTAGCACTCTGGTTTAATGAGTGCTAATCACAAGATATATATTAACCTTTGCAAATACTTTATGCAATTACGTTTTTACATAAAAAAAAGGCATTTATATTAAATTAAATGCCTTTTACTTTTTTTTAATTCGATTTTCTTTATTTTTTACCTATTTGCTTGATTCTAGCATAATGAAACAAATATTGTTGAGCAAATCCTGCATACTCTCCCCATTTTTCATCTGCAAAGGTGTGAATTTTCTTCATACTTACTTCTTCATCATTAAAGTAGAAGTATTGCATTACCCTTCTAACCCAAACATCTATCGGGAAAACTTCGCCCTTACCCATAGAAAATAACATTGTACAATCTGCAACTTTTGGGCCTACGCCATGTATATTTAAAAGTTCTCGTCTTAATTCGTCAGTTTCCATATCTTTTAGATTTTCAATTAATATTTCACCACTGCTTAATTTCTCTACAGCGTCTTTTATATACTTAGCTCTGAAACCCGTTTTACATTTCATTAATTCTTCTTCTGAAACTCTATTTAAGACTTCAGCAGCTGGAAATGAGTAATATCCGCCCCTTAAATCATTACCATACTCTCTTGAGATATTTTCTATTACCTTCTTTATCATAGGTATGCGGTTATTCTGTGATATGATAAATGAGATTAGACATTCATAAGGCTCTTGATTAAGTATGCGTATGCCCGATGCAAACTCTATAGCTTCTTTCATTATAGAATCATCTTCTGATAAAATTTCTTTTATTTTTATATAATCTCTATCTAAATCAAAATACTTTATCCAAATATTTTCAAACTCTGAAACAGTACATGGATAAAACTCCACACGCTCCATACCATACTGCTTTATATATATTACTTTATTAACAGCTATAACAACGAACTCGTCCTCATCTGTCTTATCAAATCTAAAACATTGCCCACACTCTAAAGTCTCCGTAATATCAAAATCACTAAAATCTGTTAAAACAACCTTATCATCTTCCTGTACATACCTCATAAAATCCCCCTTTTTAAAAGATTAAAGTCAAAAGAGAAAGAATAAAGAAAAGACCTTGGGGCTTTCAGCCCCAAACCCCGACAAGCGCAGCGCGCTTGACCGCTTTTTTTGCAAGCGCATTCGCGCTTGCCTGCGCTTTTAAAAACTGCGTATTTGCGCGGTTTAGAATGGGTCAAGGGTGAAACCCTTGCGGAGGCTTGAAGGCAATGCCTTGGCTGCACCTCCAAGGTCTTATTTTTTATCTTCTGCTTAATAATTCTTTATACGCAAGAATTGCAACAATGGTTTTAGAATCTTTTATTTCTCCAGAAAATATCATATTAACAGAATCTTGTAGTGAATATTTTTCAATAGTTACAAATTCATCTTCATCCAAACATTGAACGCCTTCTGATAAATCTTCTGCTAAGTAGATGTTTATAATTTCATCACAATATCCTACTGACGCATACATACTTGTGATGTGCGTGCATTTGCCAGCTTTATATCCTGTTTCTTCTTCTAGCTCACGAATAGCACACACCTGTGGGTCTTCATCTTTATTTAAAGAGCCAGCAGGTATTTCAAGAAATTGACCCTTAGCGGCATGTCTGTACTGACGAACATATATTATATCACCATTATTATCTATAGGTATAATTGTAGCACCACCATTATGCATTACTGTTTCTCGCATGACTTCCTTATTTTCAGGTGACATAATAGTATCATGTGTCACACTTATAATTTTACCTTTAAACACAGTTTCACTTTTTACCAGACTATAATCCCTCAAAACACACCTCCAAATTTTAAAGTCAAAAAAATAAAGACCGTGGGGATTTCATCCCCACCACCCCTGACAAGCGCACACGCGCTTGCTTAAAGTTTTTGGTCAAGCTTTTTTCAAAAAGCTTGTGGGGTGAGGACATTGTCCTGGCAACGCCCCACGGTTTTTATCTTTTGACTTTTTCATATTTTAATCTTTTCTAAAATTCTAAATTATTAACCGTTCTTGGGAAAGGAATTACGTCACGAATGTTTGATATACCAGTGAGATACATAACAGCACGCTCAAAACCTAAACCGAAACCTGCATGTTTTACACTACCGTATCTACGAAGATCTAAATACCACCAGTAGTCTTCAGCACTTAAATTTAATTCTTGCATCCTAGACTCTAAAATATCAAGCCTTTCTTCCCTTTGACTACCACCAATAATTTCTCCTATTCCTGGAGCTAATAAATCCATAGCCGCTACAGTTTTACCATCATCGTTAAGCCTCATATAAAATGATTTTAATTCTTTAGGATAATCTTTAACAAAAACTGGTCTCTTGTAAACTTCTTCTGCTAAGTAACGCTCATGCTCTGTTTTTAAATCCATTCCCCACTCTACAGGAAATTCAAATTTCGCTGATGATTTTTGCAAAATATCTATAGCTTCTGTATATGTTACAACTCCAAATTCTGAATTTGCTACATTTGTAAGTCTTTCAATTAAACCTTTATCTACAAAGCTATTAAAAAACTCTATTTCTTCCTTTGCGTTTTCCATTACATAGTTTATGATGAATTTAAACATATCTTCCGCAAGCTCAATATTATTATCTAAATCAGCAAAAGAAATTTCAGGCTCTACCATCCAAAACTCTGCTGCATGGCGTTGCGTATTAGAGTTTTCAGCCCTGAAAGTTGGACCAAAAGTATATACATCTCTAAAAGCAAGTGCATAAGCTTCTGCAGAAAGCTGACCGCTTACAGTTAAATTTGCTTCCTTACCAAAGAAATCTTGTTTGTTATCAACTGCACCATCTGTATTTTTAGGTACGTTGTCTAAATTAAGAGTTGTTATTCTAAACATTTCACCTGCACCTTCTGTGTCACTAGCGGTGATAATAGGCGTATGGACATGCACAAAATTTCTTTCATTGAAAAATTTGTGTATAGCATAACTAGCAAGTGAGCGAACTCTAAATGCAGCCGAGAAAATATTTGTGCGTGGGCGCAAATGTGCAATAGTTCGTAAAAATTCAACTGTATGACGCTTTTTTTGTAGTGGATAGCTAGAATCTGAATGCCCTTCTACAACTATGTTTTTAGCTTTAATTTCAAACGCTTGTTTTGCACCTTGGCTTTCAACAACCACGCCCTCTACAGTTATACAAGAACCTACTCCTATTTTCACGATATCATTAAAATTATTTAATTCTGTATCAAAGACTATTTGGATACTTTTAAAAAAGCTTCCATCATTAAGTTCTATAAATGCAAAATTCTTACTGTCTCGCAAAGTTCTTACCCAACCGCCAATAGTAATCTCTTTGTCTTTATAATCTTTTGTGTTTTCGTATATCTTTTTAATTGAAGTGTACATTGGATTCGCTCCTTATTTTTTCATTAAAATTTTCCTAAATTGTATAACAAAGCTAAAATATTTGCAACATGAATAATATATGTTTTTGTGAGCAGACTATATATGTAGCTATTACTACAACAAATATTAGCTACAATCTTTTATGCTAAAATAGCGTATATAAAAGGAGATATGTATCATGGCTGATCAAGCAATTAATTGTAATGTAACTAACTGCAAACATAATAATGATAATCATATGTGTACTTTATCAAATATAGTAGTAGGTTCAGATAACAGCATAACTAGCATGAATAGTTGTGTTGGAGGTAAGTGTGAAACTGAATGTGTAAATTTTGAAGCTGAGTAAATAAAAATCTTGGGGATTTCATCCCCAAACCCCTGACAAGCGTAGCACGCTTGACCGCTTTATCTGCAAGTGCGTACGCACTTGCTTAAAGTTTTTGATTAAACTTTTTACAAAAAGTTTATGGGGTGTGGGGCAAAGCCCCACGGTTCTAAAGCTTTTGCCTAAAAAGCAAAAAAAATTCCCGAATAATCGGGAATTTTTTTACTTAGCGTATTCAATCGCTCTTGTTTCTCTTACTATACTAATTTTTATTTGACCTGGATACTCCAGTTCAGATTCTATCCTTTTAGATATTTCACGAGCCAGCATTGTCATACCTACATCATCAATTTCTTCTGGTATAACTATAACTCTAAGCTCTCTACCTGCTTGAATTGCAAATGATTTCTCAACACCTTTGTAAGAATCGGCAATTCCTTCTAAATTTTGTAAACGTTTAATATAAGTTTCCAGTGTTTCCCGTCTCGCCCCAGGTCTCGAAGCAGATATAGAATCTGCAACTTGAACAATTATAGAGATAATATTTGTAGGTTCCACATCTCCATGATGCGCCTCTACAGCATTTATAATTATGTCAGACTCACGATATTTCTTACATAAATCAACACCTATACTAACATGAGTGCCTTCGATATCGTGATCAACAGATTTTCCTATGTCATGTAGTAATCCTGCTCTTTTAGCCAAAGTAACATCTACGCCCAATTGACTTGCAATAAGTCCGCTTAAATGAGCAACTTCTATAGAATGCTTCAAAATATTCTGACCATAACTTGTCCTAAATTTCATCTTGCCTAGTAATCTTATAAGCTCTGAATGAAGACCATGTACCCCAGTTTCAAAAGTTGCGGCTTCTCCATCTTCTCGCATCATAACTTCTACTTCTTTTTTAGCCTTTTCTACCATTTCTTCTATCCTTGAAGGATGAATCCTACCATCCAGAATAAGCTTTTCTAAAGCTATACGTGCTATTTCTCGTCTCATAGCATTGAAACCAGATAAAACAACAGCTTCTGGAGTATCGTCTATAATAAGGTCTATACCCGTTAAAGATTCGAGTGTCCTTATATTTCTTCCTTCACGCCCTATAATTCGGCCCTTCATTTCATCATTAGGCAAACTAACAACTGATACTGTTGTTTCTGCAACATGGTCAACTGCACACCTTTGCAATGCATTAACAATTATATCGCGTGCCTTTCTATCAGCTTCAATTTTAGCTTTAGATTCAACATCTTTAATTAAAACTGCTGCTTCAAGCTTTACTTCATTTTCAATACTGAGAAGCAAAGATTCTTTCGCTTCTTGGCTAGTCATATTAGATACTTTTTCTAGTACAGCTAATTGCTCATCTATCTTTTCTTTTAATTTATCCTTTTGCTTTTCTACAAACTCTACCTTCTTCTGTATTGCCTCTTCCTTTTTCTCGATAGAATCAAGCTTTTTATCAAGAGTTTCTTCTTTTTGCAAGAGCCTGCGCTCTAATCTTTGTAATTCACTTCTGCGTTCTTTATTTTCCTTCTCGTATTCACTTTTAACTTTGATGCTTTCCTCTTTTGCTTCAAGCAAAACTTCTTTTTTTATAGCTTCAGCATCAGTTTCAGCTCTTTCTAAAATTCTTTTAGCTTCAGCCTCTACGCCACCCATTTTATCGTCATCTACTTTTTTCTTATAGATCATTCCAAGACATACTCCTAAAATAAGTGCAACAATACTAAAAAGAACACTATTGGGGATACTAAACACAGCCACACCTCCTCATATTAAATTTTCAAAGTACACTAATTATAATTTTGTCGTACAGTAACCTTATTTTTTTAATGAATCACCAATATAAAAACAAATAAAGTTGTTAGATAAATCAGCAATTCATACGTATTTTTCATAAACCTTAAACTAATTGTATTACTTTTTAAAATTTATGTCAAGCAAGGTAAAGACTGGCTACACAATGGTTTTTGCCCATTTATTACTACGCACTCGGAGGAGTGCAGCACAAACCTTAAAAAGTTCTTCTGCATGAACAAGTAGCACAACGAAATATACAGGTAAATTTAAATATATTGCCCCAATAAATGCTAGAGGCACTGCTATTACCCATACACCTATTAAGCCCACAAAAAACACGAATTTTGTATCTCCGCCACTACGTAAAATACCCGTCAGGCTTACAAAGTTAACAACTCTAAGCATCATTCCCACAGATACCACATAAAGTATTCTGGTAACGTACATCTCAACTTGTTCATCAACATTATAAAAACCTATTATAATTGGTGAAAGAATAATTAAAAAAGTGCCCATTATAGCACTAATTACAATTCCTGAATAAATACATTTTCTTGCATATTTAATGGCAAGTGGTATATCGCCTTTACCTAAAGTATTGGATATTATAATTGACGTGGATATGCCAAGACTTGTTCCAAATACCTGAAAAAGCTGCATCATAGCTGAAGAAATTTGTACGGCACCCTGTGCTTCTGTGCTTATGAATCCATACGCAATATTATATGTAGATGTACCAACAGACCACATTATTCCGCTGAACACAATGAATATAGAAACTCTAAAAAACGAAATTACAAAAGTTTTATCAAATGAAAAATAGTCTTTAATAGAATTCGCTTGTACTGGCAACTTATATTTTTTAATGAAAATCTGTTGTATTATCAACTCTAAAAATCTAGCAACTACCGTACCAGCTGCAATACCACCAATACCTAACTCTAAAACAAAAATTGAAATATAGTTAAATGTAAAATTACAAATTAAAGTTATAGAGGTTGAAATCATAGGTATACGTGTTTGACCTATGGCACGCATCGAAGAATTTCTAGTCAATGCAATGGCTGTAAAGAAATAACTAACAGCTATAATTCTAAGATAGCCAGCCCCAAGTGCTATAACTATAGGGTCATTTGAATATATATTCAATAATATCTCTGGTATGAAAAAAGCCAAACAAAAAAATAATGCTGCAAGAGAAGTATTAAATATGAAAGCAATACCCATAGTTTTATGTATACTTTCATGGTCATTCTTTCCGTAGAATTGCCCTACAAATACAGATACGCCTCCATTAAGTGAAAAAACTATTACAGCAAATATAAAAAATATTTGATTAGCAAGACCTACGGCTGTAATTTCATGTATACCCATACGCGTTCCAATCATAACAGCATCCATAATGTTAACAGAAGCTGACATTATTTCTTGAAGTACAATAGGCGGCGCTAGTGCTAATAGGGTTTTTAAAAAAAGCTTATTTTCATCAGAAATCTTCAACCCATTCATATTTTTTTAATCCTCTTTCTTATAGTCAAATGCGTATAAGATTAAAACCGTGGGCTACTCGCCCAAGGCTCGCCTTCTCCCCAGCAAGGGCTTTGCCCTTGACCCATTTAAGCAGCCACGTAGTGGCTGCTATTAAAGTTTTTTGCCATACTTTTTTTCAAAAAAGTATGAAATCTTTTGATTTTTAATTTTTTAATTTTTTAATTTTTTATAAATGTTTCATTTACAATCGACTATACTGATTATACAATGGTTTTTGCCCATTTGTTACTACGCACTCGGAGTAGTGCAGCACAAGCTTTAAAAAGTTCTTCTGCATGAACAAGTAGCACAACGAAATACACAGGTAAATTTAAATATATTGCTCCAATAAATGCTAGAGGCACTGCTATTACCCATACAGCTATTAAATCCACAAAAAATACGAATCTTGTATCTCCACCACTACGTAAAATACCCGTCAAGCTTACAAAGTTAACGACTCTAAGTATCATTCCCACAGACACTACATAAAGTATTCTGGTAACGTACATCTCTACTTGTTCATCAACATTATAAAAACCTATTATAGCTGGTGAAACAATAATTAAAAGAGATCCCATTATAGCACTAATTACAATCCCTGAATAAATACATTTTCTTGCATATTTAATGGCAAGTGGTATATCGCCTTTACCTAAAGTATTAGATATTATAATTGACGTAGATATGCCGAGACTTGTTCCAAATACCTGAAAAAGTTGCATCATAGCTGAAGAAATTTGTACAGCACCTTGTGCTTCTGTACTTATAAATCCATACGCAATGTTATATGTAGATGTACCAACAGACCATATTATACCGCTGAACATAATGAATATAGATACTTTAAAAAACGAAGTTACAAAAGTTTTATCAAATGAAAAATAATCTTTAATAGAAGTCGCTTGTACTGGCAACTTATATTTTTTAATGAAAAACTGTTGTACTATCAACTCTAAAAATCTAGCAACTACTGTACCAGCTGCAATACCAGCAAGACCTAATTCTAAAACAAAGATTGAAATATAGTTAAATACAAAATTACAAATTAAAGTTATAGAAGTTGAAATCATAGGTATACGTGTCTGACCTATAGCACGCATCGAAGAATTTCTAGTGAATGCAATGGCTGTAAAGAAATAGCTAACAGCTATAATTCTAAGAAAACCTGCTCCAAGTGCTATAACTATAGGGTCATTTGAATATATATTTAGTAACGTTTCTGGTATGAAAAAAGCCAAACAAAAAAACAATGCCGCAAGACCAGTATTAAATATGAAAGCAATACCCATAGTTTTATGTATGCTTTCATGGTCATTTTTTCCGTAGAATTGCCCTACAAATACAGATACGCCTCCATTAACCGAAAAAACTATTACAGCAAATATAAAAAATATTTGATTAGCAAGACCTACGGCTGTAATTTCATGTATGCCCATACGTGTTCCAATCATAACAGCATCCATAATATTAACAGAAGCTGCCATTATTTCTTGAAGCACAACAGGCGGTGCTAGTGCTAATAGGGTTTTTAAAAAAAGCTTATTTTCATCAGAAATTTTCAACCCATTCATATTTTCTAATCCTCTTTCCTTAATAAATAAAATTTATTTAGAAACCATAAAGCAACTACCAATCTAAAATAAATAGTTATTATTTCACCAAATATAAAATACACCAAAAACGATATTTGATCATTTATTAAGAACATATTAAAAAAGCTTTGCGTCCGCCATAATAAATTGCTAATCATTGTGGAAAACATAAATGTAAGTATTAAAAATCCAATTGTTTTGAACCAGTTTCCTTGCACGACCCTTCTACTTTCGGCAAATGCCCTAAACCCCTTTTTATCTGTAATCGCTATAACAAAGGGATGAAAAATAAATAAAACACCAAAATATATACCTGGTAATATCAAAACCATCATAGGAATTACTACCAAACTAAATAAAAAAATCGCTAAAATGTGCCTTCCTATTTTCTTAAAAGTAGCATCTATTATAGGCTTAAAGCTTGCTTCGTTTCCATCCACAATGTGATTAGCTAAACCTGCAACACCAGCATAAATCAAGGGCGTAGAGAAAAAACTTGCAATAAGTATAATAAGTGAACTAACAATTAATGTCTCCATACCATGATTCATCAAGAGTGTTAAATCAGTATTGTATATTATAGCGTTTAGAACAGCATCCAAACTTTGAAACATTATCATAAATAAAATACCGAATGGTACATATATGATTAATCCAAATATCAGAAGAAATTTAAAATTTTCAGTAAAAAGAGTAAAAGCTATATTAAAAATATCTTTTATACTGAGTTCCACTGTTTTTATTTTTGAATACATATTACTCACATCCTTCTTCTAGCATCTACTACATAATACCACTAATATGCTAAAATTGAAACTTAATATTAGAAAATTGGAGGTTCAGTATTATGAAAACAGTTTTAATTACAGGCTCTTCACGTGGAATTGGTGCGGAAATTGCTAAAAAGTTCATAAAAAATAATTACTATGTAGTGCTCAATTGTATCAACAGAATAGAATTATTACACAACACTATAAATGAATATAGCTGTATTAATAAAAATTTAATGGCAATTCAAGCAGATGTATCTGACTACTCACAAACGGAATCTATGTTTAATCAAATAAATGATAAGTTCGGTGGCATAGACATACTTATAAACAATGCAGGGATATCCAGTTGGCAACCATTTAATTTAACAGAACCTAAAGATTGGGGACATGTTATAAACACAAATCTTATGTCTGTTTTAAATACCACCCATTTAGCCATACCTCACATGATACAAAAAAAATCAGGATGCATTATTAATATATCCTCTATTTGGGGCAACGTAGGTGCATCATGTGAAGTTGTATACTCCACAGCAAAAGGCGGAGTAAATTCTTTTACAAAATCCTTAGCAAAAGAACTAGGGCCTTCTAATATAAATGTCAACGCTATAGCCTGTGGGGTCATTAACACAGAAATGAATGGCTTCCTATCTCCAGAAGACAAAGAATCATTAACAAATGAAATTCCGCTACTTCGTTTCGGTCAGAAATCCGAAATAGCCGAACTAGCCTTCTATCTATCATCTAAGCCAGCCAAATACATCACTGGTCAAGTCATAACAGCAGACGGTGGACTTACCTAAAAGATTAAAGAATTAAGACCGTGGGGCTTCCGCCCCACCACCCCGACAAGCGCACGCGCGAACACGAGTGTTTGACCGCGTTATTGCACGAGTTTCGCTCGCGCGTTTATTTTTTCCAAGTTTTTTAATTTACAAAGTATGAAACAGAATTCCACAACTTACAAGCAAAAAAAGAACGTGCGTATTAGTATGCACGTTCTAAAAAAAGTGGTCAAGCAAACACGCCCTTGTGGGGTGTGGACTGAAAGCCCACAGTGTTAATCTTTTCATATAGAATCACAACATTAAATATCAATAAGTAAAGTCGCTTTAAGTTATATCTTTTTAAACATGCTATAGTACGTTTGCAGCACGCTGGATACATACATATACCATTCTATTTGTTCCGTCTCCTGTACGTACACCCGTAATAATTCCTGAGTTAAAGCCTTGTGATGTTCTGACTGGACCTCCGCTATCACCCTCCATTATAGTAGTTACATCAGTTAAAACTACATTTCGAATCGTACCTAAACCTGGAAAGGTAATAGAAGATTGAGTATCAAGAATAGTACCTGATCTCTGACCAGTCCTACCTCCAAAGGATATGATACTTGCGCCACTTACATTAAAAATTCCGCTATTACCAGCTATAGGAGTATTATTTGGCCACATATTGCTTACACGCATATTGGGATTAGTTATTGTTGTTGCGGAGGCATCTACATCTCCAGAAAATATATTTCTTACAACAGTTCCTACCGTCTGATTATGTGCTGTGAGCTGTTCTCCTACTCTAAAAGCGTGACCTGTTGAAATTAAACGACCATTCAAAATATTATTTGCAGTAGCGGGAACTCCAGATTGATTTCTTAACAAAGTAAGGCCTGGGAAAATAGTCGTTGTATTAAAATTATCCACTACTAACTCGTCGTTCTGCTCTAAAATTTCACTATATTCCCATATTTCATCTTCAAAATTTGGCAAAACCCCCAGCAATGTTACACCCGCATCGGCTTCAAAACTTAGAATATCTGAAAAATTTTCTTTATCCGATAAATGCGAAACCCTTTCCCTCAAATATCCTATTATTTCATTTCTTAGATCCTCATCGTTATATATATGAGGTAGTATTCCTACTCTAACAGTATTTTCCCTAACCATAGGAGTAATAATTCTTACTACATCACCCCTATCGCCCATAATGTGTTCTATATCAACTATATAATTCATAGTTGATATCATTTCAGTCATAGTGAATCTTCCTTCTTCTATTCTCAAAAAATTGCTAAGTATTCTGGATTCGGTATTAGCAAACTCTTGTATTCTTTCCATTGAGTTTGTACGACTCCTATCACTAGTAGGTTCTACTACCTCGATTACTACTAAAGTATCGCCATCAATAAACACACCTCCATGCTCATCTTCAGATAGGTAAGTGTTAATTAGTGCCAAGTTTAAAAAAGCATTTATTTCACTATTGGCATCATATAATGCAAATGGTGAACCTTGAGTGAAAGATTGTATATTTAAATTTTCATTTTTTATTTCATATAATTCCTCAAATGTCATTGCTTGGGCATAAGTGCCATTAATCACCCCAAAAAGAGATACAACAGTCGTTATTGCAAGTGCTTTTAAAAATTTCATAAAATTCCTCCTCTATAAATTTAACATAAAAATACTTATATTACACGTTCAAACCTAGTATAAATCAAATATTATTCAAATCAGCTCATTTTGAATTAACCGAATAACATTTTATAATTGTATTGGCTACTAAGTATTAGTTTGCCCATGTTGTTCTACTTACTGAAACTACTTCACTCACACCATTCCTAAGAACAGTGGCTGTTAAAGTTAGACGATAGTCATGCCCTCTAGCTACGTAATGAGTTGTATCCCACACCCAAATTCTGTCGTTAACTCGGAGATTGTTCCAAGAGTTAATATTAGTAAATGTACCATTCGGATTTACTCTTTCCAAAACTGCATTTACTGTTATACTTTCTGTCCCGATGTTTCCAAGCACTGTGCCTGAGAGACTAGCTCGACCATTATTAATGCTTAAAACTGCTGATATAGAGGATACATTTGTCCAAAAAACCGAAGCATCGTATGACGTGCTTTCTATAATTTCGTTACTATATGACTTTACCATATCACTAGCATATGTATTAATATGCATTCCAGAAGTAACCAGAGTAGTAAAGCACAGGGTAAAAATCAACTTTTTTTTCATAATAAATTTCACCACCTTTCTTAATAAATTTTTCCCTACATACATATAACGATTTAGAACCCCGTTTGGTAACAAGATTTTCAAAATTTTTTTAAAAACTTTTAAAAATTATTCAAAAATTAAATTTTCTGCTATTTTTAATATTTGTTCAATCTCCAAAGTTGAGGTTATATCGAATACATTATTGTTAATGTTCCACACTAAAACAGTTTCATATTGACTATCCGAAGTCTGAAATAAGTAAGCACTTTGCCCCCCCATATTAACTATTGAAAATTCTCTAATATCAGTATCTACTCCCAAAGCAAGATAATCCGCTGGATGTTGTCTAATTATTACCAGTTCTCCAATGTCATTTGAATAGATGAATATAGAAGTGTTCCCTGTTGAATTGCTATTTACTAGCTGAAACCCTTCTGGTATATATCCTGCGATAACACTACTATCATTGCCACTCTCTCCACTAAATTCAAGAATGGCATGGTCACCTCTCATATTGACTATGCTATTTCTGATAAAATTTCTTGAAGCCTCTACACTCATAAGTACAGTACCAGTAACAGCAGACAGCAAGGTAAAACCAGCTACGAATTTTGAGATTTTTTTCATTCTTTGTTTCTTCTTATGAGATTTTTCATGATTATCAATTATATTCATAACTCTTTTGTTAAGTGTGTCGGAAATGGGATACATTTTATCTAATTCTTCGAGACTGGGCATTTCTTCCATTTCACGCCTTAGAGCTTCTCTACTGGCTGGGCCAAGTAAGGCTTCAAAAATTTCATCATCTATTTCGTCTTTACTTTTGCTCATATATGTCACTCACTTTCTCTTAAAAATTTTTTTAGCTCTTTCTTTGCTCTGGACATTCGCATTTTAACGGTATCGTAGCTGATACCTAATTCTTCAGCAACTTCATAATAACTAAGATGCTTACATGCCGAAAGATACATGGGGTCACGTAAAGTCTCGGGTAATGCACGGATTGCTACAACCAGAGCCTCGTAACCCTCATGACCTGTTATTTCGTCAAGCACAGAAAGAGATTCGTCAGATATATTTTCCAAAATATCAGTTTCAGTATCGCTTATTTTATGTGCTTTTAATTTTTTGAGTATATCCAGAGAAACACTCCTTACTATAATAGCGATGTAACCTCTTGTTCGGTAAGAAGAAACATCTTTTATTTTATCAATATTCTGAATAATCTTCTCAATACTGTCTGATACAGCGTCTTCTGCTAAAGTACTATCTTCAAGTATTCCTTCTGCTATATAGAACATCATACTACGATACATCTCAAATATTTTCCTGATTTTTCCATTATCAGTTTCGTTACTTAGCGGCTTAAATTTTTTAAACAATTTATGTCTCCCCCCATTTCTATGCTCAGATTATTTTTATATAAGCTTTATGATTCCTGAGCGTTATACAGCTTAACCTTAATGACAAAATTATCTATTGTCAACAAAATCTCTTATTTTTCGCGGTAAAAATAAAGAATAAGACCTTTTTTGTGGGACTTCGTCCCACACCCTACAAGGGTTTCACCCTTGACCCGTTTTAGCACGAGCTTCGCTCGTGCGTTTATTTTTAGATCGAGTTTTTTAAGCTTGCAAAGTGTAAAACTAAATTTCAGCTTTACAAGTAAAAAAAGAACGTGTATATCACGTTCTTAAAAAAAGCGGTCAAACTCGACTTGACGCATAACCCTAGATTAAGACCGTGGGGCTTCCGCCCCACAACCCCGACAAGCGCACGTGCGCTTGACCACGTTATTGCACGAGCTTCGCTCGTGTGTTTATTTTCAGGTCGAGTTTTTTAAGCTTGCAAAGTGTGAAACTTAAATTTCACAGTTTACAAGCAAATATACAAAAAAAGAACGTGCGTATGCACGTTCTTAAAAAAGCGGTCAAGCGCGCTGCGCTTGTCGGGTGTGGGCTGAAAGCCCACGGTCTTTATTGTTTTATTTAAACTTCCATGATTATCGGTAAAATCATAGGGCTTCTTTTGGTCTTTTGCCATAAATATTCCCTTAGAGTGTCTTTAATAAGATTTTTCATGTATGACCACTCTGTAATATTGTTCTCCTCGCATTTGCTTAATGCACCACGAACTACATTTTTAGCTTCGTCCATCAAGTTTTCAGATTCTCTTACATAAACAAATCCTCGTGATATAATGTCTGGTCCTGCAACTACTAGACCTGATTCTTTTTCCATAGTAACAACTACTATCATTAAACCATCTTGAGATAAATGTTTTCTGTCACGCAGTACTATGTTTCCAACGTCTCCTACGCCTAATCCATCAACTAAAACTTGACCAGAAGGTACACTACCCGCACGTTTTGCACCAGTTTCAGAAATTTCTAAAACTTCACCTATATCCATTACAAAAACATCGTTTTTGTCCATTCCCATAGAAACAGCTACATCTTTATGCGTTTGTAAATGTCTATACTCACCATGAATAGGCATTAAATACTTAGGTTTTACTAGTGCATGTAAAAGTTTAATTTCTTCTTGTTTTGCATGTCCTGAAACGTGAACTTCCATCAAACCTTCGTATATAACATCTGCACCTTTTTTCATCAAATCATTTATAACTTTAGAAACAGTTTTTTCATTCCCTGGTATCGGTGATGAACTAATAATAATTTTATCACCAGATTTAATCTCTACTTGTTTATGCTCAGATGCTGCCATACGAGAAAGTGCTGCCATAGGCTCGCCTTGACTTCCTGTTGTTATTATTACTAATTGTCTATCTGTATAGTTCTTTATTTCAGATACTTCTATAAATAAACCATCTGGTATATCAAGATATCCAAGTTCACTAGCAGTTTTAACCGCATTTTCCATACTGCGACCCATTACGGCTACTTTTCTTTTGTGTTTAACAGCTGATGTTATAATCTGCTGTATTCGGTGTATATTTGAGGAAAAAGTTGCAACCATAATACGCTGCTCTTGACTGTCTTCAAATATTTGCTCAAATATAAAACCAACCGAACGTTCACTCAAAGTATAACCTTTTTGTGCCACATTCGTACTTTCACAAAGGAATAATGCAACACCTTCTTTACCTAGTTCAGCAAAACGATGCAAATCTAGGGTTTCGCCTTGAATAGGTGTATAATCAATTTTAAAATCTCCTGAATGTATTACTGTACCTACTGGGGTTTTTATTGCTAAAGCAACAGAGTCTGCAATACTGTGAGTTGTTCTTATAAACTCTACACTAAAACTTCCAGAGTTAACAACATTACCAGCCTCTACACAAACTAAAGTTGACTTCGCAAGTAGATTGTGTTCCCTTAATTTATTTTCTAATAAACCAAGCGTAAGCTTTGTGCCATAAATCGGAACATCAAAAAGCCTTAATAAATATGGCAAAGAACCTATATGATCCTCATGCCCATGAGTTAAAAATACGCCTTTAAATTTTTCTTTATTTTTTTGTAAATATGTGAAATCAGGTATAACAAGATCTATTCCTAACATATCATCTTGTGGGAACGCAACACCGCAATCTACAATTATTATTTCATTTCCATATTCAAATGCTGTGATATTTTTTCCTATTTCTTGCAAACCGCCCAAAGAAAAAACTTTTAATTTCTGTTTTTTTGCCGTCAAAAAATTGCACCTCCAGTTTAATTTCCTAATTACTTTTAGGTTTCTATAGTGTAATCATCAGTATCTTGAAATAATTTTACAACTTCGTTAAATTCATTTTCATCTTCTATAAAAGAATAATTAGAATATTCTATGCCATTTACATCTACATCTTCTTTTGTTTCTTTTAATATAACTGTTTCTATTTCGTCATTGTCAGCAAATTCACTTTCTACAACTAAAAGATACGCTACATTATTATACTCAATTGTATCTAAAATAATAAATTCAATGTCATTTCCGTTTTCATCTAAAGCTGTTATAATTTCAACGTCCATTTCATCATCTAAATCTTCAAATCCTTCCAAACTAACCCTCCTTTTTTAAATTTAAACTATCTAAATATCCCTGTAATATAAATGCAGCAGCTAATTTGTCTACAACTTCTTTACGTTTTTTTAGGCTTAGTTCTTCTAGCCCTCTTTCAACCGCTACTGTAGAAAATCTTTCATCCCAAAGGATTATAGGCATTTTTTTAAAATTTCGGTGTAAACGTTCTTTAAACTCCCGCGTTTTTATCGCTCTTATTCCTAATGTATTATCAGTATTTTTAGGAAATCCTAGAACTATTTCGCATATTTCATATTCTTTTATTATTTCTTTAAGACGAGCCACCGTTTTTTTTATACTTACCTCATCATCACGCCTAATGATTTCTAAACTTTGCGCTGTGATATTTAAAGCATCACTTACTGCTACACCCACAGTTTTGTCTCCATAATCAAGTCCAAGTCTTCTATTCACACTATAACCCTTTACTATTAAGGTAATGAATAACTAAATTCTCCAGAAGCTCGTCTCTTTCCACTCTACCAATAAGTGCTCGTGCATTTTTATGGCTAGTTATATAAGTTGGGTCACCTGATAATATATAGCCCACTATTTGATTAACTGGATTATAGCCTTTTTCTCTTAGTGCGTTATGAACTTGAACTAATATATCTTTGGATTCAACTTTCACTGTTTTTTCAAAATCGTCAAATTTTTGCGTATTCAAAAAATCTTTATCGCTCATTAAATCACCCTCCAAATAAAATAAAAATTAAATCGAACAATAATTTACTATACTATATAATAATATAGATTCCTAATTTTTGCAAATTATATTAAAGATGTATTTTATCACTAATACAAAAAAAGTCTTGTATTCCATTAATTTCGACCTTTAAAATTTTGTTTTCGACGCACTTTTCACTATAAGAATGTACTTTAATATAGTTTGTTGAATAACCTTCGTATATCTTGCTTTCGACCTTTTTCTCGTATAAAACATCTAACTCTTTATTTAAATATTTTTTTAAAAAATTTTCCTGCGCTTTAACATCTATTTTTTTCATTTCATTTGCGCGCTTTTGTTTAATATCTGAATCAACTTGATTTTGAAATGTAGAGGCCTTTGTTCCTTTTTTAGCTGAATAAGGAAATATATGAATTTTTGAAAATTCCATTTCTTCTGCAAAATTTAAACTTTCCAAAAAATCTTCTTCACTTTCTCCTGGAAAACCTACTATTATATCTGTACTTATACCTACATTTGGCATGGTTAATCTTAATCTATTCACTGCTTCTCTATATTCATTTGTATTATATTTTCTATTCATGCTTTTTAATATTTTATCACAACCACTTTGAAGTGATAGATGGAAAAAATCACATACTTTTTCGAGGTTTTTTATACACTCTACAAACTCTTCTGTTACAACATTAGGCTCTATAGAGCTAAAGCGTATACGCTTTAATCCTTCTACTTCATGAATTTGTTTTAATAAACCTAACAAATTTATATTTCCTGTGTCTTTACCATAAGAAGCTACATTTATTCCGCCTATGACTATTTCTTTAAACCCATTTTCTACAAGTCTATTAACTTCTGATAATACATCTTCTGGCTTTCTACTTCTCACTCTGCCTCTCGCATAAGGAATAATGCAATAAGAACAAAATTCGTTACATCCTTCCTGTATCTTTACAAATGCTCTTGTTCTACTAGAAAGGCTATTTATTTCTAAATTTTCAAATTCACTTTCTTGATTTATATCTGTTACTGCATTTAAAACCCCTTGACTTAACTCATAATCTTCTAATAAGTCGACTATATTATTTCTATCTTTTGTTCCTATAATTAAATTTATGCCTTCTACTTTACTTACTTCGTCTGGTGATACTTGTGCATAACAACCAGCCGCAACTATTATAGCATTAGGATTTTGCTTTTTAGCTCGTCTAATCATTTGTCTTGATTTTTTATCACCTAAATTTGTAACTGTACAAGTATTTATTAAATACACATCCGCAAAATTTGAAAAGTCCTCTACGTCATACCCTTTATTTATAAAAAGTTCAAGCATAGCTTGTGTATCATAACTATTAACTTTACAACCTAAGGTTAGGGTCGCTATTTTTTTTCTATCCATTATTCCCCTCCTTAAAGTCAAAAGATTAAAACCTTGGGCTCTGCCCAAACCCGCAAGCTTTTTAAAAAAAGCTTGACCAAAAACTTCAAAGCAACGGCGTAGCCGTTGCTAAATACGCGGTCAAGCGCGCGTGCGCTTGTCAGGGGATTGGGGATGAAATCCCCAAGGTCTTTAATCTTTTAATCTTCTAATGATAATAGCAAAAAAGATTAAAGCCTTGGGCTCTGCCCAAACCCACAAGCTTTTTAAAAAAAGCTTGACTAAAAACTTCAAAGCAACGGCGTAGCCGTTGCTAAATACGCGGTCAAGCGCGCGTGCGCTTGTCAGGGGATTGGGGATGAAATCCCCAAGGTCTTTATCTTTTAATCTTTTAATCTTTTAATGATAATAGCAAAACAAGTAGCATAGCGTTAGGCTATGCTACTTGCCCAAGATAATGAGTTGTTTTTTATGGCGTATATGAACTGCGTAAAGATACTATTCTACTGAACACAAAATTTTTATCTGATGTAAGTTTTTCATCAAATGCAAAATATCCATTTCTTATAAATTGGAATCTATCGTTACTATCACACTCTGTAATACTAGGCTCGATATAAACATTTTTCAATATTTCAAGAGAATTTGGATTTTTACGTACGCCTGTTTCAGATGTTTCATCATCTATAACGAGATAATAATATAATCTTGCTTCCGCTTTTATAGATTCATTAACTGAAACCCAATGTATTGTACCTTTTACTTTACGTCCTTCAAATCCAGAGCCACTTTTTGTCTCTTTGTCATACGTACAATTTAGCTGAACTATATTACCCTCTGAATCTTTTATTACTTCGTTACACAATATATAGTAAGCACCTTTTAGCCTAACTTCTTTGCCTGGAGTAAGTCTAAAAAACTTTTTAGGAGCATCTTCCATAAAGTCATCTGCTTCAATATAAATTTCTCTACTGAAAGGAACTTGTCTGCTACCCATTTCTGGCACTTCTGCGTTGTTTTCTATGGTTAAATATTCAACTTCATTTTCTGGATAATTAGTTATCACAACTTTTATAGGATTTAGCACCGCCATTATTAACCTAGATTTCGTTTTTAATTCATTTCTCGCACAGTATTCAAGTAATGATATATCTACTTTACTATCAGATTTTGATACACCTATAGCTTCACAGAAATTTCTAATTATTTCTGGAGTATATCCTCTCCTTCTTATGCCTGATATAGTTAACATACGTGGGTCGTCCCAACCGTCTACTTCACCATTTTCCACAAGTGCTCTCATATGTCGTTTGCCCATAATAGAGTTTGTTAATTGTAGTTTTGCAAACTCTATTTGTCTTGGTTTTTTCTCAAACTCAAGTTCATTTATAAACCAATTATACAAAGGTCTATTATTTTCAAACTCCATAGTACATAAAGAATGTGTTATTTCTTCAAATGCATCCTCTAATGGATGAGCATAATCATACATAGGATATATACACCATTTGTCTCCTGTATTATGGTGTGTTATACGTGCTATCCTATATATTACAGGGTCTCGCATATTTATGTTAGACGAAGACATATCTATTTTAGCCCTTAGAGTTTTACTACCATCTGGATATACACCATTTTTCATTTGTTCAAAAAGTTCTAAATTTTCTTCTATACTTCTATCTCTATAAGGGCTGTTTTTGCCTGCTGTATTTAAAGTGCCTCTATACTCTCTCATTTCATCGCCAGTTAAGTCACATACAAAAGCTTTACCTTTTTTTATAAGCTTTACTGCACAATCATAGAATTTATCAAAATAGTTAGATGCATAATACAATCTATCTTCAAAATCAAACCCTAACCATTTTACATCTTCTATTATGGAATTAACATACTCTTGGTCTTCTTTTGCTGGATTTGTATCATCAAAACGCAAATTATACGTACCGCCATACATTTTAGCAATACCAAAGTTAAAACATATACTCTTGGCATGACCTATATGCAAATATCCATTAGGTTCTGGAGGAAAGCGTGTAACAATTTCGTTTAATCTTCCTTCTAAATCTGCGTTTATATAGTTATGAATAAAATTTCCTGTAGAACTAAGAGAATTTTCACTATTACTCATCGCTGATGCTCCTTATATATATATTTAAGAACGCAACAAGTTGCGTTCTTTTATAATTATTGTTAAAACTTAATGTTTCCTGAAAAACTTTTCCATGTATGGTCTTTGTAATAAAAAACTTCTTTGCAATGTGGGCACATCCCAAATCTTATAAAGTCTACGCTGTCGTCGTCCTGTTCTTTATGTATAACATAACTCATTTCGACTTTTACAGTTTCATCAATTTTGCTACATTGATGTTTTTCAAAGTAAAAATTTTTGGACTTTGTAAACTTTTCGCCATCATTAAGGATACCCTTAACAGTTTCAAATAAATCCATAGCAAACCACTTTTCCTTTAACTACTAAAATTTTCTGTTTACAACAAATTAAAAATAATTATATTATGCATTTTTTTTAAAATCAAGCTCTAAAATACTTTTTTCTACCTTTTATTTAGAAATAGGATTATAATAAAGTTATTTAAGGCAAAAGGAGAATGAACTAAAGTGATTACTTTTTCTATTGATGATGTAAAAATTTTTATGAATGCTTTATTTAAACAAGAGACTTTTGATAAGTTCGAAGTTAGGGGCGTAGAGATATCTAGCTTTACCAAATTCAATATAAGTGGCAATTTAAATACTGTTAATTCAGAAAAAAATGAACCAAAAAGGAATTATTGTACTTGGGAACAGTTACGTCCATATGTTTTAAACATTATAAAAGGTAATGAAAAACCTTCTTATATAAAAATTATCTTTTCACTTAGCGTAGAAGAAAGTTTAAATTTACACAGTAATGCATCAGCTCTTTTTCTAAACATGCATTTTGCAAATGATACCATTACTTTTACAACAGGTACCGCTCAAAAAGAGTTTGTTTTAGATAAGTCTTTAGACTATGTTTGGGAAGATTATATTAAGAAATTTTTTAATGCAAATGGTTTTGTTAGCACTTAGTTTTAATGAGTGCTAATTTTTTATTGACTTTTTTCTAAAAAAATTTTATGATTATATTACATAAAATTTTTAAGGGGGTATCTCATCTTATGTCTCAAGAAAAAGGAAATTTATCAATTAACAGTGAAAATATCTTACCTATCATTAAAAAATGGCTTTATTCTGATACAGATATTTTCGTAAGAGAACTTGTAAGTAATGGCTGTGACGCTATTACTAAGCTTCAAAAACTAGGTGAACTAGGCGAAGCAAATCATATATTACCAGAAGAAAGTTATTCTGTTCATGTAGAACTCGACGAAGAAGCTAAAACAATAAAAATAATAGATAATGGTATTGGTATGACTGCTGAAGAAATTAAGCAGTTTATTAATCAAATTGCATTTTCTGGAGCAACAGACTTCATAGAAAAATATAAAGATAAAATTGGTGAAGAAAATGATAATGAAATAATAGGTCATTTTGGTCTTGGTTTTTATTCAGCTTTTATGATAGCCGATACTGTACAAATTGATTCTCTATCTTACAAAGAAAATTCTATAGGTGCTAAATGGGTTAGTAATGGCGGTATAGAGTACGAAATGGACGAAAGCCAAAAAACGACTCGTGGTACAGAAATAACCCTGTTTGTTGGAGAAGAATACTTAGAATTTTTAAAAGAATATAAAATAAGTGAAATCCTAAAAAAATACTGTAGCTTTATGCCTATTGAAGTATATTTAGACGTTGTAAAACCTATAGTAGAAACAGAAAATACAGACGATTCAGACGAAATAGAAATAGAAGAAAAGAAACCTATCAACAACACAAAACCATTATGGACTAAAAAACCATCTGAATGTACTGATGAAGAATATATAAGCTTTTACAAAAGTGTCTTTAGTGATTTTAATGACCCGCTATTCTGGATACATTTAAATATGGATTATCCATTTAAATTAAAAGGAATATTATACTTCCCTAAACTAAGAAATGATTACGAAACAGCGGAAGGACAAGTTAAATTATACTGTAATCAAGTTTTCGTAGCTGATAACGTTAAAGAAGTTATTCCAGAATTTTTACTACTTCTAAAAGGAACTATAGATTGTCCTGAAATACCGCTTAACGTTTCTCGTAGCTTCTTGCAAAACGATGCTAACGTAGCTAAAATGTCTGGATACATCGCTAAAAAAGTTGCGGACAAGCTAAATTCTATATTTAAAAAAGATAGAGAAGCTTATATTAACTATTGGGATGATATAAGTCCATTTATTAAATATGGCTGTATTAAAGAAAAAAGTTTTTACGAAAAAATCAAAGATTCAATCATATATAAAAGTACTAACAGCGACTTTGTTACACTTTCAGAATATCTTGAAAGAAATAAAGAAAAACATGAAAATAAAGTTTTCTATGTATCAAACGAGCAACAACAGTCTCAATATATTAAAATGTTTAAAGACGAAGGAATGGAGGCAGTTGTACTTTCTGCACATTTAGATAATCCATTCATATCATACTTAGAAAGTTATGATAGAAGCGTTACCTTCACACGTATAGATTCAAATATTTCAGAAGCTTTAAAAACTGATGAAGAAGTAGATACAGAAACTAGCGATACTATTTCTGAACTGTTCAAAAGTAATTTAGATAAAAAAGATATTAAAATACAAGTTGAAAGCTTAAAAAGTGATTCAGTATCTGCTGTTATTCTCTTGAGTGAGCAATCAAGAAGAATGCAAGAAATGAGTAAAATGTTTGGTAACATGGGTATAAATCATATGCCTACAGAAGAACAACTTGTACTTAACAAAAATAATAACCTAGTTAAGACTTTAATGAGTCTAAAAAACGATGAAGACAAACAACAAGAAGTTAGCATCATATGTAAGCAAATATATGACCTTGCTATGATGAGCCATAAACCTTTAGGGGCTGAAGAAATGACTGCTTTTATCGAAAGAAGCAATAAAATTTTAGAAATAGTTGCAAAGTCTTAAGAAATTAAAATCAAAAGACAAAGACCGTGGAGGCACAGCCTCCACACCTCCGCAAGGGTTTCACCCTTGACCCATCAAAAAAACGTGCATTTGCACGTTTTTTTACGTTACTTTTAGAACCTGAAAATGAAAAAATATACAGGAGACTGATACTTGTATGAATTATAGAGTGAACCCTAAAAATGGTGATAAGCTTTCTGTACTGGGATTTGGCTGTTTAAGACTTACTAAAAATGGCTTATCTGTAAATGAAAAAGAAGTAGAAAGGCAAATGATGTACGCTATTGAAAAAGGAGTAAACTTTTTTGATACGGCTTATATGTACCCTAATAGTGAGGAAACTTTAGGAAATATATTATCTAAAAATAATTGTCGTGATAAAGTGAAAATCGGAACAAAACTCCCTCCTTACTTAGTAAAAAAATATTCGGATTTTGATAAAATATTTAATATAGAGCTTGAGCGATTAAAAACAGATTATATTGATTATTATTTTATGCATATGCTAACTGATTTGAATACATGGACTAGGCTAATTGATTTGGGCGTTCTGAAATGGATTAATGAAAAAAAAGCTGAAGGGAAAATTAAAAATATAGGATTTTCATATCATGGGGGTAAATCTGAATTTATTAAACTTGTAGATGCATATGATTGGGAATTTTGCATGATACAATATAATTATCTCGATGAAAATAATCAAGCAGGTAAAAGTGGGTTGCAGTATGCTACATCAAAAGGTTTACCTGTTTTTATAATGGAACCATTACGTGGTGGAAAATTAGTTAATAATTTGCCTAAAGAAGTAGCGCAAAAATTTAAAAATGCGGATTCAAGTAAAAGTATGGCTGAATGGGCATTAAGATGGGTATGGAATCATGAAGAAGTAGTAGTTGTATTATCTGGTATGAACGCTTATGAGCAAGTAGTAGATAATATAAGTATTGCTTCTAACGCAGAAGCTAATGCTTTAACCGAAAGTGATTTAAAATTATTTGAAGATATAAAAAAAATTATGGCTGACCTTACCTTAGTTCCATGTACAGGCTGTGATTACTGTATGCCCTGCCCTCTTGGGGTTGATATACCAACATGTTTCTCATGTTACAACAACATAAAAATAGAAGGTAAAATGCAAGCTATTGCAACTTATGTTATGCAAACAAGTTTAAAATCATCACCTACCAATGCGTCTAAATGTGTTAAATGCGGAAAGTGTGAAAAACATTGTCCTCAAAATATAGAAATAATTAAAAGTTTAGGCGATGTACAAAAAAACTTAGAAGGTTTCTATTACAAGCCTGTTAAATACATAGCCAAAAAATTCATGAAACTTTAAAAGATTAAAACCTTTAAGACCTTGGGACTCCGTCCCGAACCCTGCAAGCTTTTTAAAAAAAGCTTGACCAAAAATTAAAAGCGCACGCTATGCGTGCGCAATAAACTGATAAACTGCATACATACAAAACCTAATTGAATCTAAAAAAGAGATTTCCGATTAAAATCGGAAATCTCTTTTTTGTTTTATCCCTTATGCAGTAGACAGGACTTGAACCTGCACGAACGTGAGTTCACAAGATCCTTAGTCTTGCGCGTATGCCAATTCCGCCACTACTGCAAAAACCCTAATTACTTGACAACAGAAGCAATTATACTACATAAATGAACTGTTGTCAATAGTTTTTATATATATGTATTCTAATCAATTTTACGCTTTAAGATACAAGTAACACTCACTTCTACTCCTATCGATGAGTTTATAAAAGAATTAACAAGTTCCCAGCCTTCTTTTCCAAGCCAGTTTAACCTATTTTCAACGTCTTCAAAATCAATTTTAGGATTAAAAGTACCCTCTGCGTCACATTTTAATATACGATACTCGAATTTTTCCATAAAAAATATATCCTTTCTTTTCTTATTCTTATTAAGACCTTAAAGTGTAATCCACCTTAAGGTCTTTTATTAATTAAAAATATTTTTTATTCAAAATCATTTTCTGTTGCGTATACACCTGAACCATCTTCATCGAAATCTTCTAAATTACCAGCATCATTACAAAGTGGGCAATGCTTTTTTAATTTCATTACAGCCAAAACCACACCAAGGGTAGCAAGTACTACCAGTATAGTAGTAGCCACCATACATACTTTATTACTTTTTTGCTTCTTACGCTTATTTTTTACATAATCCTTCATGTCAACAAAAGATAATTCATCATCGAACATTTTTCTCATAATTACATCTCCTTTTAAATAATTCCTTTTTTAGGTGATATTAAATCTCTGTTTTGCCTTAAGTGATTGTATTCAGCATAAGCTTTTCTCATAATCTGCTTTTCATCATTGAATTTCAAAAGATGATAGGCTTCATGTTGCTTATAAAAACCAACATCTGCAAAAAATTCTTCAGATTGTGGTTTACAATAAAAATTGTCAGCACTCATTAAATACCAATGTACTGTTTTATTAATTATATTGTCTGAGCCTTTAAAAGTATACTGGGTTTTTCCTATATATTTTACTAACTTAGCAGTTACTTCAGTTTCTTCTTTTACTTCCCTTAAAGCAGTTTGTTTGAAAGATTCACCTTCTTCTACAGTACCTTTTGGCATAACCCAACCCATATACTTACCATTCTGGTTTTTATACAGCAACAGGACTTTTCCCTTATGGAATACAACACCACCACAGCTTACTGCTTCAACCATATTGGAACCTCCAAATATTACTTTCATCTAAAGCATAGAAAATAGGTGATTATTACATTAAAAGAATTATAAACGAACCATTGACTTTTTTCAACCTTAAGATAAAAACCTTGGGGACTCCGTCCCCAATCCCCTGCAAGCGCACGTGCGCTTGACCACGTAATTGCACGAGCATACGCTCGTGCTTTTAATACTACTTTAACATAGCAAATCCACCAGCTTTGCTGAAAGTAATAATGTTTTAAACCTTTTATAAAGACGGATTTTCCAAACCACCCACAAAGCGGGTGCCATGATTTCCAAAGATTAAACGCACGCAAAGCGTGCGCAATACACGGTCAAGCGCGTGTGCGCTTGTCGGGAGTTTGAGGGCCGAAGCCCTCAAGATCTTGATCTCTTCTATGTTTTAAATGGAGAGTTTTCAATATGATTTTTCATTTTCCTAAAGCCTGTAATCCATAAATATACTACGAATAACAAAAAGAAAAACATAGCATACATTATATTCGATAAAAGTATAAAGTTGTATACTGCATGTAATAACCACGGAACAGTAAACGCAAGTATAAAATGTCTAGTTTTTTTATTTTTTTCAAACTTGGACATAGTAAAATGATAACCCATGACAACACCAAATAGCGCATGAGCTGGTATAGAAAAAATTGCTCTATTTATAGCAGTTGTAGTACCGCCTAAATCCTCACTAAAAACATACATTATATTTTCTATAGAGGCAAATCCTAAAGATATAAAAACAGCATAAACTATACCATCAAATTTTTCATTTAAATTTCTATTTCGCCATACTAAAAAATATAATACGATATATTTAAAAAATTCTTCTACAAAAGCAGATGTTACAAATGACAAGTAAAATGCTTCTAATAGCATGCCACCTGTTGGCATAAAAATCATAAGAACGTTACCCACATGTACTATAGGTACAGCTATAATTATGCCAAATATAACACTTACTATTAATAGATTAAAAGGCTCTTTTTCATATTTATCTCTTATATAGATGTAAAACAAACCTATAGCGGCAGGTGCTGTTGCTAAACTTAATAATTTCACCATTTATAATCTCCATTCGAATACAGGTTCTTATTATAATATTCTGTTTAAATATTAAAGTTTTATTCAAAGCAAAAAAAACAAAATCCCATCTTGGGATTTTGTTTTTTTATTTTATATAATCAATTGCATATGAACTAATTATAAAGACATTGGCTTTCAGTCTACTATAGTACACGACAATTTCTCGACAAGCCACACTTGACCGCTTTTTTGCAGGCGCATATGCGCTTGCTTACAAAGTTTTGGTCAAACTTTTTTAAAAGTTTGTGGGGTTTGGGGCAACGCCCCAAGGTTTTAATATTTTAATGTTTCAGTTGTAATTGAATTATAACCCTAATTCTTCTTTACATTCTTTAAATGCGTTGATAGCGTAATCTAACTGTTCTTTAGTATGAGATGCTGATACCTGAGTTCTTACACGCGCTTTACCTTTAGGCACTACTGGGAAGAAAAAGCCTACAGCGTAAACACCTTTTTCAAGTAATTTAGCAGCCATTTTTTGCGACATAATTTCATCACCAAGCATTACAGGTATTATAGGGTGACTTCCTTCTATTATATTAAGACCTGCTTCTTTTAAGCCTTTTCTAAAATATGCAGCATTTTCATCAAGTTTATTTTTAATTTCATTAGACTCCATAAGCATATCTAAAACTTTTATTGTTGAAGAAGCAATAATTGGAGAAAGTGAGTTTGAGAATAGATATGTCCTTGACCTTTGTCTTAAAATATCTATTACTTCTTTTTTGCCACTAGTATAACCACCACTTGCACCACCAAGAGCTTTACCAAGTGTACCTGTGAAGATATCGACTCTACCCATTACATCACAATATTCATGAGCACCTTTTGCATTTTCTCCAATAACTCCAACACCATGACTATCATCAACAATAACAATAGCATCGTATTTATCAGCTAAATCACAAACTCCTTTTAAGTCAGCAATTATACCGTCCATAGAAAAAACGCCATCTGTAACTATAGCTTTTATTCTTGCGCCCTTTTCATCAGCTTCTTTTAACTTCTCTTCTAAGTCCGCCATGTTGTTGTTTTTATATCTATATCTTGAAGCTTTACACAAACGAACACCATCTATTATACTTGCGTGGTTTAATTCATCACTTATAATAGCATCTTCAGCAGTTAAAATTGTTTCAAATAAACCACCATTTGCATCATAGCAAGATGAATATAAAATTGTATCATCTGTTCCTAAAAATTTACTTAATTTGTCCTCTAACGTTTTATGCACTTCTTGAGTACCACAAATAAAGCGTACAGAAGATAGACCGTAACCCCAATTGTCTATACCGTCTTTAGCCGCTTGTTTAACTTCTGCATTATCAGAAAGCCCAAGGTAGTTATTAGCACACATATTAATTAAACCTTTTTTCTGTGTTGTATCTATTTTAGAATTTTGTGGTGTTGTTATTATTCTTTCTTCTTTCCATAGACCTGCTTCTTTTATTTCATCTATAGTTTTATTCCAATGGTTAACCGCTGACTTCATTATATATAATCCCCCTTCTTATTCCCATTCGAGTACAACTTTACCCGATTCACCAGAAATCATAACATCAAAACCTTTTTCAAAGTCTTTAAAATTAAATTTATGTGTTACTACTTTGCTTATTTTTTTATCAAGTCCTGATTGTAACATTGCACTCATTTTATACCAAGTATTGTACATTTCTCTACCATATATACCTTTAAGTATCAGGCTGTTGAAAACAACTTTACTCCAATCAATTTGTAAGTCTGCTGGAGGGATACCTAAAATAGCAACCTTGCCCCCATTGGCCATTGAATCAATCATATCAGCAAATGCTCTAGGATTACCAGACATTTCTAAACCTACATCAAAACCTTCTTTAATTTTAAGTTTATCAAATACATCTGTCATTTTACCTGTTCTAACATCTATAGCTTCATCTGCACCCATTTCTTTAGCCATTTTTAATCTATATGGGTTTACATCTGTTATAACGATATTTCTTGCTCCTGCTTGTCTAAGTACTGCTACAGCCATTATACCAATAGGGCCTGCGCCTGTTACTAATACGTCTTCTCCTAAAACATTAAAAGAAAGTGCAGTATGCACTGCGTTACCTAATGGATCCAAACAACTTAAAATATCTTCTGATATATCTTTATCACAAACCCATACATTCGTTGCTGGTATTGCTATATATTCAGAAAAAACCCCTTGAGTATTAACCCCTATACCAACAGTAGCTCTACATAAGTGTTGTACGCCTGTAATACAGTGGCGGCATTTTCCGCAAACAACATGCCCTTCACCAGAAACAATTTGACCTACTTCAACATTTGTTACATTTTCGCCAACTTCTATAACAGTTCCAACGAACTCGTGACCTATTACCATAGGTGTTTTTATAGTTCTTTGTGCCCAACTATCCCATTGGTGTATATGCACATCTGTTCCGCATATGGAAGTTTTTTTTACTTTAATGAGTACATCGTTTCTACCCATTGTAGGCATTGGCACTTCTTGTAGTGCAAGAGCACCAACTTCCGGAGCTGTTTTTACTATTCCATACATTGTTTTTTTATCACTCATTACGAATTTCCTCCTTTAGATAAGTAAAATTTGTAACGGCATTATAACATATCTACAAGTTAATTGATACAATTATTTTGATGTGATTAAAAGATTAAGACCGTGGGGCTTCCGCCCCACCACCCCGACAAGCGTAGCACGCTTGACCGCTTTTTTAAGACCGCGCACTGCGCGGTCTTTTTAATATTATGTTCCGCATGCAATTGGCTGTATAAGGGAAATAAAGAAAAAAACTATAATCTCCTGCATTATCGTTGATAAGCTATAAGGAATACATTACAATATAAGTGAAAGAATCGTGGATATATTACAAATCGTTCTTTCATTACATAATCAGTAATAAAAGGAGGCAATTTTAATGAATGGTAACACTAATTCTTTGGTTTTAACTTATGAGGAAAAACTCCAGCTAATGCCTACAGTTGCAAAATTATTAGTAATAGCTTCAAAAATAAGACGAGAAGGTATGTTGTCTGTAGAGGATGAGATACATTCACAAGATGACCAATTCTTCAAAGTTTTATATAATTTATTCTGTGGGGGTTACAACCCATATGTTTTGCGTAGCATTTATAATAACTTTTTAAATTCTTCAAGGTTAAGTGAAAGTAATCTTGAATACTCAAAGAAATTTATTCAATCCGAAGTATTGCTTTTGTTGCAAGACTCTGGGCAAGCCGATTACTTTTTAAATTTCTACTGCTTTTCATTCTTTGGGTTTGATTTTAGCGAAGATTATAAAACTAATATGAAAATACACTTGCCTACACAACTTTATAACCAGATTTTTTCTTCCTACACCAAGGAATCATTTGGATTATGGGATTAAGAATTTCCTTTTCATCTTTTTAATTCGTCACCAAAAAAGCGATAGCTTCCGCTATCGCTTTTTTGTAGTTAATATTTTTGCAAACAATACTCATTAAACATAATACCCAACTACATTAATTAATATACCTAAAAAACAAAATATAGATACCTTGAAACTCTGCCAAGGCAAGCCTTCAAATCACTGCAAGCGCGAATGCGCTTGCAAAAACGCGGTCAAGCGCGCGTGCGCTTGTCAGGGGTAGTGGGGATGAAATCCCCACGGTCTTAATCTTTTTTCTTTTAATCTTTAATCAACTCTATACTAGCACCAAGAGTACGTAAATCTGAATGTATGTGTTCGTAGCCCCGCTCAATAAAATGCGAGTTTTCAACTATGGTTTTACCTTCAGCAATAAGCCCTGCTAGTACGAGTGCTGCACCACCACGCAAATCTTTTGCTATGACGGTTGCTCCTTGTAGAGATGATACACCCTTGATTAATGCTGTACTTCCATCAGCTAATAATGATATATTAGCACCCATGCGTATAAGCTCAGGTATATGTTTGTTACGTGCTTCAAAGATAGTTTCTTCTATAATACTAGAGCCTTCACAAATAGAAAGCATAGCTGCAAATTGCGATTGCATATCTGTAGGAAATCCAGGATGTGGTAGGGTTTTAATTTTTTCTATAGCTTTTAGTTTCGTAGGTGCAGCAAGCCGTATTTTGTTTTGCTCGGTCAGCATCTTACACCCTGCTTCTGCAAGTTTTGAAGTTATGGGGTACATATATTTGGGCACTATACCCTGTAATTCTATTTCACCGCCTGTGATTGCTGCCGCTATTAAATAAGTTCCTGCTACAATTCTATCAGGCATAACTTTATGTGTAGCACTGCGTAATTTTTTAACACCTTGTATTACTATAGTATCAGTTCCTGCACCTGTAACTTTTGCACCCATAGAATTTAAAAATTCTTGCAAATCAATAATTTCTGGCTCTTTAGCTACATTTGACATAATCGTTTCCCCTTGAGCATATACTGCCAAGAGCATAATATTTTGAGTTGCTCCTACACTGGGAAAATCTAAATTTATATGCGTTCCTATTAAGGTCTCTGTTTCACAGATAATATAGCCAAATTCTTCTTTTATTTTGGCACCTAGTTGTTGTATACCTTTTAAATGCAGGTCAATTGGTCGTGAACCTAGTTCACAGCCACCAGGATAACTTATTTTTACTTTTCCAAATCTAGAAAGAATGCTACCTAGAAATATTATAGACGACCGCATTTCTCGTACTGGGTGCTCTGGAACCTCAAAGTTATTAATTGAAGAAGAATCTACTGTTATAGTGCTACCTGATACAGTTACTTTACAACCTATAGATTTTAATATTTCTATAGCTAAAAATGTATCCGAAATTTTGGGGCAATTCTCTATTACACTCACATTCCCATTTAAAACAGTTGCTGCTAAAATAGGAAGTACCGCATTTTTCCCACCTGAAATATTTAATTTTCCGCTAATCCTATTTCCACCATGTATAAGGTATTTACCCATACCTTTCACCTCCAAATATATTAGAAAAGAAGCTATACATAAAGCATACTAGCGAATATATACATTGCACTGTATATAAACCATGGTTAAAATCATATTTCCATAGTATGCTTATATATTAAAATGGTGACTTGCTATTGGTGGAAATTTTGGATATAGAAAATCAAAAGATAAAGAACAAAATCTTGGGGCTACTCGCCCCAAACCTGAGCAAGCGCAAGCGCGCTTGACCGCTTTTTTTGCGCGAGCTTTGCTCGCGCTTTTAATTTGGGGTAAAGCTTCTTCAATTCAAAATTTCATTAAATTTCTGAAAAGCAAAAAAAGCAAGCGCGAATGCGCTTGCTAAAAAGTGGTCAAGGGTGAAACCCTTGTTGGGGCTTGGGGCGGATAGCCCCAAGATTTTTTTTAATCTTTTAATCTTTTGACTTTAAAAAATACTCCCTATACTCGTAATGCTTTTACTTAAGCCTTCATCATAATTTGGGTTTTGTTGATGTAGGCTGCTTACTTGTACTCCATTATTTTTAAACGAAGAATGAATAAACTCCCCTTTGCCTATATAGATACCAACGTGACCCTCAAAAAATATTAAATCACCTTTTTTTATTACTCCGACATCAATTTTTTTAATAGGAAAATCAGATTTTATTTTTGCATCTCTAAAAATTATTATACCTTCCATCAAATAGGACATGAAGGAAAGACCAGAACAATCTATACCTAAGGTAGTTTTGCCACCCCACCTATATTGTGAACCCAAGTAAGAAAATGCATTTTTCACAATGTTATCTCTTGTTATTTCTTCATCTAGCATATCTAATGTCGTAGTAGGCTTTATATATTCAGTCAGCGCACTTTGTCTAACATAACCTTGTTCTCCACTTATTAAGTGAACTTTTTTATAATCATCGTACACCTGAACCTCAGAAATAGAAATTAAGCTACCTCGAGTTAAGGTTTTTATTATTGGTGATTGAACTTTCGCATTTTGTTGTATATCTGCATGAGATTTCATAACCAACATTTTATCAAAAGTATCCCACGATTTTATAGCAGACTCACACACTTCAACACATTTTTTTAGAACAAACCCTTCATAATTATAAAAAGTTTTAATTTTATAAAATGGTTCTATGTCGTGAGTAATAAATATGTTAGTCCCATACAGCACTTCATCTATTAATGTAGAGTTCACATTAGCATTCAAAAATAAAGAAGCCACCGTAACTTTTATAATTCCATTCATATAAGCCCCCTTAGAAAAATTCCGCGATCCCTCCCATAGGAAGGGTTAGTGTAGGTAAGCTATGGCCACAAGCAACGTTATATATGCATGGCTTACCAAGTGACACAAAAAAATCTTCAAACACTTCAAGCAAACTAAACCCTTCTTTACCATTTTCGCAATCAGTAAAATACCCAAGCATTATACCTGCTACATTTTCAAACTTTCCAGCGTGCTTAAGTTGAGTTAACATTCTATCTATTTTATAAGGTGATTCCCCTATGTCTTCTAAAAAAAGTATTTTTTCAGATGTTTGTATTTCATAGGGTGTAGATAAGGAAGATACAACTAATGAAAGATTTCCCCCTGTGATTCTACCCGTACAACCACCAGACACCAAAGTTTTAATTGGTATTCCTTTAGGATTTTTTATAGAAAACGGTGTATTTCTAATTGATGTGCCTTGGACAAAAGAATTTACTGTAAAATTATCTATAGGCTCGCAAAACTCCGATGTTACCATTGGAGAATGAATTGTTACAAGATTGCAGCGTTCATTAATGGCTATATGTAATGCTGTTAGGTCGCTATATCCTGCAAAAATTTTAGGATTAGCACTTATAATAGAGAAATCTATTTTTTCTATCAACCTTTGAGATCCATAACCCCCTCTTAAAGCAAATATACCTTTTATAGTTTTGTCGTTAAACATAGTATTTATATCTTCAGCTCTTTCATTATCTGTGCCTGCAAAGTAGCCATGCTTCTTTGTACAGTTACTGCCTAAAATAGGAATTAAACCCAAATTTTTTATAAATTTCATACCTGCAGAAATTTTTTTAGGATCTACCACACCTGCTGGTGCTATAAGACCAACCCTATCTCTAGCTTTGAGTGGTTTTGGATATATCACATTAAATCCTCCATTAGAATATAAAGTGTAATATATATTATGAAAGTTAGCGCGTTGTGTGAAAATATTTATGTAGCATGAAACTTAGTATTGTGTTATATTTTATAGAGCGTTATAAGGAAAATAGGATATAGTCAATTGCGTATGAACTAGTTATAAAGATCTTGGGCTTTCGGCCAAGGCGCGCCTTGGGAAACACCCCAAGGTTTTAATGTTTTACTGTTTCAGTTGCAATTGAGGATACTTGGAGATGAAAACCTCCAAGGTTTTTGGAACTTGAAACAACAGGTTCTTAATGTTTCATCATTTGCGCAACATAAAACTATAATAAGACACAAAAAGGAGAATCGTACTAAAATGATTGAAAAAGCGTTTTCAACACCAGAAGAAATAACAGAAAATTATACCGAAATAGGTTATAAGAAAGCTACTAGACCTGCGCGCAAACAAGTGGTTTTAGGCATCCTAGCTGGTGCTTTTGTTGCCCTTGCAGCACAAGGTTCAAATGTTGGTATACATAATATAGAACTTGTAGGTATAGCAAGAGTACTATCAGGCGCGCTGTTTTCTACGGCACTTATGATGGTAGTTATAGCTGGAGGAGAGCTTTTTACTGGAAATACACTAATGGTTATAGCTTTGATCAAAAAAAGAATTACATTTCATTCTCTTATTCTTAGCTGGATTTTTGTTTATATAGGAAATATTTTAGGCGGTTTAATGATAGCGGGACTTATTCATGCATCAGGCCAACTTGACCTTTCTAATGGTATGGTTGGAGGATTTACTATTTATGTTGCAACAAACAAAGTTCATTTAAGTTTTATGAACGCATTTATCTTAGGAGTACTTTGTAATTGGTTAGTTTGTATAGCTGTTTGGATGGCGTCAGGTGCTCAAGATATAACAGGAAAAATTCTTGCTATATTTTTCCCTATATGGCTATTTACCACATCAGGATTCGAACACAGCGTAGCCAATATGTACTATATACCTGCTGGTATACTAGCTAAATCTAATCCTCTTTATATAGAGCAAGCAATTGCTAGGGGCGCAACTTATGAAAGAATAGCAGCTTTAACTTGGGAATCATTTATTTTTGGAAATTTAATACCTGTTACTTTGGGAAATCTTGTAGGCGGAGCTTTTTTTGTAGGTTTAACTTATTTAGTGGCTTATGGAAAAACATCAGCAAAATAAAAAAACAAAAAAGATCATATCAAATTTATTTGATATGATGCTTTTTTGTTTCAAAATATTCTGAATAAATAAGTGGAATAGAACCTATAAGAAGTCATAATCATTTGATTATACTATATAATTTACGTTGTGACAGAACAGTTCATTTTAAGCACTGTAATGTGAATTAAAAAAAGAGCTTAAATATTTATAAGAAAATTATAAATATTTAAGCAATGTATTGTGAATAAAAATCAATTGTATGGAGCAAAGAATTATTTTGTTAATTTAAATCCTTTTAATGTACTCATAAATATATCTGCTTGACTCGCTAATTCTTCTGCTGATGCAGCTTGCGTTTCATTCGTTATAGTATTTTGATGAATAGCATTACTTATACTATCCATATGTGAATCTATATTCGGTATAAGGGTTTGTAGTTGATCCTCAAAGGATGCTGAGAATACTTCTGTAATTTCACGTATTTTAGTAATTTCACCAACTACTTCTGTAAATGTTTGATCCGTTTTATTAGCAATTATAGATCCTTCAGATACTTTTTCAAGCGACGTTCTTATAAGGTCTGACGTTTTTCGTGCAGCATCTTGACTTTTCGATGCCAAACTTCTAACTTCTTCTGCAACTACCGCAAAACCTTTGCCATATTGCCCTGCTCTAGCAGCTTCGATTGCTGCGTTAAGAGCTAGTAGATTCGTTTGAAATGCAATATCTTCTATAACTTTGATAATTTCTGAAATGCTGTCTGATGCATCGTTAATCTCGCCCATGGATATCAACATGTCTTGCATTGCAACGCTTCCTGTTTCTACATGATCTTTTGTAGTCACCATTATAGTATTTATCTTGCTTAAATTTTCAGCATCACCTTTAATTGAACTTGTTAAGGTACCAAGCACCTTTTTAAACTCATCTATAGAAGCTGACTGTTCTATGGATGTTGAGGCGAGTTTTGTAGTAGAATCCGCAACATAGCTAGAACCTAGAGCTACTTGCTCTGCTGTATTATTCATTTCTGATATAACTCTCATAAAACTATTGACAATTAAATTTAATGAATTTTTAATAGATACAAAATCTCCTATATATTCCCTATCAACACTAACAGTTAAATCTTGCTTTGATACACGCTCAAGAACATCCTTAACTTCATTAATATAACTAGCTATCGTTTTAATACTAAAATTAAGTGCTTCTTTCATTTCATTAAATTCGCCTTTGTAATCGCCTTCAACATATACATTTAAATGTCCATGCGCCATTTCATCAAGTACTGATGTAACTTCTCTTACTGGCTCAACTACAGAAGCGATTAATTCATTGATTTCTTCTGCTAAATGACCCCAACTTCCAGCATACTTAGTAGATTCCATATGTATATCTAAGTTACCGTTAGATGCATCTTTTATTATGCCTACCATCTCTGTATTAAGTGATTTTATAGTTGTTTGAACTTTTTCAAGAGAATTACTTATAACTATCTTTTTACCTGGCATTTGTCTTATATCAACATCGAAATCGCCATTTCCAAAGTCAGTTACTCTATTCACTAAATACATTGTATCTTCTGTAGCATCATCTAATAAATGATTTATAGCAGAAGCTGCTACTCTAAATTCACCTGAATATGAAGATTCTTTCAAGCGAACATCCATATCACCCGACTGAAAATCATTTGAAACTTTATATAAATCAGTTGTTAAAGTTTCCATTGTAGTTTTTATGTCGAGTAAAGAATTGGATAACTGTGCTATTTCATCTGTGTAGTTACTACCTACCTCAACTTTAAAATCCCCATCTGCAATTCTTCTAGCATGGCCTATTGTTTCTTCAATCTTCGAAGATATACCAAGTGCATTATATAGCGCAAATGCTAAAGAAACTATAAGTACAACTCCACCACTTAATAGGAGGCCTGCATGTGTCTGTCTTGCATGTATGTCGAGTTGAGAGCTTATATATTCAAGGTCATTTACTTGAGATATTAAGCTTAAAATTTCTACATGCATTTGACCCATTTCAGCTCTATTATTTGATAGGAAAGTAGATGCTGATTCAATATCCCCTTGCCTGAGAGCAGTCAAAATAGGTGTTGCAAATCTTACAGTTACAGAGCTCAATGCATTCGTTAGAGCATCAAATCGTTGTGAAGCATTGTGCACTTGCTCTGCATTTAAAATCTGATCATTTTGCAAATTAATAGAATAAGTCGTCAAATCGTTATTCATATTATTAATGATGTTAGAAAGCTGTTGCTCTAATACCATTGCTAGTTCAGGAGATTGTGCTTGAATTCCATCCATTGACGCAACTATACCTGTGAACTGTGCAAAACTATACATGGTTCCTTCAAAATTAGCCATAACTAATTTTCGCTCTCCAGCTCCCATTAATAAATAATTGTAATCTTCATTCAAAATGCGCATTGATCTTGCCGAGACAAACGCCATAGTCCCTATTAAAGTGATAACTAAAATAAAGCTGATTAACAACCTCTTTCTTATTCCTATGTTGTTTAGGAACCTTTTTACATTAAACAAAATTTCCCCTCCTCTGATTTTTTAGATTCTCTGGCGATAACGCACATTACGTATATCGGCTTACTAAAATTCTTTTTGAAAGTGAAAAGCCAATTAAATGAAATTTTTGACACTTTCTACAAAAAAATATATATAAAACATGTATTTTTTTACATGTTTTTTTGAGAGCAAGTAGTTAAGCAAAAAAATCTACTTAAAAATTAGGAGACTAATATTTCAAAAATTATTATCTGTATATACAAGTTATTGTCAAGATTCTATGTCTATCCCTTGCGACCGTAGTATATAATATTTTATTATAAAAGTCAAATGGAACATACAAATCTAAACTATATAGTTTAAATTTGTTTTCCCTCTGAAAGTATATCTTAGGTTCTATTTTCATTTAACTTTACTTCTATATTATAAATGAAATTTTATTATTATAAAGATATTGGATACTTACTAGCAACTGTATAACAACTATTTTTACTCTAGCTTAATAATTTTAGTTTAAAACTAACATTCTTTCTGTGAAACAAGTAATTGCCAGAGATGCAGCTTGTGAAAGAATACCAGATTTAACTTAGAAAGCGTTTATTTTTGCAAACAAAAAAAAGCTTAACTATTTATAAAGAAATTATAAATAGTTAAGCTCTAAGTTTTGAATAAATATTATTGGAAATTATTTTGTTAGCTTAAATCCTTTTAATACATTCATAAATATATCTGCTTGGCTTGCCAATTCTTCTGCCGATTTAGCCTGCGTTTCGTTTGCTATAGTGTTTTGATTAATAGCGTCACTCATACCATCCATATGTGAGTCTATTTTTGGTATAAGAGAATTTAATTGATCTTGAACTGATGTTGAAAATACTTCTGTAATTTCACGTATTTTAGTAATTTCATCAACTACTTCAGTAAATGTTTTCTCAGTTTTATTTGCAATTATAGATCCTTCAGATACTTTTTCAAGAGATGTTCTTATAAGATCCGATGTTTTTCGTGCAGCATCTTGACTTTTTGATGCTAAACTTCTAACTTCTTCTGCAACTACTGCGAACCCTTTGCCATACTGACCCGCTCTGGCTGCCTCGATCGCTGCGTTAAGAGCTAGTAGATTTGTTTGGAATGCGATATCTTCTATAACTTTAATAATTTCCGAAATACTGTCAGATGCAGCATTAATTTCTCCCATGGATACTAGCATGTCTTGCATTGCAATACTTCCAGTTTCTACATGATCCCTTGTAGTTACCATTATATTACTTATTTTGTTTAAGTTTTCAGCATCTTCTCCAATTGAACCTGTTAAGCCATTAAGTGCTACTTTAAATTCGTCTATAGAAGCTGACTGCTCTACAGATGTTGCAACAAATTGTGTAGTAAAATCTGCAATATAGCCAGAACCTGAAGTTACTTTTTCTGCTGTAGCATTCATTTCTAATATAACTCTCGTAAAGCTATCAACAATTAAATTCAGCGAATCTTTAATAGATATAAAGTCTCCTATATACTCTCTATCTACGCTAACAGTTAAATCTTGTTCTGACACGCACTCAAGAACATCTTTAACTTCATTAATATAACTAGCTATTGTTTTCATACTAAAATTAAGTGCTTCTTTCATTTCACGAAACTCGCCTTTATAGTCACCTTCGACATACACATTTAAATGTCCCTGTGCCATTTCTTCAAGTACTGATGTAACTTCTCTTACTGGTTCAACTACAGAAGAAATTAATTCATTAATTTCTTCTGCTAAAAGTCCCCAACTTCCAGCATACTTAGTAGATTCCATATGTATATCTAGGTTTCCATTAGATGCATCTTTTATTATATCTACCATTTCTTTGTTAAGTGACTTTATAGTCGTTTGAACTTTATCAAGTGAATTACTTATTGCGATCTTTTTACCTGGCATTTGTTTTATCTCAGCATCAAAATTTCCGTTCCCAAAATCGCTTACTCTATCTACCAAATACATTGTATCTTGTGTAGCATCATCTAATAAATGATTTATAGCTGAAGTTGCTACTCTAAATTCACCTGAATAAGAAGATTCTTTCAAACGAACGTCCATATCACCAGACTGAAAATCTTTTGAAATTTTATATAGGTCGCTTGTTAGAGTTTCCACTGTAACTTTTATGTCGAGTAAAGAATTAGATAGCTGTGCTATTTCATCCGTGTAATTACTTCCGACTTCAACCTTAAAATCCCCATCCGCAATTTTTCTAGCGTTACCTATTATTTCTTCAATTTTTGAAGATATGCTAAGTGCATTGTATAGTGCAAATGTCATAGAAATTATAAATACGAGCACACCACTTGCTATAATGCCTGCATGTATCTGTCTTGCATGTCTATTCAGTTCATAACTTACATATTCAAGATCATCTACTTCAGATCTTAAGCGTAAAATTTCTACATACGTTCGATTAAGTTCATCTCTACCACTTGATAGTATCGTGGACGCTAACTCAATATCATTTTGCCTAAGAGCGTTTAATGCGGGTGCCACAAACCTTGCCTCTAAAGATTCCAATGTATTAACTATTTGGCTAAAAAGTTGCGATAAGGCTTGTATTTCCCCTGCACTTAAAATTTGATCATTTTGTAAATTATTTGAATAATCAATTAAGTCACTATACATATTGTCCACAATACTAGAAAGCTGTTGTTCAAAGTTTCTAATCAGTTCAGGAGGATGTGCTTGATTTCCGTCCAATAACGAAACAGTGTCAGTAAATTGCGCAAAACTACGCATAGTTCCTTCAAAACTGGCCATAATTAGCCTTCTGTCACCAGCTCCGTATAATAAGTATCTATAGTTTTCATTCAAAATGCGCATTGATCTTGTTGAAATAAATACCATGGTTCCTATTAGAGCCATAACTAGAAGAAAACTAAGTAATAACCTTTTTCTTATCCCCATATTATTCAGAAGCCCTTTTAGATTAAACAATTTTTGCCCTCCTATGATTTCTTAAATTTTCTAGCGATAACACATGCTACTTATATCGGATTAATAAGCTCTTTTTCAAAGTACAAAATTAATCAAATCAAATTTTAGCACTTTCAACAAAAAATCTCGCATAGAACATTTAATTTTTTGCACATTCCCTCGAATTGTAATTACCAAGCAAAAAAACCCTACTCACAAAAGTCGGGTTCACTAACATTTTAAAAATTTTTACTTGTTTATACAAGTCTACGATTCCATACCTATCTCTTGTTAGCGTAGTATATAATATTTTTTTGAAAAAGTCAAACGTGATAAATAACTTTAAACTATTTACTAGCATAGGTTGTGTTGATAGGATTGTTATTTTTTTATGATCTGTACCTTAGCTTTGTGTCTGTCTATTTTTACCTAAAACCTCAATAAATATTTACTGGAGTACTTACTGGAGTTTTTACTCAAACTTTTTAAAAAAGTTTATAGGTGATAGAACTTTAATCTGCTGGATTTTACGATTTCTTAAGATTTTTATCTTTTTTTAAGGTACCTTAATTTGCAAACATCACAGCATATACTAAATCTGCAAGTGGCTCCATTGCATTCCACGCTTCTTCCATAGTAGTGTATTGCGAACCTATTTCTACGAGCATGGAATTTGGTCTAAGATGATTCATATATCTAAAGGCCTTTAAATACAACCTCCTCATTAAATTAGGAAACATTTCTTGTGCTGCCATTTGCATATTAAAGCTTAATGCAAGATTCTGATCTATATACGGATTCGGTAAATTATAAAGTCGTCTTACACGTCCGCCCTCATTTATAGCCGATACACCATTAACAAACATTATCCTTGCAGTAGGTCGTCCATCAATATATGTTGTAAAGTTAGGGTTACTCCCTTCAGCAACTCCATCTCTATGTAAATCCATTACTAGCTCTATTGTTGGATTTTCTTCTAATATTCTTACTATTGAAGGTTCAATTCTTTCATACGCGCCACTTCTATTAATTCTTCCATTTACCCTATCATGAACCCCTTGATAATGTATCACATTTAAGCCATATTTTTCTTCAAGTATACGTACAAATTCCACACCAGCTCCGACTATCCCATAGAATAAATTGTCCATGTTCGGACTATCTATAAAAAATTCTGAAGCAGCATGAGTATGAAGAATTAATACTTGTGGTACACTAGGGTCTTTTTGGATTGATAAATCTGCATTTAAAAAATTGTCTATATTTAATCTATTATCTATTATACCAGTATTACTATCCATGCTATAAAATCTATTCAGTAACACGTTTACGTCTCTTAAAACTGCAATATCTGCATATGATATATTCATTTCAAAAGGAACATGTACAGATGGGCTAAAACCATAATCGGGATTATAATATATACTCTGTATATCATTTACTCCTAAAAGACCTAGCTCACGGTTAAACATAATACCGTACTCTATTCTATCAGGGTCAAACGTAGAAGTAATATTTTCTTCAATATTTTCTGAAATTTCTAGGTCATAGCTATGATTTACATTAGTTATACTAACGTCCTCACTCACTTGATTACTTACACTCATGAATATTTCGATACCTTCATCAAAATTAAATAATTGTCTCATATCTATATCTGAATAAGGCATTGTTGTATGGAATAGTATTTGCGAAAAGGATATATTAGAATTATAGAATAGAATTGTAAAAATAGATACCAAAAGTATAGGAATTGCTTTTAAAGAACTCTTTACATAGTCTTTTGTGTTTGTCTTTCTTTTTTTTAACATTAGTTATCTAACCCCTTTGCAAAATATCATTTAATATTTATATGACAAAAGGGGTTAGATTATAACCTTAAGCTTAAACTTCTAAGGTTAAATTTCCGACAGAGCCTAGCAGCATATCTTCTGCATGACTTTTTTCTACATCTTGCGTCAACACTATTTCACTTAATATTATTTGTTTTGCTGTGGATAAAAGTTTTTTTTCTGCACCTGAAAGACCCTTATCTCTTTCGCGCATAAATAAATTTCGGTACACTTCAACCACTTCACTAAGCGCGCCTGACTTAAGTTTTTCTAAATTGAATTTGTATCTATCATTCCAATTCTCAGGCATATCTACAGGCTTGCTTGAAATATCGCTTAAAATCGTCAAAACTTTATCTTTTTCGTATACTTCTCTTATTCCAAGACTTTCAGCTTTTAGTTCTGAAATCATAATAGTCAGATTTCCTATAGATATATTTAACACATAGTACACCTGCATATTACCATCAATTTCTTTTTCTTCTAAAGCTTCAATGGTGCCAGCCCCGTACATTGGATATACTATTTTATCACCTTTACAAAACAAATATAAAACCTCCCGACATAAACTCGAAAAACACTTCAAAGGACTTGCAGTATACGTAATTATAACATACTTAGACATTTGTTGACATGTATTTCACATTATGAATTCGTTTCTATTATATATAGATTCTTTACTGCTTTTTTCTATGTTATACAAAACTTAGGGCTATTTTTAGCTAGTTATATAATTTTTTTGTGTTTTATTCTGTAATTTGTTATGATAATAGTAAAAGGAGTGTGTATATGAGTGCATATGATGATAAGTATTTAGAGATAATTCAGAACATATTAAATAATGGTTACTACGATGGGAATCGTACTATCACAAAATCGTACAAGCTACCGCATCAAGTTATGCAATTTGACCTGCGAAAAGAATTCCCTATCCTAACAACTAAAAAAGTTGCCTTTATAACAGCTGTCAAAGAAATTTTATGGATATTCAAAGATCAATCTAACGATGTTAAAAAGCTACAAGAAAATAATGTTCATATCTGGGATGAGTGGATTATGGAAGATGGGACTATAGGGACCTCTTACGGATTCATTGTTGAAAAATTCAAGCAAATTGATGAATTGATAGATACCTTGAAAACTAATCCACAAGATAGACGAATGTTAATAGATCTTTGGCAAATACCGTTTTTAAATACTGGTGCTCTACACCCTTGTTGTTTCCTCACGATGTGGGATGTGACAGACGGACACCTAAATTGTATGTTAGTTCAACGTAGCGGCGATATGCCTCTTGGTGTACCCTTTAATACTACGCAATATGCAGTTTTAACTCACCTAATCGCACAAGTAACTGGTCATAAAGCAGGATTATTTACACATGTGATTAATAACGCCCATATATATGAAAATCAAGTTGAGGGCATGAAACTGCAACTTACAAGAAAAAATGAAGCCTACGACGCACCAAAGCTTTGGATAAATCCAGATATTAAAAACTTTTATGATTTTACATCTAAAGACATAAAGCTCATAGATTATAAACATCACGATACTATAAAAATGGAGGTATCCGTATAATGCTATCTTGTATTGTAGCTATTGGTGAAAACAACGAACTTGGAAAAAACAATAAAATGCCGTGGCATATAAAAAAGGATTTAGCTTATTTTAAAAAAACAACTTTGAATAAAAAAATAATCATGGGACGAAAAACATTTGAAAGTTTGCCAAATCTCTTACCTAACAGGCAACATATAGTAATTACGAACAATCAAAATTTTTCTGCTCCTGATAGCGTGATAGTACAACACAACTTACTTGATGTTTTAAATAAATATAAAATTTCTTCCGAAGAAGTTTTCATAATTGGAGGAGGCACTATATATAAAGAAGCCCTTTCTTTCTGCGATAAATTATATTTAACCAGAATACATAAAAGCTTTGAGGCTGATGTATTCTTTCCCGAAATAAATTTAAATGAATTTAAATTAATAGAAAAGTCGGATGTATATTCTGAATCCGAAATAAATTTTACCTTTGAAACTTATTCACGAAGATATATTTAAAAAGAGATTAAAACCACGGGCTTTGCTCGTACCCACAAGCTTTTTAAAAAAAGCTTGACCAAAAATTTTGAAAAAGCGCATTCGCGCTTTTTTTGTTGAAGAAATAAACTTATTTTTATAAAATGACTATAAAAGCCTAAGTTTGACATATAAGTTGTTCAGTGATACAATTATTTTCATAACATTACATAAAGTTGTTTTACTTACATTTATAAAAGATTTAAATAACTTAATTTCAACTGAAAATTTGGATTTAGCTAATTTTATTTTTGAGGAAAGCCACACTTTTGAAAGTAACTATGAATTTTTTAATTTTCTACATGAACAAGCCCTTGAGGGTAATTTAGGAGATGAAATAGTAACTCAAACATTTATTACTATGCAGGACACCAGAATACCAGAAGTTATATTTGAGTTAGCTCATTTAAACTATGGTTCTGGGTCTGCTGAGCTTGATAAGGCAATACTTGTATCAAGGCAATTCATATTATCTAGTAGTACTTGGGTATCACCTAGATTTGAACAGGCTTCCCCTATAGTGGTAAGCTTTATCCCCATAGGAGAAGCAGAGCACATAGATTACGCTGATGGAATGTACCAAGTAAAAATATTTCATGATTGGGAAGTAGAATATATGCCTCTATTTCATGAAGTATTTCCAAGTGACTGGGATTTTGAAAGTTTAGCTACTCGCTATGTAGAAGACGTTGCATTCAGCCGAAATAGGCATAACTTCCGCTATAGGACTTCTTAATCTCAATTAAAAAGATAAAAAACCGTGGACTCCGTCCACACCTGCAAACTTTTAAAAAAACTTGACCAAAAATTTTAACACATGCGCAAAGCGCATGCTATTACGTGGTCAAGCGCACGTGCGCTTGTCGGAGTTTGGGGCGGATATCCCCAAGGTCATTACCTCCATAATCTTCAACAAAAAAAGAGGGCATATATGCCCTCTTTTTCTTTTACTTAGTTATTGTTTTTGTTAGCTTCTCCAGCCATTTGTCTTTCTTGAGCTTCAATCATTTTTTTAACCATGTATCCGCCAACGTAACCGTTTTGAGCAGATGTTAAATCACCATTGTAACCTTTTTTAAGTGGTACACCTATTTCATTTGCTACTTCATATTTAAATTGGTCTAAAGCTGCACGAGCCTCTGGAACTGCTTTTCTATTTGAATTTGATGAATTATTAGTCATTGAAATTGCCTCCTAAGAATATCTTTTTTATTGGTGGTACAGTAAATATTATCTCCGAGGTTTCAAATTTTATTATCGGTAATTAATTCAAAATTTCCAAATTTAAAACAGTTCGCCAATAAGCTGTGATGATGGAAACACAAGCGTTATCTCATCTACGATTTCAAAACTGCATATGGCAATTATACATGTACTTGGTCCTGCTGTTTTCTTTATATCTATATCTGTATTATCTGCAAAAAAAGATAGTCCGCCTAGTGTAATAGCATTTTGAATCTCGTATTCTATGCCCTTAGAACCCACAGGGATAATTTCATGAACACCATCATACAAAAGTAATTCTTCTATTACATTATAAAAACCTGTATCCTCTAAGTCTACTTCATCACCTACTTTAGGCTTTCCAAATAAAATAATTTTATCGCCCTTTTTTGCTTCATTAAACCTAAGCCTGTTTTGACTTGCCGAGCCAATTACAGTTATTCCTGCTGCTGTCATTGAAGTTAAAAAATTTTCTTCTGTAGAACCTGTTAAATGTACACTATCTAAGTTAGCATTCTCCAGTTCGTCTTTAATGCCCCGAATAATTTCTGAACCAGTGGACTCCATTTCAGAAGCAATACCACTAGAAATCATAAAAGGTACTGCACCAGAACACATAACTTCAGTTAATGCAACTCTTACTGTTAACTTGCCTACATAATATGGAGAAATTTTTAAAATGTCATGCTCCTTAATACCTATACCACCGCAACTATCACAGGCAACAACTAGCACATCATTACTTGAGCCAAATTTTTCTACAATACTTAAGTCTCTTCTATTATATATATTCATATATTCCCTTTCAATTTTCATTACTTTATTATGAGCCTAATTTGATTCTTATTTTCAATTATTTTTTCTTCTTTTAAATCTAATGCATTTTTAAATATTGGACCATCAAATACAAAGGTGTGATATTCGCCTTGCTCACCACAAACGTCAGTACCACTCTTTTCAAGTTCTTCTATAAGTTCATGAGTTAAAACTTTTCCTATATGCTTGCTATCCATCTTTTCAGCATTTATTACTGTTATTAGAGCTTTAAACCCAACTTCAATAAATTCATGTACAATTTCTTTTCTATTCATATTCCAAAGTGGGAAACTGCTTTTTAAACCGACATTCACACATCTATCATTACACCAGCTTTTATGTGCTTCTATATCTATATCACCAAATACACACACATCAGAACCTTTTTGTTTTAATGAATAAAGTGCATCTTCAAAATCACTTGTATACTTGCCTTCTTCAGTATTTACAATAAATAGAGGAATGTCTAACGCTTTTGAAGCCTTATTTAATAAATCATACTGTATATTGTGAAACCAAGAATGTTTATTTTTAGGGTCACAAGTCGTTAGTAATGTATTTGGAATTAGCCCTTTTTTTATAGATTTATATATAGAAAAAACACTATCTTTTCCACCACTATACGATGCTATAAACCTCATAAACTAATCCCCTTATCTAATATTTCATAGATTTTTGGCATATCCATATGTTCTCTAAAACTTTCGGCTAGTAAATTAAACTCTTTTTCCATGTCCTCTGCTGTTTGCATAGGTTTTTGACCTGTATTTTCATCAATTAAGTTGTCTTCATCTTCAATCCTAATAGGCATATACGGTATCATTCCAACAACGGGTATTCCTGTTACTTTTTCCATCTCTACCTTTAACTCATTAAAAGATTCCTTCTGACCCTTCAAGCGATTTATAACAACTCCCTTAATAAAGGAACGCTCAATATCATCAAGTAACATCAAAGTACCATAGACTGAAGCAAAACTTCCGCCTCTATCAATATCTGCAACTAGAATAACAGGCGCGCATACTTCCCTAGCTACTTTCATATTTACAATGTCACCACTTTTTAAATTCATTTCAACAGGACTTCCAGCACCCTCAAGTACTATTACTTCATGATTTTCTTGTAATTTATCATACGCGCTTATGACCTGTGGTAATAAATCACTTTTTAAATCGCTATATTGTTTACTTGACATTTCACCTATGGATTTTCCACAAACTAGTACTTCTACTTTACCCCTTTGTAACTTAAGGGCAATTGGATTCATATATACACTCGGTGGGGTATTACAAGCCGATGCAGCTATTGCTTGAGATTTTGCTATCCTGAGTCCTGTATCAAAAATATAAGTATTATCTGTTATATTTTGAGCCTTAAAAGGCGCGACATTATTTCCATCCTGATAAAGAACTCTACAGAGTCCTGTTACAACTGTAGATTTACCTGCACCTGAAGAAGTTCCAAGTACCATTAAACTTCTTCGTCCCTTTATTTTTGAAATTATAAATCTGTTATTTTCTCTCGATGAAACGGCTATACGATAAAAACTGTTATTTAAACCATTAAAATTGCTACATGACCTTATATTTATCCCATGCTTAAGTAGCTTTTCTTTTAAATCATAATCAAATGGATTTTTAAAAAATATATAATTGGCCTGCGAACTAAACACTTTAAAACCCAAATTACTAAGCTCACTAGTAACATACGCTCTTTCTTCAGTCACAAACTTAACTGTATCCTGAATAAATTTTTTCGCATTTTCTAGTGCCGCAATACCTGCTCCTTGGGCAAAATTAGAAACAGGCCAATCAGCCCCATGATAGTATAATTTCTCTATAAGGTCAGGGTCGCTAGAAAATGCATAACCTAAACGTAAACCTGGTAATGCAAATATCTTCGTAAAAGCTTTTAGTATAACAAGGTTTTTATATTCATGTAAAAAAGGTTTAGCTGTGTAATAGGACATATTATCTACAAAATCTATAAAACATTCATCTACTACAACATATATACCTCTATCTCTCGTCACATCTAATATAGCTTTTATTGTTTCTTGACTTGTTAAAACACCTGTAGGATTATTAGGGTTGCAAATAAACACCATATCTACTCTTTCTTCTATTATAGTAGCACATATATCTTGGTCTAATTGAAAACCGCTTTCTTCTGAAAGATAATAGTACACAACTTCTCCACCAAATGATTTTATGGCTCTTTCATAATCTGAAAAAGTTGGTGCCAATATTAAAGCCTTTTTTGGCTTTATAGCCTGTGGAAGTCTAAAAATTATATCTGAAGCACCATTTGAACAAAAGATAGATTCTATATCAATATTTTCATATTCTGATATTTTTTTGCGAAGCTCTGTAGAATAATTATCTGGATATCTTGTACAAAACTGTATTTCATCCTTTATCGCTTCTTCTACTACTTTTGGAAAACCAATCGGATTTATATTAGCTGATAAATCCATTAAAATTTTCATATCACTTTGAAATATGGCGTTTCCGCCATGAACATAACTGTACATGTAAAAACCTCCTTTAAAAAAGACCACCTTCAAACCTCTGATAAGCACACGTGATAATGATACGTGTTTTAGTACCAAGGTATTTTAATTATATACTAAAAGAGGCTACATCTGTATGATTTTTTCAATCATACAGATGTAGCCACAAAACATCCTCTAAGAAGGTGTTTTTATACGAAGATATTCTTTCAGCCCATTTTGTAATACTTGTGAAAAGTTAACCCCACTTCGCTCTGCTTCAATATTTAACCAATGAGGTATAGTTAAATTTTTTCTGATGTACTTATTTTCCTGTTTGGCCCTAAAAATGGGCATAAACACTTCTATAAGCACGGCTCGTTCCCAATCTTTAACTTCTATGTCTTTTAACTTAGTAGGTTTTGGGATTTCTCCACCAATTTGTTCTAATTGATATATAACTGCATTTAAAACTTCTTTTGCATTTACAAGAGCCATCTCTTCATTTTCTCCACGGGCATAACATTCCTCTAAATCTGGGAAGTATACATCTATATATTCTAATTTATAGACGAATACGCATGGGAAAACATAAAAATCTTTCTGCACTACAATAACCCCCTCTAAAAAATTCAAGTTTGTACTATATTTTACTTGTCCTTTATTGTGATACGTTACCCCTACATCGTTCCACCCCTGTTCATTTCGTTCAGCATCATGTGCCGTAATTCACAACAATCCGCTACATAAATTTCTACCTCTTAATATTGGGTAATATCAGTTACAAAATATATTATAACATCTTTTTCAAATCTTTTCATATTTTATCTATCTTAATTCTAAAAAAATTATTCTCAAGATATATCATAACAGGTTTGGCTTTTTCTTTCACAATATTGTGCCGACTTTATCATGTTTTTTTACAAAAAAAACCATTTAAGAAATTTTTTTTATTTCTTAAATGGCATTCTTTATGTATTTAATTTATCTAAAGTTTCAAATCCAGTATTCACAATATATTTTAAATGTTGTATTGTATCATTTTGTCTTTCAATCAAATTTATAAGTTTACATATAACTAAATTTGTATTTTCTTTCAAAATTTCTTTTTGGATTTCATTTAAATCCATACTTGTATATAATTCTTTCCACTCTTTATCATACACCTTACTAAAATTTATAAATGATGCTATTTGCTCTTCAGTAATATGTATTCCGTAATATGCGTTTAAGTCCATTTTAGTGTTAATTTTATGTGCTACTTCTTCTCTAGTCATTAAAAATGATTTTAATTTCATATTATTCTCGCTTATTTTTGCCATCAAAACATTAATATCTTCACTATATACAGCTTCAGCATTTTTACTTGTTACATAGTCTATAATTTCTTCATCTATTTTTATAATTTGATACATCATACAATCTGCGCTTGTAGCGGGCGGCGTTGTTAGCAAAGACATTGCCAGCAATCCTCCTATAACCATGTTCATAATTTGACGCCCCTTTCATTCTTCAACACCAATCTTTGTATATATTATAGAAGGATTTTTTGAATATACTATAACTACTTTGTGAATATTTTGTAAATATATAGTTTTCTATAGAGTCCCTATATCACTATAATTAAATACACATGAAATAAAAGAGTCCAAATACGACGACTCTACTTATCTACTTTATAAAAGCTTGACCAAACATTTTTAAATATATGTGCATAGCGCATATATTACTATTTATTCCTCATCTGGAAATCTACTACAAATATAAGTATATGCTTGCATTTCCATTTTAATTACTCTTTTTCATAAAATCAAAAAAATGCCATACTTTTCTTTCAAGTATGACAAAAATTTCAACACTAGACCTGTAACGCCTGTAATTAACTATATATAAGAAACAAAAAAAGTAAGAGGTTTCCCTCTTACTTTTTTTGTTTTAGAGACTACATCCCAAAACCCATACCGCCCGACATCATCATTATAAGAAGTATTAGCATCATGTTATTTCCAGCAAACATGCCAGGACCCATCATCATAATTAACACTAGCATTAGCATCATATTATCATTAGAGCCCGCACCACTGTTAAACCCCTGCATCATAATAAAAGCCCTCCTTAAATTAACATCATTTAATTTAATGTTTATAGTGCATATTATGAATTTTGGAATAAATGTTGCCTGTCTAGGTAAAAGTTAAAGAATTTTTTATACTCAAGATATCTTACCACGTTTCATGTTTAATAATTTCTCCAGTTCTTGCATCTAAATAAATTTCATGAGTTCTTCTTTCGCCGTCTCTCCTCATTGCAATTTCAAACACTATTCTTCCATTTGGTCTGCGATAAATATCAAAGTCGCGTACTGTGCCACCGCCTATACGCTCAAGCGCAATTGCTTCTGCTTCTTGTCTTGACATTGTTCCCTCAGGGAAGTAACGAATCCGTCCTATCGTACCAGTACTTGGCGAAGTTTGATGCTGTGTAGCAGGCGGAGCTACGGGTTCTGGTATTGGTGGTGCTTCTTCTAATAGTCTTATTGGTTGAACCTGTGGCTGTGAAGGTGGTGATACTACCCCTGATTGTGATTCTGCACCCCCGCCTAAAATTGCCCCTATACTTACTTGATTGAAACTAGATAATAAAAAGTTTTCAGAAGCTAGTACTTCTCTATCTTCTCTTGCTATTTCTTCTCCTGTTACTGCATTAAATGTAATATAAAATGGTTCATTGTCTATTACTACTGTGGCTACATAAACAGGCATTATCCCCTGCATACTTAATTCAAGACCGAGAACTATAGCATCATATCTTGATTGTATAAAATAAGACATGCTTGGTAAATTTATAATCATGGTTTGATTATCTGAAGCTTGTGCTAATAAAATATCTCCTGAAACTTGCGTATTTTGAATTTGATTAGCTAATGGTAATGGTACATAATCATCTGACGCTTGAACATTATTAATAGCAAACGAGCCTAATCCTAAAATCGCAGTACCTACAGTTGCGAACAATATTTTTTTCATATTCTCCCCCTAGATTTTATAATGTTAGTCTTTCATGCCTATAAAAACCCTCATAAATACAGGCATGAAAGAGTTCACATTTATTAATACGAATATTCTGAAAAAAAGTTCCACTTTTTTATTACACTACTGCTATAGCCTCTATTTCTATTACAGCATCCATAGGTAGTTTCGCAACTTGAAAACAGCTTCTCGCTGGGGGATTTTCTTTAAAATAAGTCGCATACACTTCATTAACAGAAGTAAAATCATTTAAATCTTTAACAAAAATAGTCACTTTCACTATATTTTCTAAATTTGCGCCACCTGCTAAAAGTATAGCTTTTAAATTTTCAAGTGATTGAGTTGTCGCTGCTTTAATCTCTGTAATTAATTCGTTATTTTCTGGATTTATTGGTAATTGTCCTGATGTGAATACAAAATTTCCAGACTTTATGCCCTGTGAATATGGGCCTATTGCTCCTGGTGCATTTTCTGTAGAAATAATTTCTTTACTCATTAATAAACTTCCTTTCTTGTTTAAACACTCTAATCTATTTTCTATTAATATATCTATAAAATTTCCTAAACCTCCATATTTCTCTATAGCAGCTTTGTACATAAGACTCCTCGTTGTAAGTCCTGGCAAAGTATTTATTTCTATGACTGTAATTTGTTCCTCATTAACTATCATATCTACTGTTGCATATTGACTACATCCTAGAACTCTAAAAGCTTTTTTTGATATTTCGTGTATCATAGTCTTTAGAAAATCTGGTAGTTTTGAAAACTCTATATTCGTTGCTGTATTTACATATTTTGCATTATAGTCATAAAAAAAATTCTTAGAATTAATATCCAAAATTGTCATTACTTCAAGTTCATTTTTATTTTCTATTATACAGCAAGTTATTTCTTTACCTAGCATATACTTCTCTACAAGTATATCATCATCTGTTATACTCTGTATACTATCGTTTAGTTCTGACTCATTATTCACTATATTTACGCCTATGCTAGATCCACCTTTATTTGGCTTTACAACTAATGGATAGCTCATTTTATTTATATTGTAAATTTCCATCTCCATGTTAGTATCTCTTTTTAAAAGTACATGTGGCGCAACAGGAATAGAGTGGAATTTCATTATATCTTTACTTACTGACTTGTCTATACATAAAGAACTAGCCATAACTCCGCTACCTAAAAAAGGTATATTAAAAGATTGTAGTAGCCCTTGTACCGAACCATCTTCGCCTAGTCCCCCATGAAGTGCGTTTATAACAATATCTGGCGCACTGCGTAATATACATTCTATCCAATCATTGCTTTTATCTACATCCACAAGAGTCACAAAATATTTTTCCTTACTCATACTTTTAAATATTTCTCTTGCTGATTTAATTGATATATCTCGCTCGTTTGATCTTCCGCCCATCAAAATACATACTTTCATAAATTTCGTACCTTTCTGAAAAGATTAAAAGATTGAAACCATGGGCTCTGCCCATTGCGGTATACCGCAATTTCCCGCAAGCTTTTTGAAAAAGCTTGCCCAAAAATATTTAATAGCTTCGACGAAGTCGAAGCTATTAAATGGGTCAAGGGTGAAACCCTTGTCGGGGTTTGGGGCGGATAGCCCCAAGATCTTTATCTTTTCCATGTTTACTCTACTATAAACCACTCATCTATGTTTTGAAAAATATTGTTTAAGCTTGGTTGTATGTCGCCAGCTATACTTGGATCCGTCAAGAGAACCCCCGTCCTAAAAGCGATGCTTATAATCGGTAGTTCTTCAGCTATATATCGCTGTAAGTTACCTAATATATTTTCGTACACTTGTATAGTTGGTGCGTTTATCGCCTGAGTGAGTAACATATCAACTATCCTACTTGAGTACGAAATAAAATTTGTGTAACCTATCTGAGAGGAGTGCAGCAAAAATCTTAAATCTCTTGATAAATCTAAATTAAAACCAGCCAAAACCAAATCGAAATTTCCGCTTTCAATATATTCCATATACTGTGAAAATTCATAGACCATAAACTCAACTTCTATACCAATAGATTCTAAATTTTGTTTCAAAACAGTAGCTATTTGTAATCTTTCTTCATTTTCTTCATTAACAAGTATCCTCAGTGAAAACGCTTCGTATCCTTCACCTATATTACTTATAATATTACCACCGTCATCTACCTGTATATAATTTGATTCTGCAATAAGGTTTCTTGCTAATTCTAAGTCAAAATCATGCCGTCTTGTATTCTCTTCATAAATCCATGACATAGGATTAATAGGCGAATTCGCCTTAACTGCTTGCCCTAGATACACCATATCAATTAATTCTTCTTTAGGTAATGCATGTGCTATAGCTTGTCTAACTACTTTATCATCAAAAATTGTGTTTTGAAAATTAAAACCTATGAAGTCAAAATGATATTTCGGTATAGATGTAATATTTAATTCTCTTGTGCCTCCATACCTACCAAAATCTAATATATTTGCGCCAAGTGCAGTTAAAATGCCGTTCCCCAGTGCATGAAATTCTGTTTCTATATTAGAAGTTATTAAGACATTTACTGTTTGTATGTGCGGAGGTCTAAAACTTGAAGGATTTGCTGAAAGAACCATTTCTCTTGCTAGTGTATATGAATCAAAAATAAAAGGACCATTTCCAAGTGGATTCATATTTCTATCTGAATCTAGCGTGGTTTCACCGCGGTAGTAATGTATAGGTATCACAGGAAATAGAAACATATTTCCAAGTCCTCTTGAACTTGTATTAAAGTTTAGTTGAATTGTTAAAGAATCTATCATACTGTACGACTGTATGCCTTGTACAACATTTGCATATATAGAATTTGGCGTATTTCTAATAGTATCAAGTGTAAAAATTACATCGTCTGCTCTCATTGGTACACCATCTGACCAAACTACATCATCTCTTAGCGTTATTACAGCAGACATTCCATCAGCAGAAAATTCTACATCTCTAGCTAAATTAGGCACTGGCTTTAGTGTTTCATCTAGTATAAATAAATGTTCAAAAACTAATCTGAGAGCTGTATCTACAGTTATGTCTTCATTTAGAATTGGATTAAGGGTTTGCGGTGTCCTCATAGAAATATGGAGAGTGCCACCAGCTTCAAGCATAAGCGGTTCTTCCCCTATAACATCAACTATTACTGTTGCCTCACTAGCATCATCAACTTCTACGCATCCTGTAAGTAACAGCATAAAAATTATGCCTAATAAGCTAACCATTATTCTTCTATCGCCTCCATCTCAACAAAAAGTCATAAACTTTCATACTCCTGTCTACCCTTTCTACATACCTTCTTGTCTCACCAAAAGGTATATAGAATAATGTTTTATTGTCCTTTGAAAATTGTGGATCATTCAGCCAGCTTGTCACATTTCCGCTTCCTGCATTATAGGCGGCAAGAGCTACGGAAAGCTCACCGTATATATTAATAAGTCTATTTATATACCATGTACCCATGTTTATATTGATTTCTGGATCAAAAATCATATCTTCATAAACAAAATTTTCGATTCCCATTTCTTCAGCTACCCATACAGCGGTTGTTTCCATCATTTGCATTAAACCACTAGCACCAACTGGTGATACTGCATATCTATTAAATCTACTTTCTACATTTATAATCGAACTTATAAGTACAGGGTCTACGCCATGTACTTCTGCGTACCTTTCTATAATATCAAGATATCTAAGTGGGAATTTTAGATTAAAAGCTGTAAAGCCTAAAATACACAATAAAAATATAGCAATACTGGGAATAAAGATCCGCCAGAATTTTTTCAGACTAAAGACATAAAACATCCTTCATTTGCTCCTTTTTTAAAAGTTAAAACCTTTAAGACCGTGAGACTCCGTCTCACACTCTGCAAACTTTTGAAAAAGTTTGACCAAAACTCTGTGCAAACGCTTTGCGTTTGCTTGAATCCGTCAAGTATAAATGTACTTGCACAGGTTCGCCAAAGTACTTTAAAACTCTTTAATTATATCTTCAACTTCATGTTTTAAAGAATTATCATTTTTACTATTAAATATAACTATGTCAGCATATTTTTTTAATTTTTCAAACGGTGTTTGATTTTTTATTCGGTTAAATGCTTCAATCTCTGCTATTCCGTCTCTTTCTGTTATGCGCTCAAGTCTTACGTTTTCATCAGCATAAACTACTATAACTTTATCACATACTTTGTGTAAATCTGTCTCTATAAGAAGCGGTGCGTCTATAACTATTAATTTATATGATTGCTGTTTAGCATTTTCTATTTTATGCATTATGATATCAGTAATATGTTTATGAGTCATTTCATTTAGCTTTTTTAATTTTCTTTTATCATTAAAAACAATTTTACCTAAAACTTTTCTATTAATATTTCCGCTTGTGTCTAAAATTTCATCACCGAAGAACTCTAATATTTCATTATAAGTAATACTATTTTTTTCTAAAATTTGATGTGCTGTTTTATCCGCATCTACAATATAAGCACCATTTTCTAAAAATATGTCTGCTACATAACTTTTCCCACTACCAGAATTACCTGTAAGTCCAATAATCATCATAAATCACCCACCTACTTAGCGTCAAACCAAGTGTCTCCTTTATGTATATCAACATCTAAAGGTACGCTTAAGTTTGCTGCACTCTTCATTTCTTCCATTAAAATTTTACTTACAATCTCCACTTCATCCTTTTTAACCTCTATTAAAAGTTCATCATGTACTTGTAATATAAGCCTAGATTGTAATTTCGCCTCCTTTAATTTATTATAAACCCTAATCATAGATATTTTTATAATATCTGCCGCGCTACCTTGTATTGGCATGTTCATAGCTATGCGTTCACCAAAGCCACGGGTCATAAAATTTGATGATTCAAGTTCTGGCACAGCTCTACGTCTACTAAACATAGTTGTAGCGTAGCCATTTGTTTTCGCTTCTTGAACCGAAATATCTAAATATTTTTTTATCTTAGGGTATTTTTCAAAATAAGAATTTATATATTCTTCTGCTTCTTTTTTTGTTATTTTTAAATCTCGGCTTAAGCTAAAACTACTGATGCCATAAACTATTCCAAAATTAACAGCCTTTGCACTATCTCTTTGGCTACTAGATACCTCATCTAACGGAATCTTGAGTACTTGACTAGCAGTTATCTTATGAATATCTTCTCCATTTTTATAAGCTTCTATCATTGTTTCATCTTCTGATATGTGTGCTAATATTCTAAGTTCTATTTGGCTATAATCTCCATCTATAAATACAAAAGTATCATCCGAAGGTATAAACGCTTTGCGTAACTCACGACCAAGTTCTGTACGCACAGGTATATTTTGTAGATTAGGGTCTGTGCTTGATATACGCCCTGTTGTTGTCACCGACTGATTAAATGTGGAATATATTTTGCCAGTATTTTTATCTACAACATTTAACAATCCTTCTGAATAAGTAGATTTCAATTTGGACAAAGTACGATAATCAAGTATTTTAGGAATTATTTCATGGGTATGTTTTAGTTTTTCTAAAATATCCACCGCTGTAGAATATCCTGTTGCCGTTTTTTTACCACCTTTTAAACCTAGTTTTTCAAATAGAGTTATACTAACTTGTGAAGGTGAATTTATATTGAACTTTTCACCAGCCAAAATGTGTATTTCTTCCGTTAATTTGTTTAAATCATCAGATAATTTTTCTCCAAAACTAACCAAAAATTCTGTATCTACTTTTATACCGTACATTTCCATACTAGCTAAAACATTAGCAAGCGGAAGCTCTATATCAAAATAAAGTGAATTTTGATTATTTTCCTCGATTTGCTTTTTCATAATAAAGTACGTTTTATAAGATATATAGGTATGACTTGCAGCATAATTTAGTTTTTTTTCTTCGACGAGGTCATCAAATTTAAGTTTATTCTTGCCTTTACCTGAAATTTCAACTTCTGAACTATATGAAATATTTAAATAATCTTCTGCGATATCGTTATATTCATATGTATCTTTAGATGAATTAAGCACATATGCAGCTAATAAAGTATCAAACACAACATTGTTTAGACTTATACTCTGTTTACTTAGATATACTATATCTTTTTTAGAATTAAATAATATTTTTTTCACTTTAGATTCTAAAAATATCCTACATATTTCTAGCACCATTTCTTCTTTAAAATCATCGGAAAATTCTATAAAAAATGATTCTTCGTATGTACTAAAACTAATACCTACTGATTTTCCTAAAAAATTTATTATACTTACAGCTACTACTTCTTCTTTCATAAGTTTGTCCATAACAATTTCAGCATGTTCTTTATTACTAACAAACTTATAATTATTATTTGTATCAGGCTTTGATGTACTTATACCTTCGCTTACATTTTCGTATCTCGATAATATGCTTTTAAATTCAAGTTCTTTTAACATTTTAATTGCTTCTTTATTGAATAAATCTTTTAAATTAACTTTCTTTTCTGGTACCTGAACATCTATATCTAAAATTATTGTTGCTAAATACTTACTTAAGATAGCATCTTCTTTATAATTTTTTAGTGCTTCAGATGTTTTTTTAGCTTTTATGTTATGAGTATTATCTATAACTTCCTCTAGCGATCCATATTCTTTTATTAACTTAATTGCAGTTTTTTCCCCTATACTTGGTACACCCGGTATATTATCAGAAGGGTCACCCATCAACGCTTTTACATCTATATATTGTTTTGGAGTTACGCCTATTTCCGATAAAACATCATTCGCATAATAATCTTCAACTTTTGCTTTACCTGATTTACTCTTTATCATAGCTACCTTTACAGATTCTGTTGCTAGTTGTAAAATATCTTTATCTGAAGACACCAAAACAACATCCATATTCCGCTCTTCACATTTTCTACTCAAACTTCCCAAAATATCATCAGCTTCATAACCTGGCTTTTCACATATATTAATATTCATTTTTAATAATAAATCTTTTAACATAGGTATTTGTGGAACTAGTTCACTAGGCATTGACTTACGAGTCGCCTTATAACTAATGTAGTTTTCATGCCTAAAAGTCGGTTGCTTTACATCAAAAGCAACTACAACATAATCTGGTCTTTCATCACTATATAATTTTAAAAATGTATTTAAAAATCCATAAATAGCATTTGTATAAATACCATTTTTATTTTTAACTGCTACTAAAGCATAAAAAGCTCTATGTACAATGCAGTTGCCATCAACAATCATGATTTTTTCTTTCATAAAAATAGCCCTTCCCAAGGATTTTTTCTAAACTCTAAAATCCTTTCACAAAAATTTTCCATAATATATCTTAACGCAAACATACGAATAAATAAAGGTCTTTTAAATTAAGTTTTTATTACTTATTTTTAAAGTATTAAAAGATAAAAACCCAGTGTCCTGACTTGTGCTAGGGTATATAGTAAATTGCATATGAACTAGTTATAAAGCCCTTGGGCAACGCCCCAAGTTTTTACTGTTTTACTGTTTCAGTTGCGATTGAGTATAGTCTGTCTTTTTCTTCTAACTTTATATATTTATACTTTTAAGGTATAATGTAATCTGGTTTTAAATTTTACTAAGGAGGAGTTATAATATGAAAAAATTTGTTTGTTCTATTTGCGGTCATATTGCAGAAGGGGAAAGTGCGCCAGAAAAATGTCCTATATGCAATGCACCTGCTGCAAAATTTAATGTTTTAAAAGAAGATGGTATCGCTGTTTATGCTGATGAACATAAAATAGGTATCGCTAAAGGAGCTACACCTGAAATAATAGAAGGTCTTAGACAAAATTTTGAAGGTGAATGTAAGGAAGTTGGAATGTACCTAGCTATGAGCCGTCAAGCAGATCGTGAAGGTTTTCCAGAAGTTGCGGAAGCATACAAGCGTATAGCATTTGAAGAAGCAGAACATGCAGCTAAATTTGCTGAGTTACTTGGAGAAGTAGTTGATGAAAGTACAAAGAAAAATTTACAGCTTAGAGTTGCCGCTGAGATAGGTGCAACAACAGGTAAATTTGAACTTGCTAAACTTGCAGGTGAACAAGGTCACGGAGCTATACAAGACACAGTACTTGAAATGTGTAAAGATGAAGCAAGACACGGAAAAGCTTTCCAAGGCTTACTAGACAGATATTTTGATAAATAAAAATATAGTAAACTGCGAAAGACCGTGGGCTTTCAGCCGACAAGCGCAGCGCGCTTGACCGCTTTAAGCATGCGCGTTGCGCATGCTTTTAAAAATTTTTGGTCAAGCTTTTTTTAAAAAGCTTGCAGGTGTGGACAGAGTCCACGGTTTTTTATTCTTTAGTTAACACCCTAAAAAAGACTGTGGGTTCATTCCACAGTCTTTTTTTTAGATTATTATATCTCTTACTTTTTTTACTATATTTTCTGGAGAATCCATATTTTTTTTAGAAATTTCCATTACTGAGTAACTAATTTTTAATTTATTTTTTCTATCTTTAGTATTATTTATAATTTCAAGCTTATTTTCAATAGCTGTTAAAATCTTTGACATTATACCATGTTTACATTTTGGAGAAATCATTAAAAATTCTGTATCTTCTTCCATATTACAAAACATATCTGTAACTCTTATAGAACTTTTTATAACACTTACTAATTCCGTTATATGATCTTTTTTTGCAGAATCATCATTTCCTTTCACTAGCTCGTCGGTGTTTGGTATATAAACATAAGTAGCACTGAAATAATTTGTTTCATCATTTTCAACGTCATGTAGACAATTTTCTAAAAAATCTAATCCGTCGGATTTATTATAAATATCATTCTTATTTCTAGATACAAGACCACTATCTCGCTTAATAGTAGCTATATCAACAGCTGTAACTATTAAAGCATCTTCATTACCGCTTTCTGTTTCCATTTTGTATTCGTTAAAAAAGAGAATAAACTTTTTACCATTTTTTAATTGTGCAAAAGATTTCACGATATCATTACTATCTATATTGTTACGAATTTTCTCTATTATATCTTCTAAGTCTCTACTGATTTCAAAGATATTCGGAAAAAGCTCACCTGTAATATTCTCCCCTAAAGCAATCTTTGCGGATTTATTTGCATATAATACTGTTTTATCAGCAATTTTTAGTAAACAAACTAATACTGGTAAACCTTCGAGTACTTCAAATTTTTCTTTTATATCTCCCATCACCCGTTAACACCCCATTCACTCAAATTAATGCACTATTAACCTAATTTTAAACTTGGATAAGCATTTAAATCCATATCACTAAATTCATTTCTTATAAACTTATAAAATCCACAACTAGCAATCATTGCGGCATTATCTGTACAAAGTTCATGTCTAGGTACGTAAAGTTTAATATTTTTTTCATTACAGCTTTTTGAAGATTCAGCTCTAAGGGCTGTATTACAGGCAACTCCGCCTGCCAGAGTAAGAATATTTGAATTTTTTATTTCACACGCCTTAATTGATTTTTTAACTAGTACATCAATTGCGGCCTGCTGAAAACTAGCAGCAATGTCTTCTTTTATTATTTCTTCTCCGAGCATCTTCGATTTATTTATATAGTTAAGTACAGACGATTTCAAACCACTAAAACTAAAATCTAAACTGTCCTCTTTAAGATTTATTCGTGGAAACATTATACTACCAGCATTGCCACTAGAAGCTAGAGAGTCTATCTTAGGACCTCCAGGATACTCAAGCCCTAATACTCTAGCTACTTTGTCATAAGCTTCACCAACAGCATCATCTCTTGTTTGACCTAGTACTTCATATTTACCATAGTCGTGTACATAAACAAGTTGTGTATGTCCGCCAGAAACTACTAAGGATACAAAGGGAGGCTTAACTTCTTCACTCTCAAGATAATTAGCACATATATGTCCCTCTATATGATGAACTCCTATAAGAGGCTTTTTAGTACTAAAACTTAGAGCCTTAGCATAAGAAAGACCCACAAGCAGTGCACCTACAAGACCGGGTCCATTCGTAACCGCAATTGCGTCAATCTCTGAAAATGTCATTCCAGCATCATTTACTGCACTATCTACCACTTGGCTTATATTTTCAATATGTTTACGCGACGCTACCTCTGGTACAACACCGCCGAATTTTTGATGTACTTTTATCTGTGATGAAATAACGTTAGATAGTATAACACGTCCATTTTTTATTACTGATGCAGATGTTTCATCACAAGAAGTTTCTATGCCCAGTATATATATATCTTTCAAGCATTTTGCCCCCTTTTTTCTATACCGTTTCTTGAACTTATTTTGATATATTTATAAGTGTTTGTCAACCGATGTACTATAGACCAAAGAATTGTTAGGACTTTTCTAATTCTTGTGTAAGAGCATTGTTTTTCTCTTTAGATTTTCTATCCATTAAGATGGATACACAGAAAAATGTGATTGACATAAAAAGAATTACAATTCTATACTTAACAACAAAATCAAAAACTAAACCTACTCCCATTATAGAGAAATTCCAAAAATAGCTTATAGCCTGTATAAAAATCCCTGAAAAAATAATTAATTTAGAGGTAAGTATAGTTTCTGGTCTGGCTGATATATAAATAGATGATATTATATCTCTATTTATATACATAGCTGTCGATGTTCCAATTAGTATTAAAAATACTCCTATAAAACCATATAACTTTTTCTCCATATAAAGTTTTAAATCCGAAGATATCTTAGACGATCTATATACTTCTTCCATTATGTTACATTTCAAACCTTCTGGTGCCTCGTGTAATTCTGCATCAACAAAAACTTCCATCATTTCTTGATAAACTGCAAAACTTTCCCTACAACTAGAACATGATTTTAAATGTTGGTTAAACAACGATGTTTCTTCTGGTGTATAGAGATTGTCCATAAATTTCATCATATATGCATCCGCTTCTTTACAATCCATGTTTTTCACCTTCTTTTAAATGAGTTAAACTCTCCTTAAGAATTTTTCTACCTCTAAAAATTCTATTCTTCACTTTTGATAATGGTTCACCTATTACGCTAGATATTTCTTGATAACTAAGCCCTTGCTGATGGTATAAAATTATAGGTATCTTATACATGTCAGGTAATGTTTGTACTGCTTCCATTAATGTGTTCTCGCTTTCTTTTTTTATGTAAGCAACTTCCGGAGAGGGCTCTGAAGATGATGCGCCCCGCTCAACATCATCTATCGGCACAGTTTCTTGTCGTTTTTTTCTTTTATGATCAATCACATGATTTGTTGTTATTCTCATTATCCATGTACTAAATTTAAATTCTGGATAGTATTTATCTAAATTTTTATAAATTTTTATAAATACCTCTTGAGATAAATCGTTTGCTTCTTCCTTATCGTTGGTCATACGGAAAATAATTGAATAAATAAAATTTTTATACCTCACAACCAATTCTTCAAAATAATGATTATCATTGTTTAAGCATGCTTGTATTATTTCAAAATCTGTCATATCCTTCACTAATATACACCCCCACTTATAACTAAAATGCGCTTTATACGTTTTTTATATCTGGAAATCTCGATTTCGCAAATCTCGATTTTATACATCTTGGTCAAATTTAAAGCTTGTAGTTTTTCTATCATATCCACAATGAACATTATCAAACACATTTTTAGCAAAATTAATGAACTCCTCAGGTTCTAAAAGAGAAGGGCTATAGTGTGTTAGCCAAAGTTCATTAACATTACCCTTTTTAGCCAAAGTTGCCGCCTCACTAAATAACATATGTCTATGCTCTATTGCTTTACTGAGTTTATCATCATCACCATAAATTCCTTCACATATGAATAAATCCGAGTTTTCTATAAACTTCGGCAAATTCTCAGTCGGACGGCTATCTGTGCAATACGAAATCTTAAAACCTTTTCTTGATTCTCCAAGTACCATATCACTAGTATATACTGTTCCTTTGTATTCTACGTCTTCATTTCTTTGTAAAATTGACCAATATTCTTTTGGTAGACCTAACTCATTCGCCTTCTCCAAATTGAACCTACCTTTTCTTTCTATATCTATACTATATGCAAAACATGGCATACCATGCTCTACTGGTAGAGCATTTATTACAAAATCGAAAATTCTTATAGTGCTTTCATCTCCGATTTCCTGAAACTCTATTTCAAATTGAAGCTCTGGAGCAATCACACGCAACCCTTCAACAACTTTTTTTAACCCTACAGGGCCTATAAGTGTTAGTGGTTCTGTACGTCCTGAATTTCCGATTGTAAGCAAAAGACCTGGTAGACCTGAAATATGATCTGCATGAAAATGTGTAAAACATATCACATCTATATTTTTGAAACCCCATCCAAGTAATTTTAAGGTTACTTGCGTACCTTCTCCACAATCTATCATTAATAATCTACCATTAAATCTGCACATCATAGAAGTAAGAAATCTATTCGGTAGTGGCATCATTCCACCTGTTCCTAAAAGTGCTACATCCAACATAAACTCGCATCCTCTTTCTTATTTTAACTTCTCATTCTACTAAATACTACTTAAACTATAAAATTTTCAAACAATTTATTTTATCATAACATAATACTATCTTTTCTTACAAACATAAAACAAGTGCACGCGCGCTTGACTGCATTTTGGCTTCGGCTTCGCCAATTAAAAAAAAATATAAAAAGAAAACGAATGACTTCACCCTTGCCAACAAAAGAAAAAAACACAAAAAAGAACGCACGTATGTGCGTTCTTAAAAAAGCGGTCAAGCGCGCTGCGCTTGTCAGGGGTTTGGGGATGAAATCCCCAAGGTCTTTATCTTTCAATCTTTTGACTTTAAAAATAGTTTAATGAAGCTTTGGTTACATCAACATTGTGCGGATGAACTTGGCTAAGCCCAGCAGCACTTATTTTAATAAAACGTCCGTTTTCTATTAAATGATTTACGTCTTTCGCGCCACAGTAACCCATCCCTACGCGTAATCCACTCAAAAGCTCATGTATTACTTCTTTTGCTGCACCTTTATATGGCACTCGCCCTTCTATCCCTTCAGGTACTATTGTTTCTGTAACATCTGCTGTATATTTATTATTTTCAGGCGTTGGCGATATTTGCATATCAGATAGAGAACTCATACTACGGTACGTTTTATACTTTCGCCCTTGATATAAATCTATTTCTCCAGGACTTTCATCGCAACCAGCAAGCAAACTTCCCGTCATAACAACACTAGCACCTGCTGCTATTGCTTTAACTATATCACCCGAAAATCTTATTCCTCCATCAGCAATAATAGGTATGTTGTATGATTTTGCTACTTGTGCTGCATCATAAATTGCTGTTATTTGAGGTACACCCACTCCTGCAATAACTCCTGTAGTATATACAGACGCTGGACCAACACCTACTTTTATTGCATCTGCTCCTGCTTGTATTAATTCTTCTGTAGCTTCAGCAGTTGCAACATTACCAGCTATAACCTGTAAATCGCTAAATTCTTTTTTCATAAGCTTAACAGCATTTATAACTAAATCCGAATGGCCATGAGTTGTATCTATAACAACTACATCTACTCGAGCGTCAACTAGAGCTTCTACTCGACCTAACATATCATCGCCAACGCTAACAGCAGCACCAACTAATAAACAACCGTTTTTATCTTTAGCTGAATTTGGATACTCTATAGCTTTAGCTATATCTTTAGTCGTTATTAAACCTTTAAGATCACCTTTTTTATCTATTATAGGTAGTTTCTCGATTTTGTGTTTTACAAGTATAACTTTAGCTTCGTCGAGCGTTGTGCCTTCAGGCGCAGTTATTAAATTTTCTCTTGTCATAACTTCATATATTTTTTTATTATAATCTATTTTAAATCTCAAATCACGATTTGTAATAATCCCTACTAATTTATCATCTTCTGTTATAGGTACTCCAGATATACGGTATTTTTCCATAAGATCTGCTGCTTCATAAACATAATGATTTGGCCCTAGTGAAAATGGGTTTTTAATAATTCCGAATTCTGAACGCTTAACTTTGTCTACTTCACTTGCTTGCTTTTTTATAGATAATCCCTTATGTATTATCCCTATGCCACCTTGTCTTGCTAATGCTATAGCCATACGCGCTTCTGTTACAGTATCCATGGCTGCACTCATAATAGGCGCGTTTAAAGTAATCGATTTCGTTAAATTAGTTGTTAATGAAATTTTATCTAGTGATAATTCTAATTTTGATGGAACCATCAAAACATCATCAAATGTTAAACCCTCTTGTATTAATTTATGCATTATAAACTCCTCCAAATTGAAAAATTATTTCTTTCTATAAAACTTTGTTCTTATTAGAGTTCTTGAAATGATTTGTAAAAAATCTTCATCTGGTTCTATAATAAATTTAGTTCTTTCGCCTTTGTATGCAATAAAAAAGGCATAGGTATTTTCTTTTGTTACTCCACTAGAACAATCTTTTGTTTTCACAGCCGTATTAAAAATGCCTTCATGATTTTTGTCCTCAATATGAGCCATTATTTCAATATCTTTTAAGCTTCCGCTAAATAGATTTTTTCTTCTTTTTTTATTATATATAATATCAATGTCTAAGTCAGTATTAGTTAAGACATACTCATACTCGACTTGTACAGTAGATAACATCACATATACAAAAAACGCATATGCAGGTGCTAACAGCATAATAGTTATTGGAATGATTGTATAAATAATGAAGATTGGAATAAGGGCAACAACCAACATAGCGACCTTTTTGGTAATATCCTTAGATGTGGTATGTCTTTTAACTAGCTGTTCTTTAAAAATATCGTCCATAAAGATAACCTCCAAATATATGTTAATAATTTAATATTAACATATACTAATTACAATAACAACTTTGCGTATAACATTCGCACATAAAAATTCAGAATTTGTATTCAAGAATGAAAACCTTGGGGCTATCTGCCCCAAACCCATTGCCGTATACGGCAATTTCAGCGCACGCACGAACACAATGTGTTTGACCGCGTATTTAGCAAGCGCGTACGCGCTTGCTTTAAAGTTTGCAGAGGTGTGAAGGCGAGCCTTGACGGAGTCTCCACGGTTTTAAAGGTTTTTATTTTTTAATGAATACAACTTTTCATAAAAAGGCAATTTTATATTTTTAGCTTGTTTAGCAAACTTTTTTCTTTATTATTCGTATATTAAAGTAACAATATTTATTATATTGCTAATGTAGAAGGGAGATGATTTAGCATGAATAGGATTATTATATTTGTTTTAACATTTTTCACACCTATAGGTTTTAATTATATGTATCTTAGGCAAAAGAAAAAAGGTGTTCTTTTCCTCATGTTGTTCTTTATAGCCGCTGGTGTTATGGTTATAAGTATATTAAATAACTGGGTAAACTATTTTTTAGCTATAGGTTTACTATTAGCTACTAATATAGTTGTGTTTTACGATTGTCTTATAATAAGAAAAAGATTAAAGCATAAATTACCAGTATCAGATAGTTTAGATGGTGTAATAGGATTTTTTAAAAAGAATATTCTTTACGTGTTATTAATGCTTATCACAATAATTGCAATTACTATAGTAGATGAGTTAACATTTGAGATGTACATTTTAAATCTTATTTTTCTCAGAGTTCTTGTTGGTTTACTTATAGCTGAAATGATTTTTATGTTATCTAAAATATTTGTTACTGTAGCTGATAAAGATGATAGCAAGACATATGAAGAAATTAATATGCAAAAAGCTAGTAGAGAAACAAGTGCCAAAATACAGAAAACGTTAAAAGATGAAACGGCTATAAAACTTTTGAAAGAAGGCTATGAACAACTTGATATAATTATAGAACTTGGTTACTCACTCGAAGATAGCAAGATAGATGGAAATATTTCCGAAATTTCAACTACTACCAGTAAAATACTTAGCTTTATAGAAGTACATCCAGAAAAAGCACGAGATCTCAAAAAATTTATGGATTACTATTTACCTACTACAGTAAAATTAATCAAAAGCTATTTAGAATACAAACATAGCCCAAATGGCAAAAATGTTGAACAAGGCATATCAAGAATAGAAAGTATAATGTCTACTATAGAAAAAGCCTTTAAATCACAGCTAGACAATTTATTTGAAGATAAAACTCTTGATATAGTTACGGATATTGATGTTTTAAAAACCACGTTAAAGAGTGAAGGATTAGCTGAATAAAAGAGAAGAAGACCTTGGGCTTTCAGCCCAAACCCGACAAGCGCACGCGCGCTTGACCACGCAAGGGTTTCACCCTTGACCCATTTAGCAAGCGCATTTGCGCTTGCTTTTTTGTGTCCCATTTTGGGTGTTAATTAGGCGACAATTAAAAAAAAGCAACGGCATAGCCGTTGCTTTAAACGCGGTCAAGCGCGCGTGCGCTTGTGGGGGTTTGGGGCACATAGCCCCAAGGTTTTATCTTTTAATCTTTTTCATTTGTGTGCAAGAGTTGAGATAGTATCCTTGCGCCTAACTTTGTGCCCATTTCTGTGCAAACTTCTTTATAAGTATCAAAAGCTTCAGTTAATTCTTCTCGTGCAGTGTCACTGTCCATTTCACCTTTAGAAACACTTTCTAGTATGTT
>JGI994J12354_10000105_pt1 | contig 74932 bp, 75 predicted proteins | sample IntmicLarv3ML3BL_FD_12354 | JGI IMG/M metagenome (IMG submission 12354) | reverse complement strand
GTGCGACATAAAGGCATCCGCCGCAAGGTTGCTGGCGGTTGCGCCGGCTTGGGCGCCGCCCATTCCATCGCACAAAACGGCCGTTAAAATTTCGGTGCCCGGAATGCTCTCAATTCGAAAGCAGTCTTGATTTTCTTTGCGGACTCCGCCGCAGTCTGTCAGTCCGTATGCGTTCATGCAAAACCTCCGTTAAACAGATTTTTTGTCTTTATCGGCGTTTCTGCGCAACTGTCCGCAGGATGCGTCCACATCGCTGCCCAGAGAGCGCCGGAGTGTGAAGTTTGCGCCGTTCTCTTCCAAAATCTTGCAAAAAGCATCTGTCGCTTTTTTGGTGGAAGGGCTAAACGGTCGCTCTTCAACATAGTTTAGCGGGATAAGATTTATATGCGCCGACACCCTTCGCGCCGCTGCGGCGAGAAGCCGCGCCTGCTCGGGTGTGTCGTTAACACCGTCTATCATAGCATACTCAAGGGTGATTCGTCTTCCTGTTTTGTGAAAATATTTTTCGCAAAGGCGAAGAAGCTCTGAAATGCCGAGCTTTTTGTTTGCCGGCATCAATTTTTCCCGGGTCGCGTCGCATGCCGAATGCAGCGAAATGGCAAGGGTAAGCTGCAAATTTTCGGTCATAAGTCTTTCCAGTCCCTCTCGAATGGCGCAGGTGGATAGCGAAATGTGGCGCATGCCGATGTTAAGACCGTCCGGATGGTTTAAAAGGCTTAAAAATTTAAGCACATTGTCCAGATTGTCAAGCGGCTCGCCAATGCCCATTATCACAACATTTGAAACACGCTCGCCCGAATCGGCGGAAGACGCCAAAACCTCGTCAAGCATCTCGGAAGCCTCCAGATTTCGCACAAGCCCACCAATTGCCGAGGCACAAAAAGCGCAGCCCATCGCACAGCCAACCTGCGACGAAACACACACCGTTGCCCCATGCTTATAGCGCATCAAAACGGTTTCAACGGCGTTTCCATCGCGCAGACCCCAGAGATATTTAATCGTGCCATCGCTTTGGCTCACCTGTTTTTTCAGGAGCTTTAGCGAGCTTATATAAGACTTTGCCGCAAGCTTTTCGCGAAGATTTTTTGAAAGATTTGTCATCTCATCAAAGGAGGTCGCGCCACAGCTCAGCCAGCTAAAAATCTGCTTTGCACGAAATTTCGGCTCACCAAGTGAAATTACGAGCGCCTCCAGCTCCTCCGGAAGCAGGGCTTTAATGTCGGTCATTGTTTCTTTGTGGTTTCCTTTCGTTGCGTTATGCGCCAAAGTGCCTTTTGTTCAAAATTTGTTTTCGCGGCATTTTGCGCCGCAAAAGCATAAGGTCAAAAAAGTCACGCCGCCGGGACAAAAGCATGAGGTTTTGGTGCCAAAAATGCGCAAATGCGCGCCATTATTTGCACTTTTTTCGAAGCTTTGCGGCAAAAAATCCGTCCGTTGCGTGCTGCTGCGGCCAGAGGGTCAGCATGCCGCCCTCGCTTCGGATTCCGGCGCATGGCTCGAAATTTTCAAGCTCAAAATCGTCGTTTTCAGCAAGAAATGCCCTTACTACATCTTCATTTTCTTCCTCTAAAATGGTGCAGGTTGAGTATAATAATACGCCGTTTTTGTTTACATAATTACTAGCGTTTTTTATTATGTCAAGTTGTATCTGCGGCAGGCGTGAAATATCCTCCTGCGCTTTATAGCGAATTTCGGGCTTTTTCGCGATAACTCCAAAACCGGAGCAGGGAACATCGCACAAAACCACATCAAAAGCGCCCTTCCATTCAGCCACAAGCTCTCTGCCGTCTGCCTTTCGGGTTTTTATGCCGGAGATACCAAGGCGCGCCGCGCCGTCCATAACCTTTTGGAGCTTTCCCTCGCTGATGTCGCAGGAGAGGACCTTCGACCTATCTCCCGTCTGGATGGAAATGGCAAAGCTCTTTCCGCCGGGGGCGCTACAAACATCCAGAATTTTATCACCCTCGGAAGCGCCGGTGGCAAGCGCAGCAAGCTTTGACGCCGCATCCTGCACATAAAACTGTCCGTCCAAAAACTGCGGCAGCTCTGTCATTGCCTTACCTGAAATATCAAGCAACAGGCAGTCTGCCAGAAAGGGATGGCGCTCGGCAGAAACACCGGCGGACAAAAGCGAGGTCAAAACTTCCTCCCCCTGTGCCTTCAGGGTGTTCACCTGAACGCTAAGCCTCGGCTCTTCATTGCAAAAACGGAAAAATTCTGCCGCTGCCTTCTCCCCCACGCGAGATATTACACGCTCAACAAGCCAAAGCGGAATGCTATATCTGGTTGACATAATTTTTTCTGCGCTCTCGCCCTCAAGCTTTGGCAAGTTATTTTTGTTCTCCGAAATGCGCCGGAGGACGGCGTTTGTAAGCCCTGCTGCCTTTGCCATGCCGAGGCTTTTACAAAGCTCTACGCCCTCGTTTACAGCGGCGGAAGCTGGGATTTTGTCCATGAAAAGAATCTGGCACGCCGAGATGCGCAGGATATCCAACACCTTGGGCTGGAGCTTTTTTATGGGAATCGACAGATAGTGGTCGATGTAATAATCAATATAATAAAGATTTTGCACGGCGCTATAATACAACGCTGTTACAAGCGCTATGTCGCGTGCGTCAAGCGCGTTTTGGGCACATGCTGCGTCAAGCGCGTCTGCCGCAAAATCGCCGCCGCGGCGGCTTTTAGAAAGCGCTGAAAGCGCGGCAAGACGAGCGCTGCCTGTCACTTTCGTTTTTGCGCTACCCTTGCTTTTTTTCTCTTGTACACTCTTGCTCGGCTTTACATCGCTCATCATGCTTCCACCTTTATCGGATGTCCCAAAAGAAACGCGGAAGCGGTCATGGTCTTTTTATTGGGAAGTTGCAAACAAGTTATGTAAACTGCTTCGCCATTTGCGCATGCCACTTCGATTCCATCCTTTCCGGCTGAGATGATTGTGCCCGGTTTTTTGTCTGTTTTTGTTTCGGAATATCTCGCTTCAAAAACGCGCATGTCATACCCGGCAAGGCTTGTCGTTGCCACCGGCCAGGGCAAAAGACCGTAAATTTGACGGACGACAGCGCGTGCGCTTCGGTTCCAGTCAATCGGGCTCATACTTTTGTCAAGTTGCTTTGTAAAGGTTGCATGGTCAGGGTTTTGGGGGGTTCGCGGCGCGGTGCCGCTTTTTATATCGCAGAGCGTTTTGTGCAAAAGCTCCGCACCAAGGACGGTGAGCCTTTCAAAAAGCTCGCCGCTGGTTTCATATTCGCCGATTTTTGTTTCGCTGGTGTATATTATATCGCCTGCATCAAGTTCGGGTGCGATGTACATTGTGGTAACACCGGTGGTTTCGTCGCCATTTAGCACAGCCCACTGAATCGGAGCGGCGCCGCGATATTTCGGCAAAATCGACGCATGCACATTGATGCAGCCCAGCGGCGCGGCGGAAATGATATCCTCCGGCAAAATGCGCCCATAGGCAACGACAACAATTACATCCGGCGCCCAGGCTTTCAAAACGTCCAAAACCTTGCCATCACGCATGTTGTCCGGCTGGAAAATGGGAATTTCGCAAGAGAGCGCAAGCTCCTTAACGGGTGTTGCGCTAACCTTCATGCCGCGTCCGCGCGGCTTGTCCGGGTGGGTGAAAACGCCGGCGATTTCATATTTTTCATCTATAAGCTTTTGCAGGTTTTCTGCCGCAAACATCGGCGTTCCCATGAAAACAACTCGCATTTATTCTACCTCTTCATCTTCCTCGCCCGGCACTGCGTAATATTTGTCAAGCTCTTCCTGTGTGAGCATATGGTCCGCGAGGTCTGAAAACATTACGCCCTCCAGGTGGTCAATCTCGTGGCAGAAGCAGCGAGCTGTCAGCCCCTCGCCCTCTACCTCGAAAAAATTGCCGTTTCTGTCCTGTGCCTTCACGCGCACATAATCCGGGCGCGTGACCATCGCAAAAGCTCCCGGCATGCTAAGGCAGCCCTCGGGTCCGCTCTGTTCGCCTGCGGTTTCAACGATTTTGGGGTTTATGAGTTCTATTATAAACTCATCCTCGTCCTCATCAACATTTGTTTCCAAAACGATGACGGCACGCCTTAGCGTTCCAACCTGCGGCGCGGCAAGACCAACGCCGCCGCTTTGCTCGAGCGTTTCTGCCATATCGTCCAGAAGCTCGTGAAGCCTTGAGTTGAAGGCTGTTACTGCCTTGCATTTTTTTCTGAGGACCTCGTCCCCGTCTTTTATTATATTTCTGAGAGCCATCTTTTCATCCTCACTCGCTAATCATTCGGATTTGTGTCGGCATACACTGACACACCTCGAAAATCTCGGCTTTCGTTGCAAAAAATCAGGATTTTGGAAATTAGGCTTCTAATCTCTTTGTCCGGACTGCACGCAAGCGACACTTTGTATCTGTATTTATTGCTGACCTTCACAATCACGAATGGCGCTGGTCCAAGAATTTTGACATTCGGCTTTCCGAAAAGCTGAGTTTCCAGCACATTTTTGATGTACTCGCAGCATTTCAGAACCCGGTGCTCATCCCCTCCTGTTGCGGAAACTGAGAACATTTGGGTGAACGGCGGACATTTTTGAAGGCGCCGCAGCTCTATCTCGCGCTTGTAAAATTCTTCATAGTCCTGGTTTGCAGCAAATTTTATGACCTGATTTTCCGGCGTGAAGGTTTGTATAATCGCGCGTCCCGGGCGCTTTGCCCGACCGCTTCGCCCGACCACTTGGGTTATCAGCGAAAATGTTCGCTCTGCCGCGCGATAGTCGCCCATGTAGAGACTTTGGTCGGCGTTTAGCACGCCGACGAGGGTTACATCCTCGAAGTTTAGTCCCTTTGTGACCATTTGTGTTCCAATCATTATTGGAATTTTTTGTTTCCGAAATCTATCAAAAAGCATCTCGTGTGTGACGGATTTTGACACTGTGTCGGCATCCATCCGCAAAATTTCTATGCTTGGGAAAAGCTCCAAAAGCTGCTGCTCAATCTTTTGCGTGCCATCGCCAATGTAACGAAGAGCACCCTCGCAGCTTGGGCAGGCGGCTGCCGGTTTTTGCCGGAAGCCGCAATAGTGGCACAGCAGGCGCCCACCGGCGCTGTGGTAGGTTAAGCTAACGCTGCAATTTGGGCAGGTATAATTATATCCGCAGTCCACACAGCATATAAGCTTTGCCGCGCCGCGGCGGTTTAGAAACAGGATGCTCTGCTCGCCTGCGTCAAGGTTTTTTTGAATTTCATCGCGAAGGGCAAGGCTGATTGAGCTGGCGTTGCCGCGGCGAAGCTCGCGCTTCATGTCCACAATAATTGTTTCCGGAAGTGGGAGGTCGTTATACCTCTCGGGTAGCTGAAAATAGGCATATTTGCCTGTTTCGGCGGCATATCGGCTCTCGGTGTCGGGCGTGGCGCTGCCTAAAAGCAGAAGTGCCGTGTCTTTGGCGCAGCGATATTTTGCGATGTCGCGCGCATGGTAGCGCGGCGAGTTTTCGGATTTGTAGGTTTCCTCCTGCTCCTCGTCAATGATAATCATGCCGAGGTTTTCGCAGGGGGCAAACACTGCGCTTCGCGTTCCTATGACAAGGCGTGCTGTGCCTTTTTTGATGCGCTTCCATTCGTCATATTTTTCGCCGACGGAAAGCGAGCTGTGGAGTATTGCAATGTCGTCGCCAAATTGTCCTGAAAAGGTTTCCATCATCTGCGGTGTCAGCGCAATTTCGGGAACCATTAAAATTGCGGTTTTGCCGGCGTCGAGAGTTTTTTTGATTAGGTGAATGTAAATCGAGGTTTTTCCGCTTCCTGTAACGCCGAAGAGGAGCGCAACTTGTGCCTTTTGCGCTTCCAGACGCGCTTTTATGCCGGTGACGGCTGCCTCTTGTGCTTCGTTTAGCACGGGAGGCTCCAGAGCTTCGCCGTGCCTGTATTCTGGGCGGCGAAAAATCTCCTTGCTGAAAAATTCAATGAATCCGGCGGCGTGGAGAGTTTTTAGCGTTGCTCGCGGCGCGCCGGTTAGAGCGCGCAGGTCAAACACAGGCGCCTCGCCGAGGGTTGATAGCTGGTCGAGGATTGAGCTTTGGTGCGGTGCGCGGCTGGAGCGCGCTGCCGCTTCCTGCGCTGCCATTTCGGCAGGGATGATAAGGCGCGCCCATTCGCTCGTTTTGTCGCCGACGCGGCGCCTGCCATCGTCAAAAAACCAGAGTCCGGCAGGCAAAATTGCACGGAAGGCTTCGTAAACTGTGCAAAAAAAACGCTCGCGCATCCAGAGCGCAAGGTCTATTTGTCCCTGCGTTAAAACAGGCTCATCGTCCAAAACGGTGTCAACCGCTTTTACCTTGGGATAGTCGCAGGTTTCAGAAACGGCAAGCACAATGCCCTCCGCGCGGCGGTTTCCGCGCGAGAATGGCACCGACACACGCACGCCCGGGCGCACGCTCTCCAAAAGAGTGTCGGGGATGCGGTAGTCATATGGCTTGTCAACCCAGTATGTCACGTCTGAAACCGCAATTTTTGCGTAACGCTCCGCCAATGCTACCACTCCCTTGCTCTAAATTCTATTTTTTTACTCTTCGTTTTTGATAATGCTCAGTCTGCCTGCGTAAATTTCGTCTATCGCGAGGGAGACGGGCTTTTCGTCAAGGGGTTCGCCTGTTTCTTCCCATTCGCTTGAAATCGCGCGAGCACGTCTTGCGACGAGGTTTACAAGCTGGTAGCGGCTGCCGGCTTTTGCGGCAAGGTCTGAAACGGGGGGATAAAGCATCATAATAAACATACCTCTATTTTAAGATTTTTTTGATTTGATAGGTGGGCTTTCTTTTGCGCCGGACACGGCTCAGTCTGGGCTTGGTATTGGGGAGATATCTTATGCGCTGCCTGAGAGCAGCGCGATTTGGCTATTTTTGCTGCCGGGTTTTATGATTTGAGCTTACACGCCTTTTTTGGCGGATATCAGCTCTTCCAGCTCTTCTACGGCGCGGTCTATGTCGTCGTTTACGATGGTGTGGTCATACTGCTCTGCCAGAAGGCACTCGAGTCGGGCGGTTTCAAGGCGGTGCTTTATAACCTCGGCGCTGTCCTTGCCGCGGGCGACGAGGCGGCGCTCCAGCTCTTCATAGGAGGGGGGGACGACGAAGACGGACAGGGCATCGGGGCATTTTTCGCGAACCTGATATGCTCCCTTAACCTCGATGTCGAGCAGGACATCAAAGCCTTTATCAAGCTGCTTTTGCACGGCGGCGCTTGGCGTTCCGTAATAGTTGTCGACATAAACGGCGTGTTCTAAAAACTCGTCAGCTTCTATCATTTCGAGAAATTTTTCTCTGGTGACGAAGAAATAATCAACCTCGTCCACCTCGCCAACGCGCGGCTGGCGAGTTGTTGCGGAAACGGAGAACCTGATGTTTTCGTGCTTTTTCATCAGCGCCTGTATAATTGTGCTTTTGCCGCAGCCGCTGGGGGCTGAAACAATTATTAAAAGTCCGCGGTTAGTCATCCTGCGCCCCTCCGTCTGTATCGTTTTTGCCGACAATTCGTCCGGCAACGGTTTCGGGCTGTATCGCCGACAAAATTACATGACCGCTGTCCATCACCAGGACGGCGCGTGTGCGGCGTCCGTAGGTTGCGTCGATAAGCAGTCCGCGCTCGCGCACGTCTTGGATGATGCGCTTTATCGGCGCAGAATCCGGGCTTATCATGGCAACAAGCCGCGAGGCGGAAACCATGTTTCCAAAGCCAATGTTTACAAGCTTCACACCAGAGCCTCCCTTTTATTCTATGTTTTGAACCTGCTCGCGAATTTTTTCAATTTCGCTCTTTAGCTCTATAACGGTTTTTGTAATTTCGCTGTCGTTGCATTTTGAGCCGATGGTGTTTGCTTCGCGGTTGAATTCCTGAACCAAAAAGTCCATCTTTCGCCCGATGGGTGAGCCTTCTTGAAGCATCTCGCGAAGCTGGGAGATGTGACTTTTTAGTCTGACGGTTTCTTCGTCCACCGCGGTTTTGTCTGCGAAAATTGCGGCTTCTGTTAAAATTCTCTGCTCGTCCACCGTGGCACCTTTTAGAACCTCGGTCATTTTGTCGAAAAGCTTTTGGCGATATTGTGAGACGGTTTCGGGATTTTTCTCCTCAACTGTTTTCACGAGGGCTTCTATTGCGGAAATGCGGCTTTTGATATCCTCTTCAAGCTTTTTTCCCTCGCGCTCGCGCATTGCTTCAAACTCGGTCAGGGCAAGTGTCATGGCGTCAGCGAGGGCGGCGCCGAAAATGTCTTTGTCTGTTTCGCGGCGCTCTGCGGATACGACGTCTGGGTAGCGGCTGAGCGCGGCGGCAGACAGGTCGCCGGGGATGGAAAACCTTTCAGCGAGAGCTTCTATCGCGCCCACATAGCCTGCGGCAAGAGCTTCGTTCACACGGACATCCACGCTCGCTTCGCCGCCTGCGGTGGCGGTTATGAACACATCAACCTTGCCGCGCGAGATTGAGGAGGATACTGCCGATTTTACAGCCTCCTCCGCGAAAAGGAAGTTTCGCGGCAGCCGGACGCTACAGTCCAGATAGCGGTTGTTCACGCTTTTTATTTCAGCGCTAAGCTCCAGACCATCGCGCTGCGCCTTGCCGCCGCCATAGCCGGTCATACTTTTTATCATATGCTCTCCATTTCTGTTTTTTTCTGTTTTCCGGCTTTTGTCAGCGCGTAATTTCTATATTGATTTTATATTCGCCAACGGCGCCAACCTCTGTTGTTCCATCTATAAAAATTTTAACGGGAACGGTCATCATTCCTGTTGCATCGCCGATTTCGGAAAGGTCGGCGACCACGCGGATATTGTTTGCCGAAACATCGCGCAGGGCTTCTTCCTTGCCGCGGATGATGATTTCGATTGACTCATCTATTATTTTAACCTCGTAGCCCTCGGTAATGTTTATGCAGGAAATTCGCGTTGCCGTGATGGTTTTTAGGCTTAGAGATTTTATTTCGAGATTTAGCTTCGCTTCCCTTGCGCCGCTGATTATTTGGGTGTCGTTGGGTATGACAATTGTGTAAACCTCGTCCGTAATCAGCCGGTCGGTTATGCCAAGGTCGATGGTTGCGACTGTTATGCTGTTTATGCTCTCGAGAGTTTCGCTGTCGCCGGAAATTGTGATTTTGCTTGGCTCCAGAGTGTATAAAACATCATTTTCTGTTGCGCCGCCGCCCGCTATGAAGTTTATGACAAGTGGGACCTCCTTCACGGAGACTACGGGAAGAGTTACTGTTACGGTTTGCTCGCCAAGCTCTATCAAATCGTCGTCGATGATGTTTCCGTTTTTGTCCATGAGGACATAGGTGCTTTGGAAGGTTTCGGTTCTGTCAACATCGGTTCTTTGGACCTCTATCCAAGCGTAGGCAATTTCATCCAGCGAGGCTTTCGGTCCTGTAACGCGAACGGTGGACGGGGAGAATTCTAACGGCTCGACAATGCAGCCTTCTGCTGCGTTGCCGTTGAAAATGCCGGTAACTTCAACGGTTCGGGTTTCAAGCTTGTCTACATAAAAGGTGACCGTTTCCGGACCACGGCGCACAATGGTGAGGGAGGAGGCGTCGATGTTGCTGGGGTATGTTATTCTGTAGGACGGGCTGTTTGTTCCTGTTTGGGTGTATCCGCTTACATCGATAACAGCGGTGATGTCTGCCGCTTCGAGGTTTGCGATTGTTCTTCTGTCGCCGCTTATGGTGACGGTTACGGTTGTGACCTCGACATCTGTTATGATAAGCTCCTTCGTTTCGCGAAGGCTTGACGCGCCGGAGAAGACGACCGTTACGCCGGAGAATTCGCGCTCTATATATTCGCCTCTTGTTTCTGTTACATAAATCCAGCAAATGAGCGCGCAGAAAAGCGAGAAGAGCGCCATTAAAATTTTATAGGTTTTCTGCTTTTTGATATGGAAGTTATTTCCCATCGCGCTTCACCTTGAATCTTTCAAAAATGCTTTTTTTCTCAATTTCTGCTTCGTCCGGAACAAGCTCCTTGCGGAGAATTGTTTCTGTTGTTTCGCGAGAGAGGTGGCGCTTTAGCATGCCGTCAATCGCGACGGAGATTGCGCCGGATTCCTCGGAAACGATGACGACGACAGCGTCCGTCTGTTCGGAAATTCCAATTCCGGCGCGGTGGCGCATGCCAAGCTCTTTGCTTAAATTCATGTTAGAAGAAAGCGGCAGCATGCAGCCGGCGGCGGCGATTCTGCCATCGCGCACGATGACTGCGCCATCATGAAGCGGCGCTTTTTCAAAAAATAGGTTTTTGAGAAGCTCGGCTGTGACGCCGGCATCGACCACGGTGCCTGTCCTAATTGAGTCCTCAAGCGAGTTTACGCCTTCGAAAACTATTATAGCGCCTGTTCGGGTTTTTGCCATGTCGGAGCATGCCAAAACGGTTTGGGTGATTGCGTTTTCTATGTGCATGGATTTATACTCGCCAGACAGGAGGAAGGACAGCTTGCCGCTGCCACCCATTTTTTCAAGTGCTCGCCGAAGCTCCGGCTGGAACAGGATGACGAGCGCGATAAGACCAAGCTCCAAAGCGCCTTGAAGCAGAAAGCTTAGCATATTAAGCTTGAATATCTGGGAAATTCCCATCGCGACAACCAAAACCGCAATGCCCTTGGCAACGCGGATTATGTTTGTGCGGCGCAAAAGCCCCAGCAGCTTGTATATCACCAAGGCAACTATGAGAATGTCAAGAACGTCAAAAGCTCGCATTGTGGCAAGATATCTGAAGGCTCCGGTTAGGTTTAATATTGTATCCATAGTTCATCCTCTTATATTCGGCGGTATGCCCGAAAATGTCTTCGGGACATACCGTGTTAGGCTTTGTAAAGCGTCTCGCAAAAAAGTCCGTAAACCCAATTTATTATACTACATTTTGCGAGTGTTTGCAATTGATAGTTTATTAAATTCTAAGGATTTTTGATAATTTCTTTAGTTATTTCAGCCGCCTTGCGCACCTGCTGCGTGGTCAGGAAGGGCGAGACGCTAAAGCGTGCTGTGCCTGTTTCAAAGGTGCCCGCGGTTTTGTGCGCCGTGGGCGCGCAGTGCAGTCCCGAGCGAATGGAAATTCCGGCGCTGCCAAGCCGCTCCGCGAGCGCTTCCGGCGTTATGCCCGATGGAACGAGGGAGAGCGCAGAGCACTGCGCTGCCGCAGTCTCGCTTTTAAAAAGTTTTGCGGCAAAAAAGCCCTCGAAGCTTTCGCAAAAGGTGTTCAGAAGCTGCCGCTCGTGCTCGCGCACTGCGGAGATTGTGTTTTTCAGGAGATATTTTACGCCAGCGTTTAGACCCGCGATGCCGGTTACATTGTGTGTTCCGGCTTCGAGCCGGTCGGGGAGATATTCCGGCATTAAGGGGCTTGCGCTCTCTGAGCCACTACCTCCATATAACACCGGTTTTGCTTCATTTTTGCATACTAAAACGCCTGTGCCCTGCGGTCCGAGAAGTCCTTTATGTCCCGGCATTGCCACAAAAGCCGCGCCAAGGTTTGCAAGGTCAAGCTCCAAGACGCCGGCGGACTGCGATGCGTCGATTATAAGCGGCTTGTTTTTTTCTCTGCAAACGCTCGCTATGGCTTCAATCGGCAGAACGAAGCCGAATGCGTTTGAAACATGAGTTGTCACGACAAGGTCGCAGCCGTCTATCTCGCGGTTAAGGCGCTCTAAAAATGCTTTTTGGTCGAAGATCGGTGTGTCAAGCACGGTGACGGCGACACCTTTTGCGTGAAGCGGGCGAGTTACGCTGTTGTGCTCATATCCGGAAATTAAAACGCGTGTTCCCTCTTTTGCAAGCGTTGAAATTGCTATGTTCAGCGCATGGGTTGCGTTCATTGTGAAAACTATTTTCTCCGGCTGCTCGACACCGAGAAGGCGCGCTATGTTCTCCCTGCACTCGAAGCAAAGGTCTGCCGCGCGCATTGCCGGGATATGGCTGCCCCTGCCGGGGCTTGCCATAGTTGCCATCGCCTCTATCACGGCATATTGGACACTGTCGGGCTTATAAAGGCTTGTTGCGGCGCTGTCGAGATAAATCATAAAAACACCTCGACAACCGCGCCCGCGACTTCCTGTCTGTAAACCTTGCCCACCTTGATGCCCGCGCTCTTTATCACTGCGAGCGATGAATTTAGCGCGCGCTCCCGAATGCTCACGCCATAGCTGCATCCGGAGGCTGTAACGCCCTGCGGAGCTTTTGTTATAAACGCGCTTATGCCGGCTCGCTCAAGCTGTCTGGACGCGCGCTGGGCATAGGTTAGCGAGCGGCACATAATTATATAGTTTTGCCCCATTATTTATTTTTCCTCCCGGCAAAATAAAGCATGCTACCCTAAACCTTTAAGCTTTGGGATAGCATGCTTTGATGATTGTTTTGTGAGATGCTATTTGGTAAATAGCCTACGTCATTCTATGCGAGAGGGGGCTTCGAGGTTTATTCGCCCAAAATTGTGACGGCATGGGCAGAGATGCCAAGACCTTCGCCGGCAAAGCCGAGTCCTTCCGTGGTGGTTGCTTTAATATTTATGCACCTTGTGGAAACGCCCAGCGCGGAGGCAATGCTCTCTGTCATTTGCGGAATGTAGGGCGACATTTTGGGGGTTTCGGCAACGATTGTTGCATCAATGTTTGAAAGGCGAAAGCGCCTTTTTACAAGGAGCTGCTCGACCGCTTTGAGGAGCTTTATGCTGCTTATGTCCTTGTATAGCTCATCTGTGTCGGGGAAAATTCTGCCAATGTCGCCAAGGGCTGCCGCGCCGAGCAGGGCGTCCATAATTGCGTGGGTTAAAACATCGGCGTCGGAATGTCCCGAGAGTCCTTTTTCATATGGAATGTGGACGCCGCCGATTATGAGGGGTCTGCCCTCTACCAATTTATGCACATCATATCCATGACCAATTCGCACCCCATATGCGTGGCGCAGCCAAACTTCTCTCATAGGCACTCCCCTCTCGCTTCTAAAATTGCTTTTGCGACAGAGAGGTCTATCGCAGTTGTGATTTTTATATTTTCTTCATCGCCGTCTGCGATGAAAACTGGCGCGCCCATCGCTTCGGCGGCGGCGCAGTCGTCCGTATGCGTTTCGCCGCTTCGTATATCCTTGGTCAGAGCGGCTTTTATTATGTCTGCGTCAAACGCCTGCGGCGTTTGAACAGCGTGCAGCGCATCGCGAGAGAGTGTTTTTGCGCTCTTGTCATTTTCGGAAATTTTTATTGTGTCTTTCACAGAGACGGCAGGACATGCGGCAACATTTTTATCAAGCGCCTCTATCATGCGCTTAATAAGCTCGACCTTTACGAGAGGACGGGCTGCATCGTGTATCAAAATGGTCTTAGCGCGCCGGTCAGCCGCGCTAACGCCGGCGAAGGCGGAGTGGGTTCGCGTTTCGCCGCCGCTCACAACGGTGTGAAGCTTTGATATTTTAAGGCCTTTGCATTTTTCGGTGGTTTCTTCAAGGGCGTCTTCACGTGTTACGAGGATGATTTCGTCAACCATGTCGCAGGCGGAGAAGGCAAGGAGGCTGCGCTCCAAAACCGATTTTCCGAGCAGCTCTGCGCCGAGCTTATCCGCGCCAAAGCGCAGGGACGAGCCTGCCGCAACAATGACGGCGCTGCAAAATCCGGATTTTTTTTGTTTTTGTAAAGCTTTTATCATTTCAGCGCCTCTAACTAAAAATTTCGCGTCTATTTATCAGATACTAAGCAGGGCTTCAACCTCTTCATAGCTTTTGTCGAGCGAGAGCACCATTTCTGAGATGAAAATTTGCTTTGCGTTTGAGAACATCTTGCGCTCGCCTGTTGAAAGACCGCGCTCGCCGTCGCGGCTCATCAAGGATTTTATGACGTACAGAACCTGATTTAGGTCACCGCTTTTTATTTTTAGGAAATTTTCTCTAAAGCGTTTGTTCCAGTTTGTGGAGGTATCAAGCTCCAGGCTGTGCAGTGTGTCCATTATTTGCGTTGCCTCGGCTTTGCAGACGATGGGTCTTATGCCGATTTTTTCGCAGGAGCTTACGGGAATCATTATCTTCATGTTTCCTCCAGGAACCTGCATTATGTAATATTCATGCTGTGCGCCGTCTATCATACGGCTTTCAATTTCGCTTATCTCGCCTGCCCCGTGAAGAGGATGGGAAATTTTGTCACCAATTTTATAGTTCATTATTAGCCTCCTTGGCAAGAGCCAATTTAATAAGGGGCAGATTTGTCTTTATTCTATCATGCTTTTGCTTTTTATTCAAGTGCGCTGACACTATTGCTGCTTCGCAAAAATTTTTAATATAAAAATGTGTTTTTATTGTATAGTTTTTTTTGCAAATGGGATAATAAAAACGAGGTGATTATTTATGACTCCAAAAGAAATTCTTTACGTTGACGACGCGCTCTCACATGCGTGCTTTCTTATGAGCCAGTGTCAGGACGCGGCAAACACGCTGCAAGACCAAGCGTTGAAGCAGCAGGCAGCTCAGCTTATCCAGAAGCACCAGCAAACCTTTAACCAATTTTATTCCATCATTTAAGGAGGTATTCAAAATGGACGACAAATGTATTATGGAGAACATCCTCCTCACAACCAAGGGTGCATGCGACCTTTACATGCACGGAACGATTGAGGCTTCCACCGAAAATGTTAAAAACGCATTTAATACCGCGCTAAACGATGCGCTTTGCATGAAGGACACCATTTATAAGCAGATGAGCGCCAAGGGCTGGTATCCTGCCGAGCAGGCGACGCCACAGCAAATTCAGCAGGTTAAGCAAAAACACAGCACCGCGCAGTTTTAACTCTTTTTTCAAATCAGGGGCGAAGGCTTTTTTGGTGCCCTTCGCCCTTGGCACAGGAGCTCCTCTTCTTGCGGCGCTTTTGCTGTGAAAAGGGGGTTGGCATAATTTACATTTGCCCTCTGCGCCCCGGGGTGTTAATATGAGCATAGTCGCAGACAGACGCTCCGGCGACCGCGCATTCTCTCGAGAGATTAAATATGGGGGTGCTTTTTTACAGCTTGACCGGAGAAATCCGGTCTTTTTTTATTTTCCTTTGTTAGTATATTTTTCTTGTGTCTACACATGATACTAATACATTTTCAAACTTAGGAGAGCAATCATGAAAAAATTTATTGGTCCAACTTTTATTTTCACAACGCTGGTTATGTGCCTTTCGCTGATAATCGGCGTTCAGGCTGGCGCACCAATTGCGGAAAATCTCGAAATCACAACGTATAGAAACACCTCTGTCGGCGGTCGTCTTGGCGCGACCGACCCAGACGGCGACATTGTAGCCTTCGAAATTACAACGCAGCCGAACAAGGGCACTGTTGAAATCGAGGCTGACGGCTGCTTTGTCTACACTCCGTTTGAGGGCAAAAAGGGCAAGGACTATTTTGGTTATCGTGTGATAGACGCCGAGGGCAATGTGTCGCAGGAGGGCACCGTTATCATACGCATTGAAAAGCAAAAAACCAAAACGACCTATTCCGACATGGTCGGAAACGGCAGCGCATATGCCGCGACCGCTCTGGCAGAGCGCGGCATCTTTGTCGGGGAAACCCTTGCAGGCACGAGTGTGTTCAGCCCTGAGCGCAGCGTTACGAGGGCAGAATTTTTGGCAATGTGCATGGAGATTTCAGACATTGACTTACTCACCGGCGTTTCGCGAACGGGCTTTTTTGACGATGTCGACATTCCCGTTTGGGCAAAGCCTTATGTCAGCACAGCGCTTAAATGCGGCATTGTTTCGGGCTATGCCATCAGCGAAACCGGCGCTGTGTTTGGCGCCGGAAGTTATATCACCGCATCTGAGGCGGCTGTAATCTTAAACCGTGTTACCGACCTCACGGACGTTAGCTATATCGCGGCGGAAGCCGTTCCCGTTTGGGCAGCGCAAGCCACGGCGAATCTTTCCGCCTGCAACATTTTGACCACCGGCGTTACGGTTTATGACGAGGTTTTAACCCGTGCGCAGGCGGCGGAGATGGTAATTGGCGCGCTTGAGGTTATCGAGGCACGCTAAGCCAAAAGCAAGCTGAGGGAAATTTCCCTCGGCTTGCTTTTTTATTTAATGTCTGTTATGCTGTTTAAGTAAAGGTAAAGCTTGTGTTATGAGGGGGTGCACCTATGGAAGTTCGGCTCATTGAAAGCGATAAAAAGGATTTTTTGCCGTTGCTGATGCTTGCCGACGAGCAGGAGGACATGATTGATAAATATCTTGAGCGCGGCGATTTGTTCGCCTTGTTTGACGACGGTCTTAAAAGCATCTGCGTGGTTACAGACGAGGGAGACGGAAATTTTGAGCTTCAAAATCTTGCCACAGACGAAAGGTTCTGGCGGCAAGGCTATGCGCGGCATTTGGTGAAATATATCTGCGAGCATTACAGCGGCGTTTGCAGGATTTTGCACGTTGGAACAGGCGCCGACTCGGAAACCGAGGATTTTTATAAAAAATGCGGTTTTACCGCTTCACACAGGATTAAAAACTTTTTTGTTGATAATTATGTAAACCCGATTTATGAGAATGGTGTGCAGATTTTTGACAAAATTTATATGACTAAAAGGCTTTGAGGCTCCCTGACTGATTCAATCCCTTGGCGCTTTGCGCCAAGGGATTGAATCATGTGCTGTGGGCATATTTTGCGTCCTTTTTTATGGTGCTTTGCTCTATAAAAATCGGGACTTGTTTTTTTTGCCGTGGCTGGCTGCCGCGAAGGGTTTTGCTGATTTTGACATCTAACAGCTCAAGGCTGAGGGATGCTCCCTCAGCCTTGATTGTTGCCCTTTTAGAAAGGTGGTTTTTAATTATTCGCCGTCTTCGGGCATGAGACCTGACGCTTCGCCGGTTTCGGAAATTTCGAAAACCAGGGCATCGTTATCTGTGGACTCGGGAGCAAATGCGGCAGGAGCGACCTCGTCAGCTTCCTTTGCGGCAGGCTCCGGCTCGGAGAGCGCACGGATGCTGAGGGAAACCTTGCGCTTTTCCTCGTCAACCGCGGTGATTTTTGCGTCTACAAATTCGCCGACTGTAAGAACCTCTTCGGGCTTGCCGATGCGGCGGTCTGCGATTTGGGAGATGTGAATAAGTCCGTCCACACCTTCGACAACCTCGGCAAATGCGCCGAAGGTCATGAACTTGACAACCTGAACCTTTGCGATGTCGCCAACCTTGTAAGTATTCATGAACAGCGCCCAGGGGTTGCCGTTCGGGTCTTTATAGCCGAGGGAAATCTTGCGGTTTTCCTTGTCAAAGCTCATTACATAGACATTTATGACATCGCCGACATTTATAACGTCGGAGGGCTTGCCGATGCGCTTCCAGCTAAGCTCGGAAACGTGGACCATGCCGTCCACTCCTCCGATGTCTACGAAAGCGCCGTAGCTTGTCAGGGATTTTACAACGCCTTCATAACGCTTGCCGACGTCGATTTCGTTCCAGACGAGTGCGGCTTTTTCCTGGCGCTCTTTTGCGGCAACGGCGCGGATAGAGCCGACAACACGCTTGCGACCGCGGTTTACCTCTGTGATTTTGAAGCGAACCTTTTTCCTTAGAAGCTGGCTCATCTCGGCATCTCTCGGAAGTCCGGACTGTGACGCAGGCACAAACACGCGCACACCCTTTACCGAGATGACGATGCCGCCTTTGTTTTCTTCTGTGACCGTGCCTTCGAGAACTGTGTCGTTATCGACAGCCGCCTCGATGTCAGACCAGGTTTTAACCGCGTCAAGTCTGCGCTTTGAGAGCATGACGGTTCCTTCTACATCGTTTACACGGACAACGCAGGCTTCGATGGTGTCACCGAGTTTTATAAGGTCTTCAACCTTGAATTCGCCGTCGTTTGTAAAGTCCTCAACGGGGATGTAGCCGGAATATTTGGTGCCGAGGTCAACGCTAATCTCTGTGGGAGTTATTGCGGCAACCACACCTTTTACGGTTTCTCCATTATATATAGTTTTTAAGGAATTTTCGAGAAGCTCGGCAAAGCTTTCCTCTTCCTCAGTCTGGGTTTTGATTTCGTCGCACATTGTTTGTTTTACCTCCTTCAATATCCATGCCGGTACGGAAGCTCCGCTTGTGATTCCAACTGTTTCGCAGCCGGGAAACATATGCGCTTTTAGCTCCTTCGCGTTTTCAACAAACGCTACCTGCATGCAATGCTCGCGGCAAATTTTAACAAGGTGATTGCTGTTCGCGCTGTGCCTCGCGCCAACAACAAGCATCGCGTCACATCTTTTTGACAGCTTGTCCGCTTCTTCTTGTCTAATTTGCGTAGCATAACATATTGTATCAAAAACTTCGCAATTTGTACACAGATTTTTTATTAATTTTTTGGAAACTTCTAAAACAGCCCTTGTTTGCGTGGTTTGAAAAATCAAAACCATTTCCCCGGCGGCTGAAAAAGCTTCGCTTTTTGTCCATGTTTCAAGCTGTTCGGGGTTTTTGAATACGAGGACTTTGGCGCATCTTGAAGCAACGCTTTTAACCTCCGGATGGTTTTCATCACCGATTATGAGAACAAGCTTCCCCTTTTCGTTTGCTGCTTCGGCAGTGCGCTGGACTGCGCGAACCTTTGGGCAGGTTGTGTCAACCACCTTTGCGCCCATTTCATGAAGCTTGTCCATTGTCGCCTTGTTCGCGCCGTGCGACCGAATTATGTAAACCGCGTCTTCCGGCAGCTCGTCAACAGCTTGGATTTTTATAAGACCCAAGTCAAAAAGCCGCTTCATTTCGTCGGTGTTGTGGATGAGGTCGCCCGTGCAGCACACTTTTTCATTTTCCGAGAGTGCCTTTTCCGTGAGCGCGACGCAGCGCTCCACTCCGAAGCAATAGCCGATTGTGTCGGCAAAAACTATGCGCTTCATATTAAACCTCGGTCATGGTGTTTATGCTTCGCATGAGGTTTTCTGTTATTTCGGTGTAGTCGCCGTCCTCTGGCTTTTCTATGCGGATGGGGTCGCCTATGCCGATGTTAGGACGGGAAAACAGCCCCTTGCGCCTTGGAATGTGCACCGGAATAATCGGAACTCCAAGACGAGAGGCAAGGCGCACTGCGCCGGTTTTCGCTGCCACTGCCTCGTCCTCGGAAACTCGCGTTCCCTCGGGGAACATCAAAATTTTCTCGCCCATCTTCAGATAGCGCATGGCGGTTCGGACGCTTTGGGTATCGTTCGTGCCGCGGTCAACGGGGAACGCGTCTATATTGCGCAGAACAAAACCCACCACGGGCGTTGTCATAAGCTCTTTTTTTGCCATGAAATGGATATAGTGCCCACGACCAAAGGCGAATGCGACCAGAACGGGGTCTGTGATGCTTGAATGGTTGGCGCAGATAATCGCCGCGCCTTCCGGAATTTTGTTTCTGCCGGAGAAGCTGTACAGGTAAAAAAGCTTTGCCGCAGGTCTTAGAAACCAGAAAAATATAAAATTATAAAATTTCTGCACGCTTGTCATATTCCAAATCTCTCCCTTACAATTTTAGACAAAAGCTCTAAGCTCTCATCAAAGCTAAGCTCTGTTGTGTCGGCTAAAACAGCGTCTGCCGCACGCACAAGGGGCGATACGGCGCGGCTTGTATCCTGCTTGTCGCGGTGCTTCATGTCGGTTAAAACAGTTTCAAATGTTGCATCTTCACCTTTTTCGCAAAGCTCGTTAAATCTGCGCCGCGCGCGCATTTCAACGTCGGCAGTCAGGTAAATTTTAAGCCCCGCGTCCGGCAGGACAACGCTTCCGATGTCGCGACCATCCATGACCACATCATAGCGCTGCGCAATCTCGCGCTGCATGGAAAGAAGAGAGGCGCGCACCGCTGCCATTGCTGCAATGTTGCTTGCTGTTATGGAGCTTTGTGGGGTTCGGATTTCGTCCGTTACGTCCTTGCCGCCGAGCAGCATGCGCTGGCTGCCATGCTCGTCATACTGTAGGTCCACCGCGATGCTCGGCAAAATTTCAGAAACCGCTGCCTCGTCCCTTGAGGATGTGCCGGCTTGCAAAACGGCAAGACCCAGCGTGCGGTAAATCGCGCCTGTGTCAACATATGAGAAGCCAAATTTTGATGCCAGAGCGCGCGCGAGCGTGCTTTTTCCGGCGCCGGAGGGTCCGTCTATGGCTATATTTCGTGTCATTTTTCAAATCTGCCTTTCGTAAAAAACTTATGCGTTTTGCCCGGCGACAAAGCCCGTTGACCATGCAATTTGAAGGTTGAAGCCGCCTGTGTAAGCATCCACATCCAGAACCTCGCCGGCAAAATATAATCCTGAAACGATTTTCGAGCCCATTGTCCTCGGGTCAATTTCGCGAATGTCCACACCGCCGGATGAGACGATTGCCTCAGCAATCGGTCTTGTACCGGAGATTTTCACGGGAAACGCTTTCAAAAGGCGCAAAAGCGCATGGCGCTGCTCGCGCGTTATCGAATTCACCTTCGTTTCCGGGTCAATTCCCGATAGCTCCACAAGTGATTCTATCATGCTTCGCGCGGCGATGTCGGAGAGCGCGTTTTTAAATTCGCGGTTGCTATATTTTTGAAAATCGCGCAGAAGCCGCGCGTCGAGCTTTTCCTCGGAAAGTCCGGGCTTTAGGTCAATTGAAAGGCGGTATTTTGTCTTTTCCGCATCGCGCATGTGCGCGCTTGCGGACAGGACGAGAGGACCGGTGACGCCAAAGTGTGTGAACATCATCTCGCCCAGCTCGGAAAAAACTGTTTTATTTTTCTCGTCAAGCACCGTAAGCGTGACATTTTTGAGCGAAAAGCCCTGCATTTGGGCACAGCATTTGTCATCGGACTCCAGAGGGATGAGAGATGGCGTTATGGGGGTCACAGTGTGTCCCAGCCGCCGCGCAAATTCAAAGCCGTCGCCCGTTGAGCCTGTGAGCGGATAGCTAAGTCCGCCTGTGCAGATGATTGCACTCTCGCACAAAATTTCGCCCTCTGCAGTTTTTACGCCGCGCACGGCTCCGCCCTCTGTTATTATGTCAACCGCCGTGATACTTTTACCCTTCACCTTTTGCTCGCGCATGTGGCGCTCGAGCGCTTTTGCAACATCGTGGGCATTGTCCGAAACCGGAAAAACTCTGCCGCCGCGCTCTGTTTTCATTGGAACGCCCAGGCTTTCGAAAAGCGCGACGGTGTCCTCCGGCGTGAGGCGGTTTAGGGCGCTATATAAAAATTTTCCGTTTCTCGGGACATTTTGCATGAAGGTTTTTATGTCGCAGGCGTTTGTGACATTGCAACGTCCCTTGCCCGTTATGCGAAGCTTTTTGCCGCAAAAGGGCTGTGACTCCAGAAGCACAACCGAGCGCCCTCGCGACGCCGCGACGGCGGAGGCAAGCATTCCTGCCGCTCCGCCGCCGATTACGACAACATCAGTGTCCATTTGTTTCATAAACCTCATAATCCTTCCAGATTGTTTCAAGACGCTTGAAGGTTTCGGAAATATTCTCGCGCGTCTGCGTTCCGACAGACACGATAAGAGCGTTTATCATGCTAAGGGGCGCAACGAGCGAGTCGACAAAGGAAACCATGTCGCTTTTTGCAAAAAGCAGTGTGTCCGCAACGCCGACAAAGGGGGAATTTTCGCTGTCTGTGATGCCAATGACCCGGGCGCCGGTGGACTTTGCAAAGCGCATTGCCTTCACGGTTCGGCTTGAATATCGGGGGTAGCTGATGCCGATGAACACGTCGCCTTCTTTAATGCGTATTATCTGCTCGTAAACCTCGCTGACTGTTGTGTCTTGGATTATATGTACATTTTCAACCAGAAGATTTAGATAAAATCCCATAAAGTTTGCAAGGCAGGTGGACGAGCGCATGCCGACGATGTAGATGTGCTTTGCCTCAAGAATGGTTTTTACGGCTTCGTCAAATGTGGCATGGTCGCTCTCGTCGAGTGTGAGCTGGAGCTTTTCCATGTCGGCGCAAAGCACTGATTCTAAAACGTTTGAGCCGCCCATAAGCTCCTTTGCGACCTCAATGCGCTGAACGGAGGTTAGGCGGTTTCGAATCATCTCTTCAATCGCTTTTCTCATGCTGGGGTAGCCGTCATACCCAAGCTCGGCAGCAAAGCGAACAACGGTGGACTCGCTGACCTCAACGGTTCTGCCGAGCTTTCCCGCGGTCATGAAGGCTGCCTTGTCATAGTTTTCGCAAATATATTGCGCAATCTTGCGCTGACCCTTTGAAAACCTTTTATTTTCNGCTGATAAAAGGGCTAGAATGTCTTTTTCCATAATCTTACCTTCACACTGCCAATGCTGGCATAAATCCTCCCATGGCAAAGCCTTAGGAGGTTTAATTAATAATACCTTTAAGCCTGCGAAAATGCAAGCTTTTTTGCAAAAATATTCGTTTTTTCGGGAATATGACGAATTTTATGTCATTTCAAAACTTCTAAATGATTTTTTTAAGCCCACCGATTTCATTTTCTGTAAGATTTCGCCATTGTCCCGACCGGAGCTTTCCGAGGGTCAGCGTTCCTTCCGCAACGCGGCGAAGGCGGTGGACGGTAAGGCTTGCCTGCTCGCACATGCGCCGAACTTGGCGGTTTTTGCCCTCGGTTATGGTTATTTGCAGGACATATTTTTCCTCCAGCATGGAGCGCACTTCAACCCTTGCCGGCTTTATTTTGTAGCCATCTATCACGAGCGCCGAGCGCAAAATTTCAAGCGCCGCATTTATCTCTGCGCCGGAAACGGTCGCTTCGTATATTTTCGCAACCTCGTGCGAGGGGTGCATCAGGGCATTTGCAAGCTCCCCATCGTCTGTCATGATGAGAAGCCCCTCTGTGTCCATGTCTAGCCTTCCGACGGGATAAAGCCGCCGTCCAACGCCGGAAACGAGGTCTGCCACCGTTTTTCTCCCTCGCTCGTCTGACAGGGTGGTGACATAGCCGCGTGGCTTATTTAGAATTATGTAAACTCGCTCCTCGCTACTTGTGATTTGCTTACCGTTTACGCAGATTATGTCAACCAAAATGTCGGCGCTTTGTCCGACTGTGGCAACATCGCCGTTCACCGTTACGCTGCCGTTTTCTATGAGCCGCTCGGCGGCGCGGCGCGAAGCGATTCCTGCGGCTGATATTATTTTTTGAAGTCTCTCTGCCATTTTTTTACCTATCCTTTTTACGCTGCCAAAAGCCGCGCTGTGCGCGGCCTTAGCATCATCTTTAATTTATCGTGTGTTAAAACGCCGGGTAGTAAACTCCGTACCTGCTTGAGAAGGACCATGCGCGCTTGAACCGCTCCCACGGGGTGAATATATTATTTTTGTCAAGCAACACCAACTGCGCATAGCTTATCTTCGCCTCGCCCACAAGCTCGCCATCGGCGTAAACGCTGACGCTTCCGGCGCTCTCGCCGAGCCTTACGGGCGCGAAGACAAACTGCGGAAGCCTGACCTCTCTTCTAATTTCGCTTGAGGCTTTCACGAGAAAGCCGTCCTCGGAGCTTGTAAGTCTGACAAATTCGCTCGTACCCGATATAACGGCAAGTCTTTCTATTTTCTCGGTCAAAGCCGGAACATAGGCATAATTTTCATACACCCAGTCGTAAAGCCTTTGATGGTCATTCCAATCATCCGGCGCTGTGATGGTCACGCAGATAAGGCGCATTCCATCGCGCTCGGCGCAGGACACAAGGCTTCGCCCCGCTGCCTTGGTGTATCCGGTTTTTCCGCCGGTGCACCATTCATAGAGATACAGAAGCTTGTTGTGGTTTACATAAGTCATGTCATTCACATCATAACTACGGCTTGAAAAAATTTCGCAAAACTTTTCATTTTCCATAGCAGCCGCAGCGATTACGGCAAGGTCATATGCTGTGGAATAGTGGTCTGGTGCGTCCAGTCCGTGCGAGTTTGCGAAGTTTGTGTTGGAAAGACCCAGCTCAACGCACTTTGCGTTCATCAATGCGGCAAACGCTTCCATGCTTCCGGCAGTGTGCTCTGCAAGCGCTGTGGCTGCGTCGTTTCCAGACACGAGCATCATGCCGTACAGAAGCTGCTCCACCGTGTAGCTCTCGCCCGGTTTTAGGTATGCCGACGAGCCTTCTACTATGGCTTGCTCCCACGTTATGTCAACTACGTCATCCAACTTGCAGTTTTCAAGAACGATGAGCGCTGTCATAATTTTTGTCGTGCTGGCGATTAGGCGCTGGGCGTCGGCATCTTTTTCAAAAAGTACGGTTTGGGTTTCGGGCTCGTAGACTATTGCGGTTTTTGCGGAAATGTCCACTGCCTGCGCCTGCACATTGAAAATACACGCGAAGATGAAAAAAATTACTGAGTTAAATAATAGTTTTTTGATAAATAAGCACCACCCTGATAAATATTTGGGTAGTGCTTATTATTGTCAGTTCTGCCTTAAAATATACCGATGGTTTTTTGTAGGCTTTACTCCGACGACTTGTCGCCTGTGAATTTTTGGACCACAGTTTGGAGCATGTCGATAATTTCGGGAAGTCTTTCGATGACTCTGTCAACAGTTCCCTCTGCCGGGGTGCTGACATTTATCATGCGCACGCCGCCGTCCTTAACGACCAGAAAGCCGATGGGGTCAACCTTAACGCCAGCGCCAACGCCGCCGCCAAAGCCCGCCTTTTCCTTAGCCGGCAAGTCACCGCCGCCGCTTCCAAAGCCGTAGCTGACCTTTGAAACGGGGATGATGGTGATTGCGTCTGCCGTTTCGATGGGTGTGCCGACAACTGTGTCAACGTCCACCATCTCTCTGATTTTTGTTAGTGTAACGTCCATTAAGCCGCCTAGATTTGAAGTTTCCATTTGTATTTTGTTCCTTTCCTTAGCTTACGCAAGCTTCTTGTTTTAAGTTTCTTTTAAGTTTTTTCCTGTGAGCTATATACCATTTAATCGCGCCGCAAAGCGCGCAAATCACGATAAACAAAATTTCCCAAACCTGCACCGAAGCCGCAGACCTTGCTGAAATTTCCATCCCACCGTTCTCCAGCAAAAAGTCGGTTTTGATTTTCTCGTTCCGAACTTTGAAGGCGCGGTGTAAAAGCGGCAGCAGCATCCCAAGCGCGGCGTTTATATATCCATAGCGCGTTACGCAGCTATACGGGTCGTCCGACCTTACAAGAATGCTCAGGTGCAGAATGTCGATGGTTATGCTGCGCTTGAATTTTGATATTATGTTAACTGCAAGCCCGGCAATTTCGATGATATCGTTAAGCGCGAGCTTTGGCTTTTTTTTGCCCTCTGGCTCTTCGCCGTTTTCTGTCGCTTCTTGCGATTTTGCGGCTTTTTTCTCTGCTATTTTGGCTTTTTTCAGTTCTTTTTTTGCTGTTTTCTTTGCCTGCGCTTCCGGAGACAGCTTCTTTTTTCGTCTGGGAAACACGCGAAGCTTGAAAATCCAAATTTTTGCCTTTACCAAAAGTCCGTCGGCAGAACATGTTATGTCAACCCCAATTGGAAGGAGCAGCAACAAAATTCCTATCGCACATATAATAAGCCCTACACTCAAGAAGCTCTCCTCCCTTCAAGCTGTTGAAATTATCTTAAACCTCGCCGGATATACTAAGCTGTCCTTCAAGTTCGGAATTTTTAAGCTCGTCTATTGAGTTTTGGAGGGCGATTATGCCCTCGTCCGTGCTTAAATCGCCAATTTTGGGAAGCTCGCTGAGCGATTTAACGCTCATAACGCGGAGAAAGGTGTCGGTTGTTGCGTAAAGAGTTGGTCTTCCGGGTGCTTCGAGCTTGCCGCTGGGGGCAATCAGTCCACGGTCGGAAAGCGAGCTTATGGTGAAGGAGCTATCAACACCGCGCACCTGCTCGATGTAGGCACGGGTTACAGGCTGGAAGTATGCCGTGATTGCAAGCACTTCAAGCGCCGGCTGTGTGAGCTTTGGGGTTTTTCGCTGCTCCAGAGTGCGGATTATCACCTGCGAATATTCCGACGCCGAGCAAAGCTGAAGCTTTTCGCCGAGGATGAGAAGTCTTGTTCCGCGCATGTCTGCCTCAAGCTCGGCTGAGAGCGTTTTTGCCGCGGAGAAAACCGCAGACAATTCAGCCTCCAGCACGAGAGCAATTCGCTTTGCAGGAACGGGGTCGCCTGCGGCAAACAAAATCGCCTCTATCGCCGAAATTAATTCTCTGTCATTCATTATACGCAATTTCCTATTCGTTATTTGAAAAGTATTGAAATTTTGGTTTTTTTACGGCTCCAGCTCTGCACGTTTTTGCCTTGACGCCATTAGCTCCTCGTTGTCGCGGACAAAGGTTAGCACAATGTCGCCATCCTGCACCGAGAGCGTTATGCTGCCAAGGCTGCAAAGCTCCAGGGTGGAGATAAATGTGGCAACAACCTCGCTCCGGCTTTGGCTCTCGGCATATAGCACGGAAAGGCTTATGGTTTTTATCTCGCGAAGGCGCTGCATTATTTCAATGCTTTTATCCTGAACATTATATCCCACACGCTGCGGCAGAATGCGGCGGCGAAGCTCCGTTTCGGAGGTTTCATCCTCAATTTGAAGCCCTGCGCGAGTTACAGACCGTGAAAGTCCTGAAAGCAAATCTTCAAAACTGTGGCTCAGGCGTTCTGTTTCCACGCCGTTTATAAGCTCCGGCGGCTTTGTGCGAAACTGAAAGCCGCGCTCTGCCGCTTCGGCAAAATATGGGAGGCTTTCTTTAATGTTGGCATAAGCATCGCGCGCTTTTAACTGCTCGAGAGATGCCATCAAAAGCTCAAGCTCCGAAACATCCTCCTTGGTGTTTAGAAGCATTTTCGTCTTAATGTACAAAAGATGCGATGCCATTTGCACAAATTCGCTGGCTATCTCAAGGTCCATCGCCTCCATCTCGTCCAAAAACATGATGTATTGTTCGAGAATCATGGATATTTTAATGTCCCTGATTTCTATTTTATTTTTACTCAAAAGCATCAAAATGAGGTTTAGTGGACCTTCAAAGTCTTCCATTTCCTCTTTTGTGCGGATGATTCCCTCGAGGTGGTACGTCGGCTCCATGCAAAAACCGCCTTAAACTAATTTTATTACAATTTCAAAAGCTACAATCGCAATTTTATAAAGTCCCTCAAACACGAAGCTTACAGCCAGTGCCAGCGGCTTATCCAAAAACCCCGAAAAGAGTAGTGCCATGAGCGCCAGCATTCCAAAGCGCTCGTATTTCATCAGGAAAAGATAATTCTTCTCGTTCAAGAAGGAAAACACAATCTTTGAACCGTCAAGCGGCGGAATCGGGATTAGGTTAAAGATGGCAAGGGCGGTGCTGAGCCGCGCTGTGCGGTATAAAAGCGAGAGAATGATTTCTCCGGCGGCGGAGCTCGCACGAAGCGGATAGGCCAAAAGTCCGAGCGCGAGAAGCGCCACACAGGCAATGAGAATGTTCATCAGTGGTCCTGCAAGGGCGGTTATCGCCATATCTCGTTTTTGATTTTTGAAATTTCGCATGTCAACCGGAACGGGCTTTGCCCAGCCGAAGCCGACTGACATAATCATGATAAGTCCGAAAATATCAACATGCTTTATGGGGTTTAGCGTGAGCCTTCCCAGTCTTTTTGCTGTGTCATCGCCGAGGCGGTATGCCGCAAAGCCGTGGGCAAGCTCGTGCAGCGTGATGCACAAAATTGCAGGTAAAACTCTATAAAGTACAAGCTCTAAAGCCGACAGGTCAAGAGAGCGGAAATAATTCATGATAGTGTCCAAGGTAAATTCCTCCGAAGCGCAGGGGATGTGGGCTGGTTTTGTCTTTTTCTGCGACCTTATGCCGATGGCTAATTATACCACAGAGCCTGCCAAAAATCAACTTGTTCACAGCGCTCGGCAAAGCTCTATTCTCTGCGCTGAAATGGCGCTTAAAAAAGCTGTGTCGTGCTCTGCAACCAGCAGAGTTGGGCGATACTCGCAAATGAGCCGCTCTAGCTGAATTCGCGACAGAAGGTCGATATAGTTAAGCGGCTCGTCCCAGATGTAGAGGTGCGCGCTTGTGCAAAGGCTTCGCGCTATGAGAAGCTTTTTCTTCTGTCCTGCGCTAAAGCTTGAAATGTCCTTTTCAAGCTGCACACGGGAAAAATCCAGCTTGTTCAAAACTGTTTTCAGCATTGTTATATCTGCCGCGCTTTTCTGCGCAAACTCATCAACTGTGCCGAAAAGTCCATCCGGCTGCTGCGGCACAAAGGAAACCACAAGACCGCTTGCCGCCTCAAGGGAGCCGGTGTGCGCCCGGCTCTCTCCTGCCGCAATGGCAAGAGCGCTCGTCTTTCCGCAGCCATTTTTGCCGCAGAGCGCAACTGCCCTTCCCTGCTCAATTTCAAAGCTTAACGGCGCGCACACGGCGCCATTTCCATAGTCCGGCGCGAAATCGCGAACGCTCATAAGCCGCGCCTTTGCGTGCGTGAGAGGGCGCAGCTTTAGCTCCTCGCATTTTTCTGTGTTGCGCAGAAGCTTGCTTTTTTCCGAAGCGGCGGTGTTCATTCGCTCCTGGGCGGACTTGGCGCGGCTCATCATTTTGGCGCTTTTGTGACCGATAAAGCCGCGGTCGGGGCGAAGTCCGCTGTTTTTCTTGCCGTTTTTTGACGCTTCCACCTTGTCTGCCCATTCTGCCGTGCGGCGCGAAGCGGCTGCAAGATGGGCAAGCTCTTTTTTTAGGCGCTCGTTTTCCGTAGCTTCCCAGTTATCTCGCGCGATTTTATCCTGATACCACGCGGAAAAGCCTCCGGCGCGAACTTCAATGTCCGAGCGGTTTATCGCAGCGATGTGGTCTATGCAGCCGTCCAAAAAATCCCGGTCGTGCGAGACGAGGATGAAGCCGCGCTTGCGGCTTAAATATTCGCAGACAAGCTTTCTGCTGCGCTCGTCGAGGTGGTTTGTCGGCTCGTCTATAAGCTGAAAGCGCCCTTCGCGTAGGAAGATAGCGGCAAGCAGAATTTTCGTTTTTTCTCCGCCTGACAGGGTTTCAAGGCTCTGATAGAGCGCGCCGGGAGAAACGTCAAGCCGGTCAAGCTCGCGAAGCAACTTCCAGTCCTCAAGGTTTGGGTCGACGCTTTGCAGCGCCTCGATTGCCATGAGCGATTCGTCCTCGATTTTGGGTGGGAAATAGTCGCACTTTGCCGGCATGAAAACAGTTCCGGAGTCCGGCAAAACATCGCCGCACAGAAGGCGCAGCAGCGTTGTTTTCCCCCTTCCATTTCTGCCGACAAGACCAAGCCTCCAGCTTGTGTCAAGCTGAAGCGACACGTCTGAAAACACGCTGTCATAAGCCCCCTCGTGTGAAAAGCAAAGATTTTTTATACTGATTTGTGACATTTATATATCCTCCGAAAAACAAAATGGGCGCGAAGGGACACCTATCCCATCGCGCCCAAAAAGGACACAAAGATGGGGAGCACTATTAGAGCAAACCCTTCGCAAAAACCATGACAAAGCATCGGCAAAAATTGCCGCATGCAAAAATGGTTTTAGACAAAAGATTTACTTCAACATTCTCCCAACTCCAATCAGTTTTCTTATGCCGCCAAGTATACGACCTTTAGCGCCGCTTGTCAAGCGCAGGTTTTTAAATCGTCACGCCGAGGGCGCGACAAAGCCACGCTACGGCTTCAAAAAAGCAAGCTTCCACAGGCTTTCTGTGGAAGCTTGAGTTTCATATTCTAATTTGCAAGCTCGCAATATTTAAAAATTTCATCCAAAAGCTCCTGACGTCCCGTGCCTTTTTCTGCTGAAAAGGGAATCAGCAGGGTTTCCTCGGGCAGGGTTAGCGTTGTGCGGATAAGCTCTAAATTTGGCTCAATCTCGCTTTTTTTAAGCTTGTCCACCTTGTTTGCGATGACCACCAAGGGGCAGCGTGTGCCCTTGAACCAGCCCGACATCGTGACATCATCCGCCGTTGGCTTATGGCGCGAATCGACAATCATAACGCCGAGGGTGATAACGCCGTTTGCGTCAAAAAATTGCTCCATAAGCCGCCCCCAGCGGTCGCGCTCGGTTTTTGCGACCTTTGCATAGCCATAGCCGGGAAGGTCTACGAAATAGGCTCTCTCGTCTATCAGAAAATAGTTTATGTGCACTGTTTTTCCGGGCGACTGCCCGACGCGCGCAAAATTTTTGCGGTTTAGAAGCTTATTTATCACGGAGGATTTTCCAACGTTGCTTTTGCCGGAAAAGACGATGGTTGGTCTGCCGTCGCGGATGAAGCCGGAGGGGTTCACCACGCTTTTTATAAACTCTGTATTGTGTAAATTCATGTTCTCACCTGCCGTATTATAGACCTTTTGGGTGGCTCGGTGTCGTGCGCGGTGGGAAGCTCGCTCTCCGCCTCGAGGTTTTTTTGACTTCGGCGCGGCAGGGCAAGGTCTAAAATTTTGTCCACATGGTCTGTGACGATGAAGTTGAGTGCGGCACGAACTGCCGGGTCGATCTCATCTAAGTCTTTCTCATTTTCTGACGGAATTATAACTGTGTGTATTCCTGCGCGGAGGGCTGCCATTGTTTTTTCTTTCAGTCCGCCGATGGGCATTATTCTGCCGCGAAGGCTGATTTCACCAGTCATCGCAAGGTCACGCCGGACGGGTGTTTCGGTAAGGGCGGAAATTGCGGCTATACAAATAGTTATTCCTGCTGAGGGTCCGTCCTTTGGAATTGCGCCCTCGGGAAAATGGATATGAATATCCTTGTTTTTGTAAAATTCTTCGTCAATTCCGAGAATTTTACAGCGTGTTCTGATGTAGCTTATTGCAGCGCGAGCGGATTCCTTCATCACATCGCCGAGGTTTCCGGTTAGCTCAAGCTTGCCGGAACCTTCCATCACGCCAACTTCAACATCCAGCACCTCGCCGCCTACGCTTGTCCAGGCAAGACCGCGGACAAGACCGATTTCATCGTGCGCGTAAAGCTTGTCGCGGCGGTGCTTTGGTGGTCCCAGATATTTTGAAACCTGACCCGAGCGCAGGGAGACACTCTTTCTCTCGCCCTCGGCGATTATGCGCGCAACGCGACGGCAAAGCGACGCCAGTTCACGCTCCAAAACGCGAACGCCGGACTCCAGCGTATAGTCGGAAATTATCTCGCGCAGGGCGTCGTCGCTGAGCTTTAGGCGCGCGGCAGTCAGTCCGTGGCGCTTGCGCTGCTTTGGCAGGAGGTGGTTTTTTGCAATTTGAAGCTTTTCCTCGTCAGTGTAGCTTGTCAGCTCTATAACCTCCATCCTGTCGAGCAGGGCACGGGGGATGGTCTGGGTTGTGTTTGCGGTTGTTATAAAAATTACATCGGACAAATCCATTGGTATCTCAAGGAAATTGTCGCGAAATGTGCCGTTTTGCTCCCTGTCGAGAGCTTCTAAAAGAGCGGAGGCAGGGTCACCGCGAAAGTCGCTTGCAAGCTTGTCAATCTCGTCTAGCACCATTACGGGGTTCATACTTTTTGCCTGCTGAATACCGGAGATTATGCGCCCGGGCATTGCGCCAACATAGGTTTTGCGATGTCCGCGAATTTCTGCCTCGTCATGTACGCCGCCAAGGGAAATTCGAGAGCCGTGTCGTCCCATAGCTCTCGCGATGCTCATCGCGATGCTGGTTTTTCCAACGCCGGGCGGACCGACAAGGCACAAAACACCGCCGCGCACATCGCCGGAGAGCTTTCGGACTGCCAAAAATTCTATAATGCGCTCTTTCACTTTGGAGAGTCCGAAATGGTCCTCGTCCAGCATGCGCCGGGCTTTTTCGATGTCCACCTCGTCCTTTGTCGTCATGTTCCAGGGAAGCTCGAGGCAAATGTCGAGATAGCCGCGCAGAAGCGCACTCTCCGAGCTTCCGAAGGGTTGCTTTGAAAGGCGTGACAGTTCCTTAAAAAGCTTTTCCTCGATTTCCTTTGAAACACCGAGCGCTTCGATTTTTTCGCGATATTCTACAAGCTCCTCGGGTCCTTCTTCAAAAAAATCTCCCGAAAGCTCGCGCTGTATAACCTTCATCTGCTCGCGCAGATAATAGTCGCGCTGGCTGCGGTTTATCTCCTCGCGCGTGTCGTCTGAGAGCTTTTGCTCCATGCTCAAAACGCCAAGCTCGCGCGATAATAGCTTGTTTACAAGCTCAATCCGGCGCACTGGGCGCAGCTCTTCCAGGACAAGCTGCTTTTCTGTGTGTTTTAGATATACATTTTGCGCGACAAAATCGGCAACGAAGCCGGGGTCCTCCGAGTCAATCACGGCGAGAATTGTTTCTGACGAAACCGCGCCGGTGGCTGCTGCATATTCGTCAAAAAGCGCAAAGCATTTTCTGATTAGCGCCTGTGTTTTTGTGCCCGTTTTCTTTTCCTCGAGGGGCGAAATTGTTTCAAGCTCTGCCGATATATATGGCGCTTTGCCGAGAATTTTGACCGTTCTCGCTCTGTACAGCCCCTCCACCAAAACCTTTGAAACCGTGCTTCCCGGGACCTTTAGCACCTGCTTTATTGTGCAAACTGTTCCAACTGCGAAAAGGTCGCTATCCTGCGGATTGTCCGGCGCGATTTCGCGCTGGGTGACGAGATATATGCGCTGGTCGTGCTCAATCGCCGCTTGAAGTGCGGCGATTGACATTTCGCGCTCAACGTCAAAGTTAAGTATCATTCCGGGAAAAACCGCAATGCCGCGAAGTGCAAGCAGCGGCAGCTTTTCGATGATATTTTCTTCCATTTTCTCTCCTCCTTTCGAGGGTTCAGGGTGTATTTATTAGTCGGCAAATTTTATTATTGCCGTGCATTTTTCGTTTTTTTGCCTTTCTAAAATCAAAGCTATGTGGCGCAATGCGCCACATAGCCGACCTTTAAAAGCTTAGAAGCATCAGCCCTCGGAAGCTTTTTTCAGCTGCTCGTTTCTGATGATTTCGGGGGAGGTGCCGGTTTTTATGCAATCGGCAGTGATAGAAACCTTGGAAATTGTGTCGTCTGACGGGACGGAATACATCACCTCAAGCATCGCGCCTTCCATAACGCTGCGTAGACCGCGTGCGCCGATTTCCATTTCTATCGCTCTGTCGGCAATCGCGCCAAGGGCTGCGTCGTCAAACGAAAGCTCAACATTGTCCATGCCTAAAAGCGCCTTATACTGCCGGGTGAGGGCGTTTTTGGGCTCTTTCAAAATTCTGATAAGGTCCTCTCGCGTCAGCTCGTTGAGAGGGGTTATGACAGGAAGCCGCCCGATAAGTTCGGGGATTATTCCAAATTTAAGCAGGTCGTGCTGCTGCACATTTTGCAGAATTTTTCCGACCTTTTTTTCCTTGCTGCTTTTTATATCCGCGCCAAAGCCCATGCTTTTGCGGTTCATGCGGCTCTCGATTATTTTTTCAAGTCCGTCAAACGCGCCGGCGCAGATGAACAAAATGTTTGTTGTGTCAACATGGATAAACTCCTGATGTGGGTGCTTTCTTCCGCCTTGGGGCGGCACTGCCGCAACGGTTCCTTCCAAAATCTTGAGCAGCGCCTGCTGCACGCCCTCGCCGGAAACATCGCGAGTTATCGAGGTGCTCTCGCTTTTTCGGGAAATTTTGTCAAGCTCGTCTATATAGATGATGCCGTGCTGCGCACGCTCCACATCAAAATCTGCCGCCTGTAAAAGGCGCAGCAGAATGTTTTCAACATCCTCGCCGACATAGCCTGCCTCGGTCAGCGTCGTTGCGTCAGCAATGGCAAAGGGAACGTCCAGCATTTTCGCAATCGTCTGTGCAAACAGGGTTTTGCCGCTTCCTGTTGGACCGATTAAAAGCACGTTGCTTTTTTGAAGCTGAACATCGCTGCTCTCGCCCTCGCACAAAATTCGCTTATAGTGGTTATACACTGCGACGGAGAGCGAAATTTTCGCACGCTCCTGTCCGACGATATAATCGTCCAAAACGGACTTAATCTGTGTGGGCTTTGGAATTTCGGAAAAGCCCATTCCTTTTAAGCCGTCCTCCGAAATTGCCGCTTGCGAGGGGACGTAGTTTTCATCAACAATTCCCATGCAGAGCTTGACACATTCATCGCAAATGTATGAGCCGCTTCCGGCGATTAACCGGTCGGTTTCGGACTGCGGCTTACCGCAAAATGAGCATTTTATTGTTTTCTTTTCATCCATATTTGCCATCAAGACACCTCTGAAATATACAAAAATCCAAACGCTGTGCGTTTATTCAAAAAGGTTGCTGCGCTCCTACGCACAGCCTCCTAAACAATGCTTTTAGGGAGCATAAGAAATACTCCCTAAAAAAGCTGTTCACTATCTTTTTTCGATAACCTTGTCGATAAGCCCGTAAGCCTGCGCCTCGGCGCTTGTCATAAAATTGTCGCGCTCGCAGGCGGCTGTGACGGTTTCTATGTCCTTGCCGGTGTTTTCCGCCAAAATTCTGTTCATGCGAGTTTTCACAATTTCAAGGCGCTTTAGGTGAATTGCCATATCTGTGATTTGCCCCTGCGTTCCCGCGGAGGGCTGGTGAATCATAATCTCTGCGTTTGGAAGCGCAAGGCGCTTGCCCTTTGCGCCGCTTGAGAGCAAAAATGCGCCCATGGATGCGGCAAGACCGATGCAGATTGTGGAAACATCGCATTTTATATACTGCATGGTGTCATAAATTGCCATGCCCGCTGTGACACTGCCACCGGGGCTGTTGATGTAAAACTGAATGTCCTTATCGGGGTCCTGACTTTCGAGATAGAGAAGCTGGGCGACGATAAGGCTTGCTGTTGTATCACTGACTTCCTCTGACAGCATTATTATGCGGTCGTTGAGAAGTCTTGAAAAAATGTCGTAGGAGCGCTCGCCGCGCGAGGTTTGCTCGACAACGTAGGGAACTAAACTCATATTTAATAGACTCTCCTTTCGTGCTTATCCAAGAGAGCATATCCAAAACCGGATTAAATTATTCAGCCTTTTTGCGACGGCTTATTCGGCTGCCTCGGATTTTTTGGTGGTTTTCTTTGCTGCCGGCTTCTTTTCATCGCCCTCGGTCTTGGGTTCTGCTTTTTGGGTGGCTGCCTTTTTTGTTGTGGTTTTCTTTTCTGCCGGCTTTTCCTCGCCTGCAACTTCTTCGGTCTTTTTGGCGGTCTTCTTTGCTGCCGGCTTTTTCTCTTCGCCATCTTCGGTCTTTTTGGCTGCCGACTTCTTTGTGGGCTTCTTTTCCTCGGAAGGCTCTTCCTCGGGCTTATCTGTCGCTACGGCGCTGTCGCAGACAAACTCTGCCGTCTTTTTAAGCAGTAGGTCTTTTGAGAGAACCGATGCGTCCACAGCGGTTTTAACCTTGTCAAGCTCCATTTTGTAGGACTCGGCAATCTTCTGATATTCGGCTTCGATATCTTCTTCGGAAACTGAAATTTTCTCAGCTTTTGCGATGGTTTCCAGAAGAATTTCAATCTTCACATCGTTTTCTGCACCGGGGCGGACAACACTTCTGAAGGACTGAAGGTTCATGCCCATAGAGGCGAGATATTTCTCAAATTCCATGCCCTGCATCATGCAGTTTTGTGCATATTCCTTCATAACGGTGTCAACCTGAGCATCCACCATTTCGTCGGGAACTGTGACGGTCATGCCTTCGACAGCCTTTGTCAAAACGCGAGATCTGAATGCGTTTGTAACTTCGGCATTTTTGGTTTCTGCGAGGTTTTCTTTGATGCTCTCTTTATATGCTTTTAGAGTTTCAAACTCGCTTACGTCTTTTGCAAACTCGTCATCCAGCTCGGGAAGCTGGGTTTCGCGAACCTCGTTTATCTTTACCTTGAAGACCACGGCGGCACCGGCAAGGTCTGCGTGATAATTTTCCGGGAAGGTTATGTCGATGTCCTTCTCTTCGCCGGCGCTCATGCCGATAAGCTGCTCTTCAAAGCCGGGAACAAAGCTGCCGGAGCCGATGGCAAGGTCATAGCCCTCGCTCTTGCCGCCGTCAAATCTTACGCCGTCCTTGTAGCCGTCGAAGTCGATGTTTGCGGTGTCACCGTTTTTCACAGCGCGGTCGGCTGTGACGATGCGTCCGCCTTTTTTGCGAGCTTCTTCAAGCTGCTCTGAAATTTCGGCGTCGGTGACATCTGCGTTTTCTTTGTAAACCTCAAGTCCCTTGTACTGACCGAGTGTTGCCTCGGGGTAGAGGCTCACGGAAAAGTCGAGCACTGCCGACTTGTCATCGTTTACCACATATTTTGTGATGGTCGGATATCCAACCGTTTTGGGCATATCGTCGGTCATTGCTGCATCATAAGCGTCGGGAGCAATTTCGTTCACAGCGTCCTCATGGAAAACGTCCTTGCCGTACATCCCTTCGATAACCATACGGGGTGCTTTGCCCTTGCGGAATCCGGCAACAAACACATCCTTCTTGGCTTTGAGATATGCCTTGTTCAGCGCCGCTTCAAAGGCTGCGCCGGGAACCTCCACCGTAAAGGTAAGTTTACCGTTGTCATTTTTTTCAACGCTCTTAACGTTCATGATTTTTCCTCCTATGTTTTAATCAGAAAGCACTGATTTTTCACTGCAAAATGCGCCAAATAAGTATACCAGATAAATATACCAATTGCAAACCTTAATTTTCAGACAATTTTCTGCGGAGTAAAGCGCACATGGTCTGCCGACACCAGGCGAAATTCGCAGCCCTCACGCAGCCCTTCAAACGCCAGCGCACAGCCTGCGCCGTGAATGTGACCGTAAAAACATTTTTTAACGCGGTGCGCTGCGAAAAGCTCGAGAATTTCCCGGCACTCATAGCGCCCGAAAATCGGCGGATAGTGCAGAAACACTATCTTCTCGGCATCGCCTGCCGCTTTGAGACTTGCTTCAAGGCGCAAAACCTCGCGGTTTAAGACCTTTTTGTCATGCTCGGTGCCTTTTTCTTCCTCGTAAAACCAGCCGCGAGTGCCGCAGATGGCGACGCCATCGTGGAAATAGCAGTTGTTATTTAATATGGAGATTGATTTTATCGCGCATTCTTCGAAAAACGCGTAAGCCTTGGTGGCAGTGGACCACCAATAGTCGTGATTGCCTTTTAAGATTATTTTTTTTCCGGGCAGCGCGTCGATAAACAAAAAATCCTCGCGCGCTTCAAGAAGGTTCATGCCCCATGTGTGGTCGCCGCACAGAACCGTTGTGTCCTCGGGCTTCACGGCTTCAAAGCCTTCTAAAATTTTTTCAACATAATTTTCCCAGCGCCCTCCAAAAATGTCCATCGGCTTGTCGCAGCCGAGCGAGAGATGAAGGTCGCCGATTGTGTAAAGCGACATAGCTTTTCTCCAAATGTATAGTAAATCTCTGTTTTGTAAATAATATATCTGCCGGTTTTCCGGAAATTTGAACACCGAGGAGTTTTTGAATTGAAAATGACTGACGGAAAAAACAATTGCCACTGCGTTCAGGGCGTTGGCTGCGACGTTTACAACTGCAAATATAACGAGCAGACCTGCGGCACCTGCATGGCAAGCCACATCACAGTGCAGAACAAATCGGCGCTGAACAAAGCCGAAACCTTTTGCGACACCTTCACTCCAAGGGGCAGCTTCTAATCAAATCGGGGCAAACGCTTGCCCCGATTACATATTGTGAATTTATCTCAAAAACTCATCCACACGGCTTTGCATTTCAGACTTTTCCGTGTCCGCCTCAAAGCGCACCGGGCGCGCTTCAAGCCCTTTCAACGGTGCCGGAATTTTAAGCCCGGACAGCTTGTGAAGCTCGCCCAGCGCTTCCGCATTTTCATCGCCGCCGAGTGCGGCGATTACATCTGCCGCGAATTTATAGGGGCTTGCTGTGGAAACGACGACTGCCGGGCGCGTATCTCCGGTTTTTTCGCGATAGTCGCACAAAACCTTGTAGCCGACAGCAGTGTGCGTGTCCATCAGGTAATTTTTCTCGTCCAGCATGGATTTTATGGCAGCTTTTGTCGTCTCGCCATCGCAAAATCCAGCAGCAAAATCCCCGGCTATGCTTTGCATAACAGAAGGCTCCACCTCGTATTTCCCATTTTCAGAGAGCTGACCCATAAGCTCTGCCACGGTCACATCGCCGCAGTGCGCATGAAGAAGGCGCTCTAAATTGCTTGAAACGAGGATGTCCATTGAGGGGGAAATTGTTGTGTAAAATGCTCTGTTTTTGTTGTAAACGCCTGTTTCTATGAAGTCCGTCAAGACGCTGTTTTCGTTCGATGCGCAGACAAATTTGCCCACGGGAAGCCCCATTTGCTTAGCATACCAGCCTGCGAGAATGTTTCCAAAATTGCCCGTTGGCACGCAAAACACCAGCTCTTCGCCAAGCGCCAGCTCGCCGGAGTTTACATAATCACAATACGCGGAGAAGTAATACACCACCTGCGGCAAAAGCCTGCCCCAGTTTATGGAATTTGCTGAGGAGAGATAGAAGCCTCGCTCGGAAAGCTCGGCAGCAAAGGCTTTGTTGTTGAAGATTGTTTTTACGCCTGTCTGCGCATCGTCAAAATTGCCGTGAACCGCGCAAACGCCGACGTTGTTTCCCGTCTGTGTCACCATCTGAAGGCGCTGGATATCGGACACGCCGTCCTTGGGGTAGAAGACGAAAATTCTTGTTCCCTCAACATTTTTGAAGCCTTCTAGCGCGGCTTTGCCTGTGTCGCCGCTTGTTGCGACAAGGATGCAGACCTCGCGCTTCTCCCCTGTTTTTTTGAGCGAAGCGGTGAACAAATGCGGTAGCATTTGAAGCGCCATGTCCTTAAACGCGCAGGTTGGTCCATGCCAAAGCTCCAAAAATGCCGTGCCGCCCTCGGTGAAGCGAAGCGGCGCAATGCGCTCGTCGTCATAGTTATCGGAATATGCTTGGTTTACATAATCGCAAAGATCTTCCTTTGAAAAATCGTCAAGAAATCTCGACATTATGTTAACTGCACGTTCACGATAATTCATCTCACAAAGCTCTTTAATTTCGGTCATTGTTACCTTCGGCATGGCTTCGGGCACGAAAAGACCGCCGTCTTCGGCAAGCCCTCTCGCGATTGCCTCGGCAGCGGTGTATTTCACTTTTGAATTTCTTGTGCTGTAATATTTCATTGTTAAATCCTCCGTCAAAAAGCGTTTTCTATATGATTTATCACGATTTTTTCGCTGCGCGCCCCGTTGGGCGCATAAATTTCCACAACGTCAAACCGGGGCTGCTTTTCCGTTTCATTTTGCGAAATCCAAAGCGAGGCTGCAAGCTTTATGCGCTCCTGCTTTGCTGCTGTGACAAATTCGCGCGCTGCGGCAAAGTTTTTATTTTTTCGCAGCTTTACCTCCGCAAAGACAATATATTTTTCACTCGATAAGATTATGTCAACCTCACCGAAGCGGCAGTTGAAATTTAGCTCTTCGATTTTATAATTTTGCCTTTTCAAATGCTCTGCTGCCTGCACCTCGCCCCAGTGCCCCAGCTCTTTTCTGTCCATTAAGATTGCCTCTTTTAGTGCATTTTTCGCAGAAACGACGGTCTGTGCAGCTCGCACGGACCATGCGCCCTTATCGCCGCATAGTGAAGCGCCGTACCATAGCCCTTGTGCTTTTCAAAGCCATATTCGGGATATTTGATTGACATCTCCAGCATAAGCCGGTCGCGTGTGACCTTTGCCAAAATTGAAGCGGCTGCGATGCTTGCGCACTTTCCATCGCCCTTTATGACAGCCATGCTTGAAATTTCAATGCCCTTGTTCCGGTTTCCGTCGATAAGCGCAAATGCGGGGCGCGTTTCGAGGGCGGAAATCGCTCTATTCATCGCCAAAATTGTTGCACCGAGAATGTTGTGCTGCTCAATCTCCGAAACGTCTGCCAGTGCGATGGCGTAGCCCACAGCGTTTTCGCAGATTATGTCAAAAAGGGCATCGCGCTTTTTTTCGTTTAGTTTTTTAGAATCGTCAAGCCCTTCTATTTCAATGCCTTGCGGCAAAATCACAGCCGCGGCACAGACAGGTCCCGCAAGCGGACCGCGCCCCACCTCGTCCACACCGCAAACGGGAAAGGTGCCATTTGCGATAATTTCATTTTCAAGCTCCCACATATCATTTGTCATATTTCAGGCGGTGCCTCCAAGCTTATTCTGCCAAGCTTTCCGTCGTGATATTCGCTCATCAAAACGTTTGCCATGCGCTCGATGTCTATTTCTCCGCCGGAAATTAGAAAGCCGCGTTTTTTCGCCGCCATCTCCAAAAGCTCAAAGCCGTTTTTATCAGGCTCCGGCGCAAATTTATAGCGCTCTTCAATCGCCTCCGGCTTGGTTTCGCGAAGGCGCAGCATAAAGTTTGCCGCGAGGGTTTCCTTGTCTAGCACGTCCGTTTTTATAGCGCGCGTGATTGCAAGCGCTTCGCCGACCTCCTGTGAGTCGAATCTTGGCCACAGAATGCCCGGCGTGTCGAGCAGGTCAAGACCTGCGCCGATGCTTATCCACTGCTTGCCGCGCGTGACACCCGGCTTGTCGCCGGCAACTGCCGCCTTGCGCCGCGCCACCTTGTTTATGAAAGTTGATTTTCCAACGTTCGGAATGCCGAGAATCATCGCGCGAAGGGGTCTGCCTGCCTGACCCTTTGCGGCATAGGCTTCGAGCTTGTCCTTCAAAAGTGCGCGAAGCGCAGGCTGAAAATCATTTATACCCTTGCCGGCTTTTGCATCAGTTTCCAGAACCGCAAGGCTTTGCGAGTGAAAATATTTTCTCCAACGCTCTGTAATTTTCGGGTCGGCAAGGTCTGTTCGGTTTAGGATTATAAGCCGCGGTTTTTCGCCGCAAAGCCTGTCTATATCAGGGTTTCGGCTTGAGAGCGGAATTCGCGCATCCAAAATTTCGCAGACAGCGTCCACAAGCTTCATGTTCTCTTCAATCATGCGCTGGGCTTTTGTCATGTGCCCGGGAAACCACTGTATAACTAGCTTTTCATACTGTTGTTGTTCGTTCATTTTTCCACCAAAAATTCTAGCTTATAAAGCCAAATCCCGAAAACGGGAAAAATCTAAAATACGCCTTTCCGATAATGCAGCGCACATCAACGCAGCCAATCCGCTCGTGGCGGCTGTCGGAGGACCTGTTGCGGTTGTCGCCAAGCACAAAAACATGCCCCTCGGGAACTGTAATCTCGCCGTCAAATGCAAGGGCTGTGTATGTGAGCTCGTTTACATAATTCTCTTCCAGTGCCACACCGTCAACATAGACTATTCCAAGCTCAAAGTCGATATCGACTGTTTGCCCCTCCACCGCGATGATGCGCTTTACCAGCGGCTCATTTTTATAAGACTCAACCCGGAGCACAACAATATCACCCACTTCCGGCGTATAAAAGAGATTGCTTATCACAATCTTGTCTTTATCTATAAGTGTGGGGTTCATCGAATCGCCGTTTACATCAACGCCGCGCCCGACAAACACAAAAATCAAAATGCAGGCGATGAGCGCCATCATTATGCTGTGAACCCAGTCGAAAAATTCTCCGGCAGCAGGCGAAACCAAGGCTTTTTCAGGAGCCTCCGCGCCCTCTGGCGCGCTCTGGGTGTTTTTGTTTTCTTCGTTCATGTAAAATCTACCGTCCCTTGCTCGGCATAAAATGCACGGGGCAAAGGTGCATGCTGCTACCCTTTTCTGCCGTGCTCGCTGCCGATGAAATGTTAAATTGCTAAAAACTTTGATTTTCAAGGCTTTGCTTGCGCAAAGTTTATCTTGACTACTTATTATATACCTTTTTGTCCCTCGGGGCAACTAAAAATAATCGGGGGTGTATATTGGGTTTGTTTTTTGCTTAGGCTAAAGAAAAAAGACGCTTTTTAAAAAGCGTCTTTTTTCTATGAGGCTGTGGGGTTTACAGCCTTTCCTTGACCTTTGCAGCCTTGCCGACACGGTCGCGGAGATAGTAAAGCTTCGCACGGCGAACTTTACCGCGGCGAACAGTGTCAACCGAAACAATGGAGGGAGAGTGAACCGGAAAAACCTTTTCACAACCTACATTATAGGAAATGCGGCGAACTGTCATGGTTTCGTTGATGCCGCCATGCTTTTTGGCGATGATGATGCCTTCAAAAGCCTGGTTGCGCTCGCGGTTGCCTTCTGTGACGCGGATGGTGACTCTTACGGTGTCGCCAATGTTCATCTGAGGAAGCTCGTCCTTCATGTACTGCGCGGTCAGAGTTTGGATTAAATCTGCCATTTTTTTGGTGTCCTTCCTTTTATAGACGTTCTTATCCGGAGGGCGCATTGCCGCGGCAGCGGACCGTCTTTAATAAAGCGCTTGCACTGCAAGCCGTTATATGTTACCACAATTTTGAAGCCGATGCAAGCATTTTTTCACCGAAAAATCTCCATATTTTCGTGATATACCTCAAGCCTTGTAAACTGCGCAAAATCCGGCGCAAGCTTGGGCGCGAGCTGCCGCAGCGCGTTAATCAAGTTTTCGGGGTTAAGCGTTGGCTCCTGCGCTGAAATCAGGGCATTTAGGTTAACATAATTTTCGGCAGCTTTAAAACTAATTTCTTTAATTGCCGGGGCAATGTCGCTCTCGCCTTCGCCTTTTTTTGTTCTTTTTATGATGACAATTTCCTTCTGCGCAAAAAAGCTTGAAAGCTGCTCGGCTTTTTCCGAAGGTGCTGAATTGTCATACTCTAGCCGTCCTTCAATGCGGAGATATTTTAGAAACTTCACCTTTTCTTGCGCCTCGTAAGCTGACAAAACGCGGACGCCCTCCGGCAGTGCTGGATTTAGGCGCTCGGCTATCTCATTCAAGTTTACATAATTTTTTAATCTGAATTCTAAAATCTCGCATTCGCTTGCCGCGCCAACGGAAAGCGGCAGCAAAATTGAAATCTGCGGATGGGGGTTGAATCCTTCGCTGTAAAGAAGGGGCAGGTCTGCGCGTGCAAAGGCTCTTTGAAGCGTGCGCATAAGGTCAAGGTGGGAAATATATACCGCCCTGCCCTTTTTTTCAAAAAGAAGTCTGATTCTATCCAAGACAAGCTCCTCCCTTCAGCACCGCTGCGCCGCAGCCTGTGCATTTTTCGCGGCAATCCGGCGACGGGGCGTTTTCATAGCATAGCTCGCGCTCGCTCCAGAGAAATTTTTTGGAAACTCCTACATCGACAAGCTCCCAGGGCAAAACCTCATCCAACGCTCGCTCGCGGCTTGCATAAAACTCGGGCGAAATGCCGCAGGCTTCAAGCGCGCCCGTCCAGTTCTTAAAGCTGAAATAGTCGCTCCACGCTTCGAGCTTGCTGCCGCTTTTCCAGACGGCTTCGATAACATCGCAAAGCCTTCTGTCGCCGCGCGACAGCACCGCCTCGATAAGGCTCGTTTCTGCCTCGTGCCAGTTATACACAACGTTTCGCGCTGTGATGCTCTCGCGCAAAAGCTTGACCCTGCGCAAATATTCCTGCGGACTTATCTGCGCCTGCCACTGGAAGGGCGTGTGCGCTTTTGGCACAAAGCACGAGGTGGAAATTGTAATGCGCACACCTCTGTTTTTGTTTGTCGAGTGCTGGCGCCAGCAGTGCAAAACCTCGTTTGCAATTTCGGAAATTTCAAGCACGTCCTCGTCCGTTTCCGTCGGCAGGCCGAGCATAAAATACAGCTTCACATTGTTCCAGCCGCCGGCGAAGGCAAGCGAGCAGCTTTTTATCAAGTCCGGAAGCTTTACATTTTTGTTTATCGCATCGCGAAGGCGCTGGCTTCCGGCTTCCGGCGCGAAGGTTAAGCCGCTTTTGCGAACCTTTTGAGCGCGCTGCATGATGTCCATCGAAAAATTGTCCGCACGAAGCGATGGCAGCGACAGGCTGAGACTTCGCGGCTCGCAATAGTCCATTAGACCATCGCAAAGCGCTGTAAGCTCAGGATAGTCGCTGGTGCTCAACGACGAGAGCGTAAGCTCGTGATAGCCGCTGTTTTTAAGGTTTTCAATGCCCTGCTGCGTCAGCTTTTCAGGCGAGCGGCTTCTGACGGGTCTATAGATATAGCCTGCCTGACAAAACCGGCATCCGCGGATGCAGCCCCGAAAAAGCTCCAAATTCACCCGGTCATGCACAATCTCCGTGGACGGTACAATCGCCGATGTCGGAAAATGGCTGTTTTCAAAATCTTCGATTATGCGCCGTTTGACATGCTCCGGCGCGCCGGAGTGTGGGGTAAATTTTTCTATCGTCCCATCCTCGTTATAGCTCACCGTATAAAGCGAGGGGACGTAAATCCCTTTAATTTCAGCGGCTTCTAAGAGAAATTCGCGCTTGCTCTGTCTCTTCTTTTTCGCGCTGTCGAGAAGCGACAAAATCTCAACGATAACCTCCTCGCCCTCGCCAATAATCACAAAATCCATGAACGCCGACATCGGCTCAGGATTTGTGCAGGCAGAGCCGCCTGCAAACACGAGCGGAAGAAGCTCCGTTCTGTCTGCGCTGCGCAGCGGAATGTGCGCAAGGTCGAGCATGTTCAAAACCGTTGTGTATGCCATTTCATATCCGATGGAAAATCCCAGCGCGTCAAAGCCCAGAAGCGCGTCGCCGCTCTCAAGCGCGTAAAGCGGAAGGCTCTCTCGCCGCAGCTCCTCCTCCATGTCGCCCCAGGGGGCGAAGGCGCGCTCGCACCAAACATTTTCCATCGCATTTATCGCGCTGTATAAAATTCGAAGTCCAACATTGCTCATCCCGATTTCATAAGTGTCGGGAAAGCAAAACGCCATGCGAAGGCTCATCTTTTCCTTGTCCTTTATTATCTGCCCATATTCTCCGCCCGTGTATCGCGCGGGCTTTTGAACTCTCGGAAGTATTCTCTCCAGCTTTTTGTCCATTTTCAAAAACTCACATTTCATCTTGAATTTTAATTTCTCAGTTTGCCAAATCAGGCGCTCTCGCCGCTTCTGGCATAGTAAAATATGTACTGCTGCGCAAGTCCGGCATAGTCGCCCAAGGTTGCCGGGTCAAAGTTTTTTGGAAAATGCTCCGTCAGCGCACGCTTTATCCACACGTCAACGGGAAACGCGTGCATATGGTGCAGCCCAAACAAAACCGCGCAGTTTGCAACCTTCGCACCCACGCCGCTGATGCTCATTAGCGCTGCCCTTGCCTTTGCTGTGTCCTGCCTCGCAAGCTTATCAAGGTCGATTTCTCCGGCGGCAATTTTCTTTGCCGCGTCGATAATATAAGCCGCACGGTAGCCGCTGTGAAGCGGCGCTAGGTCTTCCGGCGTAAGCTGGGCTATGCGCGCGGCGCTTGGGAAGGTGTAAAGCGTTTTCCCCTCAAAGCTTATTTCATTGCCGAAGCGCTCGCAGAGCGTTTCAACAATCTTCTTTATTCTCGGAATGTTGTTGCACTGCGAAATGATAAACGAGCAAAGCGCCTCCCACTTGTCCTGACGCAAAATCCGAATCCCTGCGCCAAATTCCGCGCAGCGCCGCAAATATTCCCCCACATTAAACGACGCGCCCACAAGCGCATAGTCAAGGCTCATATCAAAATATTCTTGCCATGCGGCGATATTCGGCAAACCGCTTTGCGTTATGTAAACCTCGCCGTCCAGATCTTCAAGCCTTGCTGCCATCTCTCCCACAACGCCGATGTAGGAGCCGTCCTCCTGCGCGTTCCAGCGAAAGCACTGACCGCACTCAAAAGTTTTCACTATATCAAGCTCTTTTGCAGAGCATAAATGGATTTTGTCCATGCTGCCTCCATGCTTTTGTTTTTTGCACCAAAATGTGTAGCTTATTAATTATACGATAATGCGGAGAGTTATTCAAGGTGAAAGGCTTTAAAAAATAAGGGAAGGCAAACTGCCTTCCCAAATATGATGTATTTGATTAGTAAGAGCGCTTATTCTTGTTCTTGCGCGCAGCCTCGGACTTTTTGCGGCGCTTAACACTGGGGCTTTGGTAATATTCCTTCTTGCGGAGGTCGGACATAACACCTGCCTTTGCGCAGCTACGCTTGAATCTCTTTAGTGCATTGTCTAGAGATTCGTTTTCCTTGATATATACTTCTGACATTTTATTTCCCTCCCTCCAAATACGCTTATAAAGCGTCTCAAGGGCCATAATCATGGCTTAACACGGTAATCATATCATGTTTTTAGATTTTTGTCAACGCTACTTTACTGGTTTTAGGATTAAATTTACCAATTTATTTTTGATGACTATTGTTTTTACAAGCTCCATCCCCTGCATCTGTGCTGCAATCTTCTCGTTTGCATAGACAATCTCTAAAACCGCTTCGTCCTGCGCGTCCGTTGGGATTATGGCTGTGGATTTCAGTTTTCCGTTAATTTGAATTGCAATTTCCTTTTCGGAATCAATGGTTTTTGTTTCGTCATAGGTCGGCCAGGGGCTATCTGCGGCAAGCCCTTCAAAGCCCTGAATTTCCCAAAGCTCCTCTGCCACATGCGGCGCAAAGGGCGACACGAGCGTAAGCAGAGTTTTGAGGTCTCCGCGCGAGGGCTTGTTTTCATAAAACGTGTTTACAAGGCTCATAAGCGCCGCAATCGCGGTGTTAAACTTCATCGCCTCGATATCATCGCTGACTTTTTTGATGGTGCGGTGAACTTCTTTTTCGTTCGCTTTTGAAATGTCGCCGCCTTCTATGCGTGTTTCTGCAAGGTTCCAGACACGGTCGAGAAAGCGCTTGCAACCTTTAACGGCAAGGTCGTTCCAGGGCGCTGCCTTTTCAAAATCGCCGATGAACATGATGTAAAGACGCAGCGTGTCCGCGCCGTACATGTCCACAATGTCGTTGGGGTTTACGACATTTCCGCGAGACTTGCTCATCTTTTCGCCGCCCTCGCCGAGAATCATGCCGTGGCTTGTGCGCTTTGCGTAAGGCTCCTTTGTCGGAACAACGCCGATGTCGTATAAAAATTTATGCCAAAAGCGGCTGTAGAGCAGGTGAAGGGTTGTGTGCTCCATTCCGCCGTTGTACCAATCGACCTGATGCCAATATTCCATTGCCTCGTCGCCGACGAGCTTCTCGTTGTTTTCGCAGTCCATATAGCGCAGAAAATACCAGCTGGAGCCTGCCCATTGGGGCATTGTGTCCGTTTCGCGCTGTGCCGGTCCGCCGCAGTGGGGGCAGGTGGTGTTCACCCAGTCGGTCATTTTGGAGAGGGGCGACTGTCCATCGTCCGTTGTTTCATAGCTTTTGACCTCGGGCAAAATTAGCGGAAGAGACTCCTCCGGAAGTGGGACATAGCCGCATTTTTCGCAGCACACAATCGGAATCGGCTCGCCCCAATAGCGCTGGCGCGAGAACACCCAGTCGCGCAGCTTATAGTTGACCTGCGCTGTGCCGATGCCTTTTTCCTCAATATATTTTATCATCGTGGGGATGGCAGCTTTTACAGACAGCCCGTTCAAAAAGTCGGAATTTACCATCAGGGCGGTTTCGTCCTTGGTTGTAAAGGCTTCCTCCTGCACATTGCCGCCGGCGACAACTTCAACAATTTCGCAGCCGAATTTTTTCGCAAACTCCCAGTCTCGCGTGTCGTGTCCGGGAACTGCCATGATTGCGCCTGTTCCATAGCTCGCGAGGACATAGTCCGCGATGAAAACTGGAATTTCCCTGCCTGTCACGGGGTTTATTGCCGAAACGCCGTCCAGCCTTACGCCGGTTTTTTCCTTTGCCAGCTCGCCGCGCTCAAAGTCGGATTTTCTTGCGGCGGCTGCCTGATATTCCTCAACCTCTTGGCGGTTTTTCAGAATTGGCATCCATTTTTTCACAAGCTCGTGCTCAGGAGCAACGACCATATAAGTAGCACCAAAGAGCGTGTCCGCGCGAGTTGTGAAAACGAGAATATCGTCCTGTGCGGTGGATTTGAAGCACACCTGCGCGCCGACAGAGCGACCAATCCAGTTTTTCTGCTGGATTTTTACGCGCTCCAGATAGTCAACCTCGTCCAAATCGTCAATCAGGCGCTGGGCATATTTTGTGATTGCAAGCATCCACTGGCTTTTTTCCCGGCGCACAGTGGGAGAGCCGCAGCGCTCGCACTCGCCGTCTATAACCTCTTCGTTTGCAAGAACGCACTTGCAGGAGGTGCACCAGTTTACAGGCATACTCGCCTTGTATGCCAGTCCTTTTTTGAACATTTGGAGGAAAATCCACTGCGTCCATTTGTAATACATCGGGTCGGTTGTGTCAACGCACCTGTCCCAGTCGAAGGAAAAGCCGAGCATTTGAAGCTGCGCTGTGAAGTTTTTTATGTTGTCGCGTGTGACATCCGCAGGGTGCAGGTGGTTTTGGATTGCATAGTTTTCCGTTGGCAAGCCGAATGCGTCGTAGCCAATGGGGAAAAGCACGTTGTAGCCCTGCTTGCGGCGAGCGCGAGCGACGATGTCCATCGCCGTGTATGGGCGCGGATGACCAACATGAAGCCCCTGCCCGGAAGGATAGGGAAATTCGATAAGCGCATAAAATTTCGGTTTTTTATCGCCGTTTATTGCGGCAAAACATTTGTTTTCCTGCCAATATTTTTGCCATTTCTTCTCTATTTGTGTGAAATCGTATTTCATAACTTACCCTCTCCTGTTTTGTGATGCGATGGGGCATCTCCCTGCCCGTTTAAAAATTTTAGGCGCCCCTTGTCAGGGTGTAAGCAGGCTGGAGAGGTCTATATCCTGCCCGTCTGCCCAAAGTCGCTCAAGGTTATAAAACTGGCGCATTTCCTCAAGGAAAATGTGCACAACCACGCAGCCAAAGTCTATAAGAACCCAGCCGCCGGCGCGATAGCCCTCGCGATGCAGCGGCGCTTCGCCGCGGTCCTCAAGCACTTTTTCAACCTCGTCCGCAAGGGTTTTTATCTGCGTTGTCGAGCCTGCTGTGCAGATGATAAAATAATCGGCAATCACCGTGACATCTGTGACCTTTATCATTTTCAGGTCGCGTGCTTTTTTGCTGTCTAGCGTTTCTACGGCAAGGTTTGCCATTTCCTGTGGTGTTAGCATTTATATCACTGTCCTTAATATATAGTTTTGCAAGGCTTAGTTTCCGGCGGTTCCGTACATTCCGTAGCTTGAGCTATACTGCATGATGTCCACGTGCGCTCTTGTGATTTCCTCATGGAAGGGGTTTAGGTGCTCGTTTACAATCTCAAGCCATTCATCCACATAGGTGATGTAATAGGACGCGCCGCCAATCATGTTGCTCCAGCCCGGCAGGGTGTGAAAGTTTATATTGTCCCGGTTAAGTGCGAGGAAGCTTCGCACAAAGTGCCCGATGTTGTTTGCTGTGAGGTTTGTTGTGACATTCTCGCCAAAAATCTTTATCGCATCATCAACATTCGGAATGTTTGAGAGCGAGAGCATCTGCGTCATGAGCGTTTTCATCATATCCTGCTGAACGGCAATTCTTCCGATGTCGCCGTTTGGATAGCTTCTGTAGCGCATGACCTTAACCGCATCCGCGCCGCTTAGCATCTGCTCGCCGGCGCTGAAGTTGATGTAAAGATTTTGCGCCGGGTCTGAGTAGCTCATGTTAACCGGAACGTTGTAGGTGATGCCGCCGATGCAGTCCACCAGCTCTGCAATCATTTTCAAATCCATTACCGCGTAGCAGTCCACCTCAAAGCCGGTAAGGTCGGCAAGGGTGTCGATAAACTTGTCGGGGTCATTGCCGCGCACAAAGTAAACCGTGTTAATTCGCTTTGTCGCCCAGCTCACATTCATAATCGTGTCACGCGGAATGCTTACAATATCGAGAGTTCCCTCTTTGATATCAAACCTTCCGACGAAAATCGCATCTGTATTTGTGCCGCCTTCGTCCACCGCCATGATGAGGAATGTGTAGCAGTCCTTTTTTCGACCTGTTGTAGGCTCCTCCTCTTCCTGCTCGGTGGGGGGCGTGTGTCCGGGTCTGCCCTCCATTCCGTCAACAAGCGGAGTGTTTTGAAGCCGGGGACCCTCTGCCACAACTTCCAGCGGCTTCTCCCAGATAAAATATACCGCAGCGCAAACGCCTATAAAAACAGCAATAGCCACAAGGACTATGAGCGCGGTTTTCTTTTTACTTCGTTTTGGCTTCTGTTTTTTTGCGGCAGTTTCGCCGCCAAGCTTTGATGAATTTATTTCTGTTTCTATAACGTTTGGAAACGCTGTGTTTTCTCCGCCGAAAACCTTGTCTTTTTTTGCTTCGACATGGTCATCTTGTTTTGGGGAATGTTTGCCGCTTCCGGTGCTGCCCACCAGTTTCATGTTACCGCTCCTTTATACCACTCAAATGCTGCCAGGGTGTCCTCATGGGGGATGATTTTACGCTGCTCTATCTCGCGGATGCTCATGCTAAGACCAAGGCACATTGCCGCGTCAAGGTTTTCATAAGCAAGCGCTCGCAGCTTCTCGACACCCGGAAAGTCGCGGCTGTCTTCTATGTAGTCCGCCATGTAAATTATCTTCTCAAGCAGGGTCATGTTTGCCCTGCCGGTTGTGTGCCATTTTATCGCGCCGAAAACCTCGTCAGACGCGCCGAAAATGTCTTTTGCAAGCGCCGCGCCTGTTTTGGCGTGTAAAAGCTTTTCGCTTGCCATTTCAGCATTGTCCGTAATGATATCATACTTCTCGCATAATATCAACTGCTCTTCACGGTCAAGTTTTTTTGTTATATCGTGCAAAATTGCAGCCTGCGCCGCTTCATATTCTGCCGCGCCCCAGCGCACAGCAAGGCTTGCCGCCGCGCGCTCGCAGCCCATCACATGGGCTACACGCTTTGGCAAAAGCAGCTCTATCGCACGCTCTCGAAGCCAGGAAAGCTCGGGCTTTGCGCTGTAGAGCCTGTTTTTTATGATAAACTCATAAAGCTCCTCTGTCAAAAACTCTCTGCCCTTCGCGTTTTTAAGAGCCTGCCTAATCTCGCTTGACGCCATCGGCATCGGGTGTGAGTCGATTTTTATAACGCGCGCGCTATATTCGCGCCTTAAATGCTCTGCGTGTTTTTCTATATATTCGGACTGTTCACTCTCACGCTGAAAAACGGCTAGGGTTACATGCTCTAATATCCATCGGTAATCTGCCCATTTTTCAAAGGTGTCAAACATGTCTGTGCCGACAAAAAGATAAAGCTCGGCATTTTCATATTCGCGCAGGAGAGCGCGAAGTGTTTCCGCGGTGTAGCTAACACCGCCGCGGCAAAGCTCAATATCCGAAACCTCCGCGCAGGGCAGAGAGGAAAAAGCCAGCCTTGACATGGAAAGCCTTGTCTCGTTGCTTGGAGTGTCGCCGCTAACCGGCTTGTGAGGCGGCTTTGCCGATGGAATTATAAGCAGCCTGTCCGGGCAGATTTCGCCGCAGGCGGCTTTTGCTGCCGCCAGATGCCCAATGTGCGGAGGATTGAAAAAACCACCATAAACCGCAAGAACCATTTGACACTTCCTCTCAAGGCTTTCTTTTAATTTTTTATGTGCGCGCCGGTTTTTTTTGAGCCTTCACAAGCTCAAGCTTCGGCTTTTGCTCGTTTCTTTTGTATAGCACAAACTTGCTGCCGATAACCTGAACCGGCTCCGCCTTGCAGGCATCTGCAAGATAATCGCACGCCTCGCGCGCTGTCAGCATCGAACTTTCGAGCACACGCCCTTTAACTATTTCGCGCGCCTTCAGCGCATCGCGCATTTGGACAATTATGTTTTCGTTCATCCCACCCTTGCCGATGTGGACAATTGTTTCCTCTGTGGAGGCAAGTGCCCGAAGCTGGGCGCGTTGTTTGCTTGTAAGTGGCATTTTTTATTTTTTCCTTTCAGTTGCTGCCCTCGTTTTTCGAGGTGTAGCCGCGCAGTGCGCTCTTAAAAGCCCGGAAGCTTTCGCCCCTGTGGCTTATAGCGTTTTTTTCAAAGTCATCAAGCTCTCCCATGGTTTTTTCAAAGCCCTCCGGTCTAAAAAGAGGGTCATATCCAAAGCCGTTTTCGCCGGAGGGAGCTCTTAAAATTTCGCCCCGGCATTCGCCCCGGCTCTCCAAAGCATCGCCGTTTGGAAAAATGCAGCACACACAGGAGACGAATTTCGCGCCGCGATGTTGCACATTTTCCATTTTTTTTAGGAGAAATTCGTTTCTATACGAATCGCTGTGGTCGTGCGAACCGGAATATCTCGCGGAATAAACCCCCGGCTCGCCGCCGAGAGCCAAAACCTCAAGTCCGGAATCGTCTGCAACGGCTGGAAGTCCTGTTGCCTCTGTGACCGCCGCGGCTTTGAGCCGGGCGTTTTCCTCAAAGGTTGTGCCGGTTTCTTCAACTTCAAAATCGCAGCCTGCCTCGCGTTGGGACAAAACCTCAACCTCCAGCTCCGCAAGAAGCTGGCGCATTTCGCGAAGCTTGCCCTTGTTGTTTGACGCTAAAATTATCTTCATAGTCTCGCGACCTCTCATTGAAGCAGCGCCCGGCAAAATTCCAGCGGCTCAAACGGCATAAGGTCCTCCTGCCGCTCGCCCACGCCGATAAATTTCACGGGAATCTGCATCTCGTCGGCAATGGCAAAAACTATGCCGCCTTTTGCTGTGCCGTCAAGCTTTGTGAGCACAACGCCTGTGATGTCGGCGGTGTCCTTAAAGCTTTTTGCCTGAATAAGTCCGTTTTGCCCTGTTGTTGCGTCCACCACAAGGAGCGTTTCCACAGCCGCGTCGGGAAGCTCTTTTCCGATTATCCTGCGGATTTTTGAAAGCTCGTTCATAAGATTTTGCTTGTTGTGAAGGCGCCCGGCCGTGTCGATTATTACAATGTCGCGCCCTCGCGCTTTTGCTGCTGCGATGCCGTCAAAAACAACTGAAGCCGGGTCGGAGCCTTCATTGTGCCGAACGATATCCGCTCCGGCTCTCTGCGCCCAAACCGTTAGCTGCTCTGCCGCCGCGGCGCGAAAGGTGTCCGCGGCGCACAGGAGAACGCTTTTTCCCTCGTCTGTAAATTTTCCGGCAAGCTTTCCGATTGTCGTTGTTTTTCCGACGCCGTTTACGCCGACCATTAGTATCACAGCCGGCTTTGTGTCGGTTTTTACCGCCGCGTCGCCAACGTTCAAAAGCTCTGCCAAAACCTCGGCAAAAGCGTCCCTGACTGCCTCGCCGCGAAGACCGCGCTCGTAGGTTCTCTCGCGAAGCGCTTCAACCGCTTTTAGCGTGGTATCCACCCCGGCATCGGCAAGGATCAGAGCTTCTTCAAGCTCGTCAAAAAACTCGTCGTTTTCTCCGGAAAAATCTGCAAACATGTTGTTTAGGGAAACGGTCATGTTTTGTTTTGTTTTATCAAGACCTTCTTTTATTTTATCAAAAAATCCCATAGAATTTGTATCCTTTCGCGCTAAAATTATTTCAAGGTTCTCTCCGCCTGGTCAAGGTCAACAGAGATAACGGTTGTAACGCCTTTTTCCTGCATCGTCACGCCGTAGAGTATGTCCGCCTCCTCCATGGTGCCGCGGCGGTGGGTGATAACGATAAACTGCGTGCTTTTCGTGAGCGAGCGCATGTACTGCGCATATCTGACAACATTTGCCTCGTCAAGCGCCGCTTCGATTTCGTCCATGATGCAAAATGGAGTTGGGCGAACTTTCATAATCGCAAAATAAAGCGCGATGGCAACAAAGCTCTTCTCGCCGCCTGAGAGCAGGCTGATGGTTGTGACCGCCTTGCCCGGCGGCTGAACCTTTATATCAATTCCGCATTCCAGGACATTTTCATCATCCTCAAGCTCCAGAGAGGCTTTTCCGCCGCCGAAAAGGTCGGCAAAAACATTTTTGAACTCTGCGTTTATCGCCGTGAACTCGCGCACGAAAATTGCCTGCATCTCGCCCGTTATGTCGCAAATGATTTTTTCAAGGTCAGCCTTCGCTCCGGAAATGTCGTCACGCTGGTCTTTCAGAAAATTATATCGCTCGCTAACCCTGTCATATTCTTCGATAGCGCCGATATTAACGCTTCCAAGGCGCGCGATGTCGCGCCGCAGCTCGCTTATGCGCTTTGTCGCGGCGCTTGTGCTCTCAAGCTCCTGACGAAGGGCGGAAGCGGCGCTTCGGCTAAGCTCATAGTTGTCCCAGAGCTTGTCCAAAATCTGTTTTTCCTCCATCTCGGAGGACAGCTTTTTCTGCTCGTATCTTGCCAAAATTTGCTGCTTTTCAAGAAGGTCAGCGTTTTTAAGCTGTGCCATTTTGTCCGCGGCGGTGCGCCGCCCCTCAAGCTCTAGGCGAAGCTCGTTCGCCTTTTGAATTTCGCGGTTTGTCTCCGCGATTTTTTCTTTTATCGCTTCCGCGCGCTCTTTGGTTGACATAATGTCCGATTCGATATCAAGACTTTTCTTTTCAAGCTCTGCAATATTTTGCCGCCGTTGGCTTTCATCGCCCTCGTGGGCTTCGAGCAGGCGCTCAAGACTTTGGGTGGCGCGCCCCTCGACCTCGCGCTCGGTTTCAAGGCTCGCTAGCTCCGCACGCAGCGCGGAAAGCCTTGCGCTTAGCGCCTCGCGCTCTGCCGCGAAGTTTTTTTGACCTTCGCTTTCTTTTTCTATCTCGCTTTTAAGCTGCAAAAGTTCGACTTCAAGGCGTGCCGCGTCCTCTCGCGAGAGAGCCATTTCCTTGTCGTTTTCAGAAATTTTGGAGGACAAACCTGTTTTTTCGGCATCAAAGCCTTCAAGAGCTTCGTCCACAGCGCTTTGCATAAGCTTTAGCTGTGAAACGGAGCTTTCCGCATCGTGAAGGGTTTTTGTAGCTTCCGTAAGCTCGCCCGTGGCAACCTCTAGCTCATATTTTGCGCGCTGAAGCTCGCGCTCGGCGCTCTCGTGGTCGCTTTTGCATTTTGCGAGGGCTTCTGTAAGCTTCTCGTCTTTCTCCTGCAAGCTTTTCAGCTCGTTAGAGCGCGAGAGAATGCCGACATTTTTTGCGCTGCTGCCGCCCGTCATCGAGCCGCCTGCATTTATTAGCTGGCCGTCAAGCGAAACGATGCGAAGCTCGTTTTTGAACTTTTTAGAGATGCGCACGGCATCGCCAAGCGTTTCCACAACTACCGTTCTGCCGAGCAGGCTTGCGAAAATGTTGTTAAACCTTTTGTCAAAACTCACAAGCTCTGCGGCAATGCCCAAAAAGCCATCCTCCGCGTTTAAATCATGGCGCATTGAATATGGCTTAACTGTTGAAATTGGAAGAAAGGTCGCGCGACCGCCGCCGGTGCGCTTTAGCATCTCGATGGCTGTTTTTCCATCATCCTGCCTGTCCACCACGATGTTTTGCATCGCGCCGCCGAGGGCAGTTTCGATGGCGATGGCATATTTGTCCTGGGCTTTTACAAGGCTTGCCACAGGACCGTGCACACCGCGCAGCGTTCCGCGCGAAACCTCGCGCATGACTTCTTTAACAGCCTTTCCAAGCCCTTCAAATTCCTTCTCCATGTCGGAGAGCATACGGATTCTGTTTTTAACGCCCTGGTTTTCAACCGTCAGCGCCGTGAGCTTTTCTGACAGCTCGCGAACCTTGCCCTCTCTTCCGCTCATTAACATGCGGTGTCCGCTTATAACGTTTTGAATTTCTTCAAGGCGTGTTTTTGCTTCGGCTTGCTCGCCCTTTGCGATGCGGAGCTTTTCGCTCATTTCTTTATATTTGGCCTCGCCCTCTGACATGTCGCTGTCTATTCCGGCGCGGCGTTCGGCAAGGGTTTGCCCCTTGTCCTCAAGCATGGAAATGCGCATTTTTGTCTGTGCCAAAAGCTCGCCCTTTGCGTTTTCGCCGGAAACCAGTGCGGCTAAGCCGCGCTGCATTTCGTCGGCGCCATCTGCGCTTGCCTCGCTTGCTTTTATAATGTCTTTTATATCAAGCTGAACCTTTGCGCAGGTTTCCTCAATCTCCAAAAGCCGCGCTTTGTGTCCGGAAATTTGCTCGCGCAAATCGTGTGCGCGACCGGACTGCTCGCTAATTTCGGCGCGGATGCGGCTTATGTTTTCGTTGTTGTGCAGAAGATTCGCCTGCAAGATGCCGACGGAATTTTCGCACTCATTTGCCGCAGCCTCGTGCGAATGGAGCCGCTCTCGCAGCTGGTCTGCCGTCCTGTCGCACTCCTGCATTTTTTCTTTGAATTTATCGCTGTCGGCATAGTGCTCGGAAAGCTCGCGCTGCGCCGCGTCAAGTCCTTCTTGCGCCTTTTCATAGTCGGCATTGACCTGCTGCGCCTGCGCGCTTAGGGCGTCGAGCATCTGCATCCAAACGGAAATTTCAAGACCCCTTTGCTCATCGCGCAGAAGAAGAAATTTCTTTGCCGTTTCTGCCTGCTCTCGCAAGGGCTCAACCTGAAGCTGAAGCTCTTCAATTTTGTCGTTTATTCGGGTGAGGTTATCCTCGGTGTGGCGCAGCTTGCGCTCGGCTTCCTCCTTGCGAAGGCGAAATTTTGCAATTCCGGCGGCTTCCTCAAAAATTTCGCGCCTGTCCACGCTTTTCGCGGAAACAATCTCCGAAATTCGCCCCTGACCGATTACGGAATAGCCGTCGCGTCCAAGTCCCGTATCCATCAAAAGCGTGATAACATCTTTAAGGCGGCAGGTTTCGCGGTTTAGATAATATTCGCTCTCACCGTTTCTGTAATAGCGGCGAGTGATTGTAACCTCCGGCTCTTCGATGTCCAGAAGCCCCTTGGAGTTGTCAAGAACAAGGCTGACCTGCGCAAAGCCGAGAGGGCTGCGCTTTTCGGTTCCGCCGAAAATGACATCCTCCATCTTGCCGCCGCGAAGCGCGCGGCTTCGCTGCTCGCCCATAACCCACAAAAGGGCATCGGAAATGTTGCTCTTTCCGCTGCCATTTGGTCCGACAATTCCGGTTATTTCTTTTTCAAAGGTGAGCCTGGTCTTCTCCGGAAAGGATTTGAAGCCCTGTATCTCAAGTGCTTTTAAATACAAAATCTATACCCCATTAACTTTTTTATCTTTCGTGAAGCTCTGCCGTTTTCTAAAAAGCGCAGCGCCCAGGCGCATGTGCTTTTACAGTGTATGTTTACAGGCATTTATGCCAATGATAGGAAAAATTAATAAAATAATTTCCGCTTGTGGACATTATTTTATTTTATTACAAATCTCGCTGCTTTGCAATGATTTCTATTCTAATTTCGCCGCATTTTATTTCATCCGCGCAAATCTTGAGACCGGCAAGCGAAAATTCCTCCAAAAGCGCCTTAATATTGCAGCGCCGCTGACCTGCCATCTGTGAAACGCATGACGGATTCACCCTCAAAACAGCCTCGCTTCCGCTCGGAATTTCGGTCATCAGCGCTCTTGCTTTTTCAAGAAAAATGCGCCCCTTCACCAGTTCTCCAAACGCCGGATGATAAGCCCCGGCAATTGCCACACCGCCGGACAGCTCTTCCGTCGGGTTAAGCCCCAGACGAATCACGGGAATTTCTGCCGCTTCAAAAATCGGCAAAATCCGGGCGCAAAGCTCCACCGCTTCCGCAACTGTGTGCTGCGCATAATCGCCATTAGCGAAAAGCTCCGCAAGGCGAGTATCTTTTATAACCACGGCCGGATAAATGCGAACCGCGTCGGGCGAAAGACTTGCGATTTCCCGTGCCGTTTGCTCGTCGCTCTGTGCGCTCGCGCCGCAGAGCCCCGTCATCATCTGAAGCCCCAGCTCAAAGCCGTGCGCCTTCACGAGCGCTGCAGCATTTCGCGTGTCCTGCGCGGTGTGACCGCGGCTGCACACTGCCAAAACCGCATCGTCCATGGACTGCGCGCCAAGCTCAATTGTTTTCACGCCATATGCTTTGAGAAGTGCAAGCCCCTGCTCGCTTATGCAGTCCGGACGCGTTGAAAGCCGGATTTCGGCAATTGTCCCGTCCTGCAAAAACGGCTGCGCCGCTTTGAGAAACGCAATCTGCTCAGCTTCCGAGAGCGCGGTGAAGCTGCCACCATAAAAGGCAAGCGCCGCGCCCTTTGCCTTGCTGGCTTTAAGAAGCTTTGCCACATCCCCGGGCAGGGCAGGCAAAAGGCTGCCCGAAATGCGTTTTTGATTGCAGAAAACGCATTCATGCGAGCAGCCAAGGTGCGGTATGAAAACGGGTATTATGCTTTTTTTAGCTGTCATTGTTTTTTAAGCTCCTCAAGAGCGCGCTTTGCCGCGTTTTGCTCGGCTTCTTTTTTGGTGCGTCCGCGCCCCTGTCCAATTTCTTTGCCGTCAAGCATTGCGAGGGCTGAAAATTCTTTGTTGTGGTCCGGTCCGCTCTCTCCGGCAAGGGTATATGTCAGGCTGCGCCCGGGAACCTTTTGGACAAGCTCCTGAAGCTCCGTTTTAAAATCGCTGTTTACAACGCTCCCCTTTTTTGTCTGCGCCAAAATATGCTTCATCACAAAGCCTTCGGCTGGGGTCATGCCGCCGTCCAGATACATTGCCGCTATAACCGCCTCGACACAGTCGGCAAGGATTGAATGGCGCTGTCTTCCACCTGTTGCCGCCTCGCCTCGCCCAAGGCGAAGCGCCGCGCCAAAGGAGAGCCTGTCCGCGACAGCCCAAAGGCTTCCCTCGCACACAAGCTCTGCGCGAAGCTTTGTAAGCGCGCCCTCCGACTGGTCGGGATATGTTGCAAAAAGATACCTTGCCACAATCATTCCAAGCACACTGTCGCCGACAAATTCAAGCCGCTCGTTGCTTTTGCAGCCATGCTCGTTTGCATAAGAGCTGTGGGTGAGCGCCGTTTTTAAAAGGCTTTTGTCGCAAAATGTATAGTTCAGCTTTTTTTCAATTTCTTCCACTTTGTTCTCCTTCAAGGCGCGCTTAGGGCTAGTTTGTCGCGTTTGTCACAAAATCTACAAGCTGCCCCACGGTTTCTATGGTCTTTATTTCGTCCTCCGGAATTTCCTCTATGCCAAAATTTTCCTCCATGCTCATCATAAGCTCAACAACGTCAAGCGAATCTGCATCAAGGTCCTCGGCAAAGCTTGTTTCCGGTGTGATTTTGTCTTCGTCCACATCAAACTGTGAGCTTATAATCGCTCTGATTTTTTCAAATATCATATTAGCCTCTCCTGTCAAAAATAAAATTTCTATTCTTCCGCGCTGCCGAGCTTCATATGCTCGACATTGCTTTTAATTTCGTTAATAACGCCGGAGTCGATAAAGCCGATTGCCTGCTTCACCGCGCTTCGGATTGCGCGAGCATCGCTGGAGCCGTGCGCCTTGATAACGGGCTTTGAAATTCCCAAAAGTGCCGTTCCGCCAATTTCAGACACGTCAAACTGGCGCTTTAGCTCGTAAAAATCTTTTTTTATCAAAAGCGCGGCAAGCTTGCCCTTTGCGCTTTTCAAAAATGTGCCCTTGATGCTTTTCATCAAAACCTTGGCACAGCCCTCAACGCTCTTTAGGATAATGTTGCCCGAAAAGCCATCGCTTACAACAACATCAACGCCGCCTGCGATAAGGTCGCTGCCTTCAACGTTTCCAATGAAATTTATCCTACCGTCCTCGCTCGCCTTTTTCAAAAGTGCATAGGTTTTTCTGCAAAGCTCGGTTCCCTTTGTCTCCTCCGTGCCGACATTAAGAAGTCCGACACGGGGCGCCACGCAGCCAAGCATGCTTTCGCTGTAAAAGCTTCCCATATAACCGAACTGCAAAAGCTGCTCCGGCGTGCATTCGATATTCGCGCCGCAATCTATAAGCACCACGCCGCGTCCACCGTTTGGAAGAACGGGGGCAAGCGAAGCGCGGCGAATGCCGTGCACTCGCTTTATAACAAGTGTTGCCCCGGTCAGAAGCGCGCCGGTGCTGCCTGCGGAAATGCAGGCATCGCCCCCGTCGTCTTTAAGAATGCCCAGCGCCACGCTCATCGAGCTGTCTTTTTTGCGGCGCACGGCTGTGCTGGGGTCGTCGTTCATGTCGATAACATCGGGGGCGTTTACAATTTTTATATTCTCGCTTGTCTCACTCGCGCCGTTTTCATTCAGACAGCGCAAAATTTCCTCCTGCCGTCCGACAAGAGTTATAGAAATTCCAAATTCGCGCTGTGCATCCAGAGCGCCTTTTACAATCGCGTCCGGCGCGTTGTCGCCGCCCATTGCGTCTATTATAATGTTTTTCATATGTCCCCCTCGGCTAGTTTTGAAATTATCTCAAGTGACCTTTGTGAAATTTCCAGATTCTTGTTTCGTTTTCCCTTCACTCTATGTCCAAGCGGTGTGATTATTCCAAAATTTATGTTCATCGGTTGAAAATTTCCAACGCTGCCCTCGGATATGTAGAGCGCGAGCGCGCCGATTGCCGTTTCCTGCGGAAAATTTACAGGCTCTTTTTCAAAAATGCGCTGCGCCATTTCAATTGCCGCGAGCATTCCGCTTGCGCAGGACTCAACATAGCCCTCAACCCCGGTTATCTGCCCGGCAAAGGCGATTTTATCATCGCTCCTTAGCCTGTAATGTCTGTCAAGCAGCTTTGGCGAATTTAAAAACGTGTTTCGGTGCATCACGCCATAGCGCACAAAATCTGCATTTTTAAGCGCCGGAATCATTGAAAACACGCGCTTTTGCTCTGGAAATTTAAGATGGGTCTGAAAACCCACAATGTTATATAGCGAGCCTTCAGCATTGTCGCGCCGAAGCTGAACCACGGCATAATTTTCCCTGCCATTTCGTGGGTCTGTCAGCCCGACGGGCTTTAGCGGACCGAACCTTAACGTGTCCTCGCCGCGCCGCGCCATAACCTCAACCGGCATACAGCCCTCAAAAACGCCGCCATCGTCAAAGCCGTGAATCTGTGCCTCCTCAGCCTTGCAAAGCTCCGTCCAAAAGGCTAAATACTCGTCCCTCGTCATCGGGCAGTTTACATAATCCGGAGTTCCCTTGTCGTATCTCGACGCGTAAAACGCGCTTTCAAAGTCGATGCTGTCCTTTGTGACAATCGGAGCGGCAGCATCGTAAAAATGTAGGCTATCCTCCGGGCAAAGGGCAGAAATTTTCTCAGAGAGCGCATCGCTCGTGAGCGGACCTGATGCGATTATGACCTCACCCTCTGGAATTTCAAGCGCTTCTTCATAGACAATCTCAATGTTTTCAGCGCTTTTAAGCTTTTCCGTGACCAGCTTCGAGAAGGCATATCTGTCAACTGCAAGCGCACCGCCGGCAGGAACGCGCGTTTCGTCGGCGCACTGCATGATGAGGCTCCCCAAAATGCGAAGCTCCTGCTTCAAAAGTCCCACAGCGTTTGTAAGTTCATCGCTGCGAAGCGAGTTTGAGCAGACAAGCTCTGCAAAATCTGCGCTCTCGTGCGCCGGTGTCATTTTGTGCGGCTTCATTTCAACAAGGCGCACCTTTATCCCACGGCGCGCAAGCTGCCAGGCAGCCTCTGCCCCTGCAAGCCCTGCGCCGATAACTACAATCTGCTTTGTCATTTATTCTTCCTTGTCCTTCGCAGCCGTGTCGTTTTTCTTCGCGGCTGGCTTTTTTGTCGTTGCCGGTTTCTTCGCATCTGGCTTTTCACTCTTAGTTTTCGCTGCCGTTTTTTTCGCGGCAGGCTTCTTTGTAGCTGGCTTTTTTGTGGCAGTTTTTTTCGCCGCAGGCTTTTTAGCCGCTGATGTTTTAGATTTTGCAGGCTTTTTCTCGGGCTTTTCGGCGGTCTCTGCTGCCTTCTCGCCGTCCTCGCCCTCTGCTTTTGCGGCTGGTTTTTTCTTATATCCGCGTCTGTCCTCGGGCAAAAATGCCTCGCAGGCTTCGTTTGTGCAGAAAAGCTTCTTCTGCCCTTTGCCGGAGAGCTTGAAAAGCGTCTTCCCACACTCCGGGCAAAAATCCTTGACCGGAACATGCCAGGTCATAAAGCCGCAGTCCGCGCCCTTTTCACAGGCGTAGAACACGTGTCCGTTGCGGCTGGTACGCTTTAGAATGCGGCTGTCGCATTTCGGACACCTGCCGGGCATTTCTATGACAATCGGCTTTGTGAAGGTACAATCCGGATATCCCGGGCAGGCAAGAAAGCGACCAAAGCGACCAAATTTTACAACCATCTGCTTGCCGCATTCGTCGCATTTTTCGTCGGATAGCTCGTCGGGGATTTTTATGAAAACGCCGTCCAGCGCCTGCTCCGCATGCTGAAGCTCCTTGTCAAAGCCGCCGTAAAAATCGTGCAGGAGCGCGCGCCATTTTTTGTCGCCGCGCTCAACCTCGTCAAGGCTATCTTCAAGCGTTGCGGTGAACTTTAGATCCACAATGTCCTGAAAATACTCGCGCATAAGCTTTGTAACCGTTTCGCCAAGCGGCGTTGGGCGAAGGTGCTTGCCCTCTTTAACGGCATATTCGCGGTTTACAATTGTGCTGATTGTCGGCGCGTAGGTGGACGGGCGACCAATGCCCTTTTCCTCCATCGCGCGAACAAGCGTTGCCTCGGTATAGCGCGGTGGCGGCTGTGTAAACTTCTGCTCGCTTGTGAACTTTTGAGGGTCAACGATTTCGCCTTCGTTCAGGTTTGGAAGCGGCTTTTTGATTTCCGGTTCTTCCTCGTCGCGGCTCTCTTCGTAAACGGCAGTGTAGCCGGCAAATTTAAGCTCTGTGTGGTTTGCCCTGAAAACATGACCATTGCATGCTGCATCTATCACAACGTTGTCATAGATGGCGTTTGCCATCTGCGAGGCGGTGAAGCGCATCCAGATAAGACGGTAAAGGCGATATTGATCGCCTGTGAGGTCTTTTTTTACGCGCTCGGGGCTAAGCTCCACCATGGACGGGCGGATGGCTTCGTGCGCATCCTGTGCGCTGGCTTTGCCCTTGAAAACTCTGGGTTGTCCAAAATAAAACTTGTCGCCATAATTTGAAATTATATAGCCCTTCGCGGCAGCCATCGCCTCATCAGACAGGCGGAGCGAGTCGGTTCTCATGTAAGTTATAAGACCCACGGTTCCCTCTCCTGCAATCTCAATTCCTTCATATAGCTGCTGCGCAATGCTCATCGTGCGCGAGGGCGTCATGCCAAGGCGGCGCGACGCCTCCTGCTGAAGGCTTGAGGTTATGAAGGGTGGTGAGGGGCTTCTGTACTTTTCGCCGCGCTTGACGCTTGCGATTTCAAAGGGGTTTCCCTCCACATCGGCAAGAACTGCTTTGACCTGCTCCTCCGAGTGCAACTCGGTCTTTTTTCCGCCGGAGGCATGAAAGCGCGCCGTGAAAGAGCCATCTTTTTCGCGCCTTTTGAAAACGCCGTCAATCGACCAGATTTCAACAGGTATAAAGGCGCGAATTTCGTCCTCCCTGTCCACAACCATTCGCGTTGCGACGGACTGAACGCGCCCTGCCGAAAGCTTGGGCTTTTTTAGCTTGTGCCAGAGCATGGGCGAGAGCTTGTAGCCGACAAGCCGGTCCAAAATGCGCCGCGCCTGCTGCGCGTTTACAAGGTCATAGTCTATGCCGCGCGGTTTTTCAATGCTCTCTGTAACCACCTTTTTTGTGATTTCGTTGAAGGTGACACGCCTTGCCTTTTCGTCCGGAAGCTCCAGAAGTTCTTTTAAATGCCATGAAATCGCCTCTCCCTCGCGGTCCGGGTCAGTCGCGAGATAGACTATGTTAGCATTTTTCACATTTTTCTTCATGTCGGAAATGATGCTCTCGCGACCTTTAACGGGGACATATTCCGGTTCAAAATCCGCATCCGTCGCAACGCCAATTTTGCTCTTTGGCAAATCGCGCAGATGTCCCATGGACGCGATAACCTTGAAGTCTGCGCCCAAATATTTTTCAATTGTTTTGGCTTTCGCCGGAGATTCGACAATCACGAGATTTGTCTTAGCCTTTGCCATCTGTTTGTCCATTCCTTTCGCGCGTTTCTCCGTTTTTTTCACCGCGCTGATATATTTAAGCTGAACCTTTTTCCGCCCTCCTGCGAAACAACACCCTTTATCTGCAAAAGTGTCATTTCGGACAAAACCGTTGAAGCAGGAAGACCGCAAAGGTCAATAATGTCATCTATGTGAGTTGGTTTTTTGCCGATTGCGCCGACAATTTTGAGCTGGTTTTCTGTAAGCTCCCCAAGCTGGGCTTCGAGGTTTTCGAGCTTTTCCTTTTTGCGGATGGGAACGCGAAGCTTGAAAAAGCTGCGCTCTTCGCGCTCTGCTCCTTGCTCTCTTTGCTTTTTCTCGCGGCGCGGCGATTCCGCGCGCTTCGGCTTGCTGAGCGTTTCACGCTCCTCAGGCATACGAAGGCTCGCTTCTCTGGAGATTTTGTCCGGGTAGAGCTTTTCATATTCGCACAAAATGTCCCAGCCGTTTTCAATAAGCTTTGCTCCGTCACGAATGAGGGCGTTAGAGCCTTTAAAGTTTGGGCTGTCTGCGTTTCCGGGAACTGCAAAAACCTCGCGCCCTTGCTCAAGCGCGTGCCGCGCGGTTATGAGCGAGCCGGAGAAAAGCGGCGCCTCGCAAACTGCGACACCGAGGGAAATTCCGGAAATAATCCTGTTTCTCGCCGGAAAATGCCGCGGTGAACCAGGCTCGTCCGGCGGATATTCGCTTATTATCGCGCCCGTTGCGAGCACGTCGTCGAAAAGTCTGCCATTAAATTTTGGATAAACCTCGTTTATCGCAGTTCCCAAAACGCCAATAACCTTGCCCTGCGCCATGAGCGCACCTTCTGCCGCGCGAGAATCTGCCCCCTGCGCAAGACCTGTTGCGACAACCGCGCCGGCTTTGGCAAGCTCATATCCAAGGCTTCGCGCCATCTTTTCGCCATAGGGCGTTGTCTTTCTCGTTCCCACAATGGCAACAACCGGAAGCAAATCAATGCTCGGCAGCGTGCCTTTTATATAAAGCACATAAGGCGCATCATAGAGCATCCTGAGCCGCTGGGGATACTGCGCATCTTGAAAGGTCAAAATCTGCACACCCAAAACTTCGCAGCGCGAAATTATTTTCTCAGCCCTTTCGGTGTCCTTGTCAAGAAGCGCCGATATCTCCGCATTTGTTATGCCTTCAATTTGCTCAAAATCATTTTTTCCGGCAAAATAAATGCTCTTCGCGTCCTCAAACCGGTCAAGCAAAAGCTGCTTTGTCCTTGCTTTAAGACCATCGCGCGAGGCAAACCATATCCAGTAAACAAGGCTTAACATGCTCTCCAGGCTCCTTTATCTTCTTAAAAATCCTTCGGGCTGCCGCTTTCTAGGCGCGGCGTCCCACAATTTCCCACATAACAATCGCCGCGGCGCACGCCGCGTTGAGCGATTCACACGCCTCATTCATCGGAATTATAAGCTCGCCATCGCAAAGCTCGCGAAGCTCGAGGCTAAGCCCCTGCCCTTCGCTTCCGATGGCAATCGCGACATTTGCAAGCTCCAAATCCCGAATGTCGGAAGCATTCTCGGAAAGCGCCGCGCCATAAAGCCGCAGCCCCCAAGCGCCGAGCGTTTCAGAAAGCTCGCAAAGCGGAACCGGTAAAACCTGCTGGCGAAAAATCGCGCCCATTGCCGCGCGTGTGGTTTTTGGGTTATACAAATCTGCGCAGTTGCCACAGAGAACCACCGTGTCCATTCTAAGCGCATTGGCAGTTCTTATGATAGTTCCCAAATTTCCGGGGTCCTGAATTGTTTCAAGCACTAAAACGGTTTTCGGAGCCGTAGACGCCGGCTTTTTCATCCTAACGCTAAAAAGCACGCCCGGACAGTTTTTAAGCGGCGAGGCATAGTCCAAAAGTTCCTGCGACACGCCGTAGCAGGCGGTGCGGCAAGGCAGCGCCAAAGAAAGCTCGCGCGAAACCAAAACCGCCGTAATTTCTGCACCCCAGCGCAGAGCTTCGGCAAGGAGCTTTTCGCCGTCGCACACATATTCTCTGCGCTCCTCCCGATAGGCTCGCTCGCGCCCCAGAGCGCGAAAATGCGAGATTATTTTGTTTTGTCTGCTTGTTATTTGCTCCATTTTCCACCCCAACGGCTTATGGCGGCGTGGTTTTTTCAACCTGCGCCGCCGACCTTTGTTTTATTTAATCGTCAATCGGTTTCATGGTTGGAAACAGAATAACATCGCGAATGGAATCGCAGCCCGTCAGCAGCATGACGCACCGGTCAATGCCAATGCCAAGTCCGCCCGTTGGCGGCAGGGCATATTCAAGGGCGTTTATATAATCGTTATCCATCATGCCGGCTTCTTCATCGCCGCTGGCGCGAAGCTCAACCTGCTTTTGAAAGCGTTTTTTCTGGTCAATTGGGTCGTTAAGCTCGGAAAAGGCATTTCCCATCTCGCTGCGGCAGATGAAAAGCTCAAAGCGCTCTGTGAGGCGCGCATCCTTCGGGCTTCTCTTTGCAAGCGGCGAAACCTCTACCGGGTGCATGGTTATAAACGTTGGCTGAATGAGCCTGCTTTCAACCTTTTGGTCAAAGCATTCATAAACAGCATATCCCCAGGTCGGCTCAACACCGTCCATGGAAACTCCGGCAGCCTTTGCGGCGGCGACCGCCTGTTCATCAGAATCCATCGCCATAAAGTCAATTCCCAAATGCTCCTTTACAGCGTCCATCATCGTGATGCGACGAAAGCCCGGCGCGAGGGAAACCGCCTCACCCTGCCATGTCACGTCGTATGTTCCAAGAATGTCCATCGCGGCGCTTGTCAGCAGCGCTTCAAACAAGTCCATCATGTCGTTAAAATCGGCATAAGCTTCGTAGAGTTCAACGGTTGTAAACTCGGGGTTGTGCTTTGTGTCCATTCCCTCGTTTCTGAAAATTCTGCCAATTTCATAAACACGCTCAATGCCGCCGACAACGAGCCTTTTAAGGTGAAGCTCGGTCGCAATGCGCATGAACATGTCAAGGTCAAGCGTGTTGTGGTGGGTTATAAAGGGGCGCGCGGTTGCGCCGCCGGAAATGGTGTTGAGAACCGGAGTTTCCACCTCCATATACCCACGGTTATCGAGAAATCGGCGCACATGCGAAACAAATTTTGAGCGAATTTCAAAATTTCTGCGGCTCTCGTCGGACATGATAAGATCCACATACCGCTGGCGGTATTTAAGCTCTGTATTCGTCATGCCGTGAAATTTTTCCGGGAGCGGACGCAAGGATTTGGAGAGCAGGGTCACACTCTGCGCATGCACGGAAATCTCTTCGGTTTTCGTCTTGAAAACGAAGCCGGAAACGCCGATAATGTCGCCAATGTCATATTTTCTAAAGTCCGCGAATTCGGTTTCGGAAACATCGTCTTTGCGGATGTAGAGCTGAAGCTGACCCTTGTCGTCTTTTATGTGGCAAAAAATCGCCTTGCCCATTCCGCGCTTTGACATGATTCGCCCTGCCACGGAAACCGTGCCCTCGGCGAAGCTGTCATAGTCGTTTTTTATCTCAGTCGAGAAGGCGCTTCTTGAAAACTTGGTCTGCTCAAAGGGGTCACGCCCTTCATCGCAAAGGTTTTTAAGCTTTTCGCGCCGAACCATTAAAATTTCCGAAAGATTTTCCTGCTCATCTAAAGTCGTTTCTGTTCTTATTTCGTCACTCATTAGTTACCGCACCTTTTTTAGTTGTTTATTTCAAGAATTTCAAAGCTCATTTGCCCTTCAGGCGCTTCAACCTCGACAATTTCGCCAAGCCCACGCTCAAGCAGCGCGCGACCAATGGGGCTGTCGCCCGAAACCTTGCCAAGCATGGGGTTTGCCTCCTGACTTCCGACAATCTGGAACTCCAGAACCTCGTCAAACACAAGGTCGCGAACCTTAACGCGGCTCACATGCCCAACCTTGTCCTTTGTGGAGGATGCCTCGATAATTTCGGCATTTTCAACAAGCGCCTTGATTTCCGCAATCTTGGAATAGAGCTTTCCCTGCTCGGTTTTCGCTTCGTCATATTCGCTGTTTTCGGAAAGGTCGCCGAAGCTGCGAGCTTCCTTTATCTGCTCTGCAACCTCTTTTTCCCTGACTGTTTGAAGATATTCAAGCTCTGCTTTAAGCTCTTCAAGCCTTTCGCGGCTCATTTTAAATCTGCTCTCGTTAACCATTTCTTTCAATGTCCTCCGAATAATAATTATAATAGTAATATTAAAAGTCGTCCCCCATTTTTGCAGCGCCGGGCACTGCGAAAATGGCTTTAGACACGGGGGTGCTTTGGGGTATACATTTAAAATAAAATTTTCGTAAATTCTTACGGTATTATAGTTTGAATAAACTATCATGTCAAGCAGGATATTTTTCTTTTACAATCCCGACACATTTGAAGGCTCGCGAAAACCCAAGCCACTACTGCAAAAGTTGCAAAATTGCCGCCGCAAGCTGGGGGTCGCCTTCTTCTGCGTCTAAAACCTCTATATCCGGCGCAAAGCCGCCGCGCTCAGCAAGGTCAAACCGCCCCGGGGTAAGATAGCGCCGCGTTGAAATGTGAACGGCTGCGCCATCGAAAAGCTCCATCGTGACCTGGCTTCGGCTTTTTCCCGTGCTCGCCTGACCGACGACAACCGCCCAGTCATATTCCGAGAGCGCCGCCGCGAAAAATTCTGCCGCAGAATAGCTGTCCGCATTTATCAAAACCGCCATTGGCAAGGCAACGCAACTCTCGTCCGAGGTGTAAACCCTCTCGCTTCCATCTTCGGAAACGCTTATGAACAAATCGCCCTGCGGCAGGATATGGTCCAAAAGCTCGATAAGCTCCGAGAGCTTTCCGCCGGGGTTTCCGCGAACATCAATTACAAGAGCTGCCGCGCCATCTTGCATAAGAGCTTCTACCGCCGCGATGGCTCCCGACGCCGCACCAGCTTCAAAATTTTTGATTTTTATATAGCCGATGCCGTCCTCAAGCATTTCATAGCTCACAGGGTCGCTGAAAACAATGCCGACAGAAATCATAACGGTTTTCATTGCGCCGCCTGATAAAGCCGTTATCTCAAAATCCCCCGGCTGAGCATGAATCGCTTCGCGAATACCCTGCACGTCAAGCTCTTTAACCTCCGCACCGGCAACGGAGAGGATAACATCTCCGACAGAAAGCCCCGCTCTTTGCGCTGGCGAGTCCTCGCTTACAGCTTCTATCAAAAAGCCGCCTGTTTCCTCGTCCTTTGAAACGGTCACGCCAATGCCGCGGCTTGTGTTTTGCGCATAGTTTTTATAAATTTCATAATGCTCCGCGGTCATATAATAGCTCCAGCGGTCGCCAAGCGACTCCACCATGGCTCCTGCGGCTGCATTTTCTATCTCCTCCCAGTTTGCCGTGCCGATGTAATGCTCATCAATAACGCTGCGCACCGCGTTTATTTTAAGCATGAACGAGGTGCCGGCGCTGCCGCCGAAAAAGAAGAAAAGCGCACAAAGCGCCAAAAGCACAGCCGCCAGCGCACTTGCCGCGCAGGCGCACACAAGAGTTTTTGTTGAATGTTTTCTCATCAATGCCTCACATAAAAAATTACTTTTTCTAATGTATGTAGTTTATCCGCATTCAAGCACATGGGGCGAAGACTTTTTGTCTTCACCCCAAATTTTTATTGATTTTTATGCGTCCGAAGAGAATGTAAGTGCCAGCGAATAGTAGGAAAGGGGGTCAACGCAGGTGCCATTAACTCTAATTTCAAAATGCAGATGCGGTCCTGTTGAAAGCCCTGTCGAACCACAGTAGCCAATTGTATCACCTGCCGAAACCGTGTCGCCGACAGAAACTGCCATCGAGCTTAAATGCGCATATAGCGTGGAGGTTCCGTTTGTGTGATAGATGACGACATAGTTTCCGTAAGACGCGCTATATTCCGCAAGGGCAATTGTTCCGCCCATCGCAGCTACAATCGTGGCGCCGGAAACTGCCGCAATGTCTATGCCGGAGTGAAACCTTGTTGTTCCCAAAACCGGGTGGACACGGTATCCAAAGCGCGAGGTGACATATGTGCTGGAGGGAACGGGCCATGTGTAAGCACCGGAAACGGCAGGCGCTGTGCTTGTGTTTGTCGAGCCGCCGCTGGAGCTGGAACCGGAGCTGGTGTTATTTTGTGCAGCAATTCTTGCCGCTTCTTCTTGCGCTTTTCTCTGTGCTTCAAGCTCCTGCACCTTTTGGTCAATCTTTGCCTGAACAGCGGCTTCAAGAGCCATGTTTTCGTCAAACATTTTCTCGTAAGCTTCAAGGTCCTCTTCAAGCTCCAAAATCATGGTATAGGCATCTTCAATTTCCTTTTCAAGCCTTGCCTTTTCTGTTGTAAGCTCGAAGTGCTTTACAATTTGCTCTTCCTGAACCTCTTCATACTCGGCTTTGGCGATGCTGACCTGCTCTGTTGCCTGCCTGTAGGCTTCTTCAATGCGGCGGTCGGCTTCGACAATTTCGGTTATGTTGTCAAGTCTTGACAGAAAATCCGCAAAGCTCGTTGCTCTGAACAAAATTGAAACATAAGACCAGGTTGTGTTCTCCTCCATCGCGCGAACATGCGCGCGATAGATTTCGTAGTGATAGGCTTCGTTGTCCTGCGCCTCTTGAAGCTCAACTTCCTTTTCGGCAATCATTGCGTCATAAATCTCAATCTGAAGATTTATAAGCTCAATTTCCTGACGGTGAAATTCGTTCTGCTCATCAAGCATTTCCTTCTTTTCTATGACAGAATCCATCTCGTCTGTAAGCGCTGTCATCTGCTCTTTCAAGTCTGACTGCTTGCTGCGAATTTCATCGCGCTGCGACTGAAGGGCGTTAATCTCGCTCTGGCTTGCGGCGAGGGCGGAAAGACCTCCTGCCAAAATGCCAAATAACATAAGCCCGGCAAGAAACATCGCCACTACTGATACAAACTTTTTATTGTGCATTAAAGCACCTCCTAAACCTTCAGATAATTTCTTATTGCGATGTTACTTCCAAACACGCCGACAACAAGCCCGACTCCGGCAAAAATGAGCCCAATCGGAAGAGCGAGCGTGGCAAAAGGAACAATCACAATGATGGTTTCAACAATTCCTGTCACAATGCGGTCCACGACAACGGTGTAAATTCCCCACTGTATGAAAAAGGCGATAAGACCTCCAGCAACGCCAAGGATAAGCCCCTCTATAACAAACGGGCAGCGGATGAAAAAGTTTCCTGCGCCAACCATTTTCATAATGGCAATTTCCTCGCGCCTGCCATAGGTTGCAAGCTTTAGGGTGTTTGACATGATAAACACGCTGACAATCAGCAAAATCACGATGAGGATGATGGAGATTATGCTTACAATGTTGCGAAGGAGAACGAAGCCTGCGCCAATCTCCTCGTGCGCCTTAACCTCTGCAACGCCGTTCACTTCGCGCAGCGCGTCAATCGTTGCCGTCATGAGCGACAGGTCGTAGAGGTAAACCACATAGCGGTGTCTTAAAACGTCCGCGCCAAGGTTTGAAAAAAGGCTCTCGTCCTCATAGTCGCTGAGAAAGCCGCTCCATGCCTCATCGCGAGAGATGAATCGGGTTTCGCGCACATTTGAAACCGCCTCAAGCCGGGCTTTTATCGCTGCCACGTCTTCCTCGGCAAGCGTTTCGTCAACAAGCGCTAAAATCTCATTTTCATCTTCAAACTTTTGAATTGTTGCGTCAATATTAAACGCCACAAGCGAAAATGTGCCCATTATAATAAGGCACGCTGTGATTATTGTAACCGTTGCAAAGGACATGAAACCGTGTGTGAAAATGCTTTTAACGCCCTCTTTAATGAGGTAGCCCATTCTGTTAACCTTCATAGCTGTAATACCCGTCCATTCCGTCGCTGATAACCGCTCCATTTGCTATGGAAATTACGCGCTTTGAAAACGCGTTCACCAGCTCCTTCTCGTGGGTAACGACCAAGATGGTGGTTCCCAGTTCGTTTATCTTCTGCAAAAGCAGCATAAGCTCAAGGCTTTTCGCCGGGTCAAGGTTTCCCGTTGGCTCATCCGCGATGATAAGGCGCGGACTGTTAACAAGAGCGCGCGCAATCGCAACACGCTGCTGTTCGCCGCCGGAAAGCTCTTGGGGAAGGCGCTTTTCGCAGCCCTCAAGTCCGACAAGCTTNAAGACATATGGCACACGCTCGGCAATTTCCTTCTTCCCCGCGCCGACAATGCGCATTGCAAAAGCAACGTTTTCATAGACGGTTTTGTCGTCTATAAGGCGGAAGTCCTGAAAAATTATTCCGAGAGTTCGGCGAAGCCGCGGCAACTTTCCACGCTTAATTTTCATAAGGTCAAAGCCGTTTACTATAACTTCGCCCTCATCCGCTCTCACTTCGCCTGTGAGCAGCTTTATGATTGTGGTTTTGCCGGAACCAGACGGTCCGACAAGAAACGCAAATTCGCCCTCTTTTATCTCAAGCGAGAGATTTTGCGCCGCGGCAGTGCCGCTGCTTTTATAGGTCATTGATACTTCGTTAAGATAAACCATTTTGGTTTTTTCCCTCCATAACTGCCGAATTTTGCCTTAAATATAGGCTAGGTTCAGCCCTGCTTGTTTTGCGAGATTAGATATTTTTTAACCATCAAGGCAACCTTGAAAATTATAGCATGGTCAAACTCGCGCAAATCAAGCCCTGTGAGCTTTTTGATTTTTTCAAGGCGGTAAACAAGCGTGTTTCTGTGCACGAAAAGCTTACGGCTTGTTTCGGAAACGTTGAGATTGTTTTCAAAAAATTTGTTGATTGTGTAAAGCGTTTCGTGGTCGAGCGATTCTATGGGGTTTTTCTTGAAAACCTCGGACAAAAACATCTCGCAAAGTGTTGTCGGAAGCTGATAGATGATTCTTCCAAGACCGAGATTTTCGTAATAGATGATGCTCTTGTCATCGTCAAAAACCTTGCCGACCTCGATGGCAACCTGAGCTTCCTTATACCTGTCCGCAAGCTCGCGAAGGTGGCGCGCCGGGGTTCCGATGCCGACGACAACCTTTGCGCCAAGCTCACGAAACATAGCCTTTTCAACGCTCTCCGCGATGTGGAAAAGCTCGGCAGATTCGTGCATTGTGGAAACCTCGTTTATTATAACTATGTCAGTTTCGTTCACGCTAAGAACAAAATCCTTCTGCCGGTCGGGAAACAGCCCCTGCAAAACCTCAATCGCCGAGGCTTCATACTTGTCCATCTGACGCACCAAGAAAAGCGCGCGCGGCACATCCGCCGTAAAGCGAAGCTCCTTCGCCCTTACATAAACATCACCGGGCAGAATATTGTCGGAGATTATGTTCTTTATAAAGGTTGTTTTGTCGTGCTTTTCTTCATAGTTGCTCTTCGCCTCGTTCATGGCAACGCAGGCAAGAATGCACACGCAGCGAGCCGTGCTGTCACGTCCGCTTACGAAAACGGCGTAATCAAACTGTGTTTCGTTTCCAGACATTAGCTTATATGTGCGAGCTTCAGTTGTGAAAATCTGCTCGGTCGGCTCTCCCGGAACGGCTTGGATTTCCTCAAGATAAGAGCCAATCATAGAAAGCTCGCTGCACGCAACGACAAAGCCCTGATTGTCTATAACGCCAATTGTCCTGTCTGTCGCGTCCTTCATCTGTATAATAACGCTTTGAAAAATTCTGCTGGACATAAAATATCCTCCCTCGACATCATTTTTGCATCATAATTTTTTATTTTTTCGCTGTGGGCATGAAATACTAGCGCACGCCGGAGCCCCGGCGCAGCAGCATTTTTGCAAATCTTTTTTATTGTAATTATTAAAATAGACAGCATATATAAACTTATACAATTAACATAATAGCGGATTTATGTGCATATTTCAATAGAAATCTCAAAATTTCGACTAAAAATTTTATCCATCCTGTTAATTTCCGTAATTTTTTGCTGTGTTTTTTTACTATTTGCCTATAATGCCAAAAATTTTTAACTATTTTTAAGAAAAAAGACGAAAGAAGCCTGTGGCATTCCTTCGTCAATTTTCATATGTGGCTTTTAACCAAAGCCTCATCCGGCGGAGGGTTCAAAAATCGCAGAAACCTCTTTTTCGCTAAGCTCTCGAAATTCTCCGGTTGAGAGCTCCACATCCAGCGAAAGCGAGCCGACCGTGAGGCGGTGAAGCGACAAAACCTTTAGCCCACGCGCGGCGAGCATTCGCTTCACCTGGTGATACTTCCCCTCCGAAAGCTCGACGATGCAGCGCCCCGGGCCAGCGCCCTTTAGCGCCGCGCTTTTGCACACTGTGCCATCACGAAGCGTTATGCCCTTTGCGAAGGCTGCGATGTCCTCGTCCTTTATATCCGCGTCTATATCCGCTAAATATTGCTTTTTGATGCCGTGGCGCGGCGAGGTGATTTTGTGCGACATCTCCCCGTCGTTTGTGAGGAGAAGAAGCCCTGTGGTGTCCTTGTCAAGCCTGCCGACGGGAAAAAGCCCACGGCTGCGAAGCTCCGGCGGCAAAAGGTCCAAAACCGTTTTCTGCGCCGCGTCCTCCGTTGCGGACAACACGCCCCGCGGCTTGTTCATCATTATATAATAGAATTTTTTGTAAGCCACTGCCCTCCCGTCAAGGGTTACCATTTCATGCTCGGGGTCTGCCTTCGCCTCTGGGGATTTTATGGCTGCGCCGCACACTGTAACTCGCCCTGCCTTTATGGCGCATCGCGCCTCGCTTCGTGAAAGCGCTGTTGTGTCGCATATAAGTTTATCAAGCCTAATTTTGCTCATTTTGTGTCCTCCTGCTCTGCCCTCGCCGCATGGCGATTAAATTTAATTTGTAATGCAGTATATCATATTTTTCACAAAAGCTGAATAAGCTTGTTTCAAAAGGGAGTGGTATTATGCATATTCTCGCAATAAAATTTAACAAAAAAACGGCAATTCTCACCGTGGTGCTCTCGGCGCTTGTGCTAATTGGCATAGTTATGCTCGCCGGCGCCTTCACAGGCATGCAGGAGGCAAGCCAGCTTATGAGCGTTAGAAACGAAAAACAGCGCATCGCATATCTTGAGCAAAACGGCTGGCTGGTCGAAACCCCGGCGCTTAGCGAGGAGCGCGTTGTCATCCCTCGCACCTTCTCCGAAATTTTCGACGCCTATAACCAGCTTCAGCTTGAGCAGGGCTTTGACCTTTCGCAATATTGCGGCACGGAGGTGGAGCTTTATACATATAGGGTGAAAAACTTTGAAAATGACGACTATATAATCGCACAAATGTATGTAAGCCACGGCATCGTTATCGGCGGAGATGTTCATTCCACCGCCTTGGACGGCTTCATGGTCGGGCTTGTGCGCAGGTCATAGAAAACGTAGCCGCTCCCCCATGCGAAGGTGGG
>JGI994J12354_10000104_pt1 | contig 76012 bp, 78 predicted proteins | sample IntmicLarv3ML3BL_FD_12354 | JGI IMG/M metagenome (IMG submission 12354) | reverse complement strand
TCAACCAAATGTCCTTCGCGACGCAAGCCAAGTCGTTCAAGCAATTTCCACGACGGCACATTCAAAGGATTGCACATCGCGATAACTCGCCGGGCTTGATGATTTTCGAAAACACTATTAACCACAGCATCTGCCGCTTCTGTAGCATAACCATTGCCTAAAAAATCGGCATTAAAAACATATCCCAATTCCCATGTGTCAAAATCATGTTTCGCTATGTAAATATTACCTATTAGCTTATTTGTGTCTTTTAGGCACACAGCCCAAAAGCATTCGTTTTTAGAACGATTTATGGCTTCCTGCTTGCTCATTTCTTCTGTGAAAACATCGTAGGGTTCATACTTCACAGTATCCTCTTGCGCAAGATACTCAAATAAATCTTGCCAATCGTCGGTTCTGAATTTTCGGATTTTCAACCTCTGCGTCTCCATTACAAACCCCTCTGCACTTTTTATGTATAATCCAACTGCTCCTACATTTCCAAAACTGCGGGTATGTACTTATATCCCTCATACAAATGATTGTATAAACGTGTTTCAGCCTATTCATAGCGCAGAAAGAGGGTGTTTCATCATGAAATCTCCGGAATTACCGAGTGACAACATCAACTCTACAGGGCTGTATATGGATTGCATTCTTCTGTCATAAGTCCATAACCTATGAACAGTTTTGTCATTTCATTGTATTTGCCGGTTAACAGTATGCTGTTCATCAACTCAAGATTGGGATTGATTCCGAAATGTATCGATTTCATCATTCACCTCATTGCAAGCGCGGCAATATGTTCTTCCACACACTCCGTAAAATATCGTATCCATTGCGTTCCCTGTGCGCCGTCACTGCCACAATGGCGTTATAATCCCGTAACACGACGCAATACTGCCCGTACTTCCCGTCCAATCGGAACGAATTCGGAATCGTATTGTTCCAAAATTGGTAGCTGTAACCCTGCCGTGTTTCCGTGTCTTCGAAGCATACAGACGGAACCATTTCCGTTTGCAAGGCATGAATATAACGCTCGCTGACAAGATGCTTATCGTTCCATACGCCATAGTCCAGCAGCAGCTTCCCTACCCTCGCATATTCGGAGGTTTTCAAATGCAGCCCAATCGCGCCGAGGACGTGCCCACGTGGACACGTGTGCCATTGCGGATTCGGAATGCCAAGGGGAGTAAACAACCGCGGTATAAGATAATCCCGCAGGTTCACGCCTGTGACTTTTTCGATAACGCGACTCAACATGTAGGTGGCTGTATTTTCATAATAAAACGCTTTTTCACGGTCACACTCAACCATCGGCTGGCGAAAAAACACCGCCGCCCAATCCTTTTGCTGCTCGTTGAGCTCCTCGTCTGATTGGAAACCGTGGTTCATATGTCCGGTACGCATTTGCAATACGTCTTTCACCGTTATCCGCGCACACCCATCGGCAAAATCCGCGCAAAATTCGGGGAAGAAATCCACCAATCTATCAGACAACGCAATCCGCCCCTCGTCCAAGGACATACCGACGGCAAGCGACGTGACGGACTTCGAGCCGGAGTATAGGTTCAACCTGTCATCCGCCCGGAAACGCAGGAAGCGGTCGGTCTTGTTTGCTTGTATTATATGTATGCCATATACGCCGAGGTTCTCATCACGAATCGATGCGGCGAAATCGTCAAAAAACGTGTCCATGCTATACCTCCAAAGCATTTCATTCCGTTTGTTCCAGAACCGTAAAAAACCGTGCTGCAAAACCAAGCAATACAGGAATCATAAAATATATATCCGCGTACGGGAAGCTATTTTGCGCAAGGAAATATGATGCAATTAACAACAAACCGCAGTCATACCACATCACCCTTTTCACATACGTATGCACATTGTCACGTAGTGTTACTTTATCCACGCGTTTTATCTGCCTCCCGTAATGAACCGCCGCACCTTCACCGGCTCCGCTTCTGGATTTAATGCGTAAATCCGTGACGTAATATGCGCCTCGGCTACCTCTGGGTCAAGCGCATCCGCTTGCATAAATACCTCTTCGCCCCAGAAGGCATCTGCAGTGCAGAAACACGCCGATGTCCAACTGTACGGCAAGCCCTGCTTTGAAATTTTTTGTTGCCGCCCATTGTGCGTGATGAACATACCCATTTCCAGTTCGACTAACGTACGCTCAAACGCGGACTTTTCTGCTTTTCCAATATCCAACTCTTTTTTCATTACATGCACCGGCACGGTATCGCCATCCACAAGCATATCGTGAATACGCTTAGCAAGCAAGCTCATCTTTCCGTCCGCATACGCCTCGTCAAAGCTTTGCTGCCGACGTACCGATAGAAAGTACGGTGCCCATTCCAAGGTGATAAATCCCATTTTGCGAAAAAATACCTTACCATATGAAATACCTGTTTTTTCCTCTGTCACACGCGCACGCCATTCCCACGGGTCGGTATCTGGGTCGCCGGTAAACCACCGTACTGGCGTATCATAAGGCGCTCCTTCCGCAAAATTCCATTGCATGACGGAAAATACATCTTTGTCACCGGAAAAGCCCGCATCATGAATCGCTGCTACAAAATCCGTAAAGTTTTGCAATTTATATTGGCGCATACAGGCCTCCTGTTTATCCTTGTCATAAAAGCAAAGTCATCCAAGTGATTTCATCCGCCGTATCTGCTTGTTCTGCATCTACCGTAAAACCTAGTTTCTGATAAAAACTGACAGCGTTACGGCTGGATGGGACATGGAAACTTTTGGCCGATACTTCAACCGCATTGGCCAGCAAAGCACGAAACAGTATAGTTCCGATACCCTTGCCATGCCGCTCCGGTAAGACATATAGGTTGGATATAGAATGCCTTGGCGTGTCTTCTGTTCCAAAATTGGCAAACGCACCCGTACCAACAATGCCGGATTCATCTTCCGCGACGTATACCTTCTTCCATTGCAACTGCCCGCGCCAGCTTTCTGTCGTGTTGTGTGAAAGATACCGCGAAAGCACCTCCGCAGAATGCGCTTGCACCATGATTTCCTTCATATTTCGCTCCAGAAGCATTTGTAATACTTCAACATCCTCTTCCCGCGCCCGCCGAATCATCATAGCACACCTCTTCTCGTATTGAAAATCACCGATTCTCAATACGATATCGCTGTAGAATTTCTTCATAATGCTCGCTGTAAAACTCTTCCTCCAGCACACCGCCGTTTTTGGTGATGACGGCTGCCGACGCGGGATTCGACTTATCACAAGTGACAATCACCTCATGCAAACCGATGGGCTTACAAAACGCAAGCGTCTCCTTCAGCATCCGCGTAGCGTAGCCCTTCCCACGCTCCGTCGGGCGGATACCGTAGCCAATATGCCCGCTTTCTTGGCGAAAGAAATCGTTCAGCGCAAGCCGGATATTTATCATTCCGATAATCCGATTACTCTCATCTTCTACATAAAAATATGTAAAACGCGGCACGTCGCCCTCCGGCACGTTTGCGATGTCTGTTTGCGAAACAACCATGTCTACCCATTCCGCATAAGCATTCCTGTCCAGATAATGATGCAGCCCGGAGGAGCCGTTTATCTCAGATTGATAATCCCGGTGTTCTCGAATGTAATCCTTCGCTTCTTTCTCGTATGCCTTTGTTGGAAATACAAATCTCATAACAATCCCTCTCAATCATGCTCATCCACATCGCCTAGTACACGAATCAAGCCCGGCTCACCTTCAACCGTGACAATCGTACACCCCTGCTTGATATAGAACTTATAGCTGTCGATGACCTTCTTTGTGATACGCTCCCCATGTATGACAAGCGGGATGCCTGGCGGGTAAATCATAATCAACTCCCCCGCAATATGCCCCATCGCGTCGTCTATCTTGACCGTCATTTTCGGACTGTAATACGCATCACGCGGTAAAATAACCGTTTTGGGCTTATCGAAAAAGCTGTTCACATCTGTCTTGAACGGCGGCTTCTTCGCGTAAAACCGTTTCGACAAATCCTTGAACGCATCAACAAGCTTTGTGAAATTATCTTCCGTATCGCCTACGCCCGCCACGGCGAGGACGATATACGCCTCACCCAACTCCAGTTGAATATTATAATCGCGCTTCATGATGTCATACACTTCAAAACCCGTCAAGCCAAGGTTGTTAACCTTGATGACAAATTTCGTCTCGTCGAAATCGTACACGCCTCGCCCGTTTACAATATCCTTCGTCACGCAGGCAATACCGGGAATTTGGTTTAACCGTTTCCGCGTTTTGCGGCACCATTTTAAGATTTTAGTATATAAATCCTCGCCATTCACGGCAAGCTGCGCCCGTGCGACATCCAAACTTGCCATTAGCAAATACGATGCGCTCGTTGTTTGCATAAGGTTAATCGTCGCACTGATGCGGTTACGGTCAACCAAGCCCGAATTCACCAGCAGTACAGAGCTTTGCGTGAGCGAACCGGCTGTCTTGTGCATACTCAAAGTCGTCATATCTGCCCCGATTTCCGTTGCGGAAATCGGCAAATCGTCATGAAAATTGAGGTGCGCGCCATGCGCCTGGTCAACAAGCACAGGGATATTCCATTTATGGCAGATACGGATAATTTCTTTCAAGTCGGACACAATGCCGTAATACGTTGGGTTAATGATGAAAAGAGCCTTCGCATCGGGATGCTGCTTGATGGACTTCTTCACCGTGTCCACCGCAACCCCGTTCGAAATTCCGAATTCCAAATCCAGCTCCGGCGTAAGGAATACAGGCGTTGCGCCCGATAATATCACCGCGTTGATAGCGGATTTGTGTACGTTCCGCGGCATCAGAATTTTATCCTTAGGACCGCAGCAGCTCATTATCATCGCCTGTACGCCAAAAGTGGAACCGTTCACAAGCAAATACGCCTCTTCCGCACCATACGCATCGGCCATAAGGCGCTCACCCTCGGCAATAATGCCCGTTGGGTTCGCCAGCAAGTCCAATTCGCGCGTGGAATTCGCATCGAACTCCACTGTTTTCTCACCGAACGCCTGCCCCACGGGTGTGTTTTTATTCTTTTTATGCCCCGGCACGTCGAAATGCGTGATACCCGCAGCACGATATTCCTGCAAGGCCGTGTAAATCGGCGTTTTCCGCTGCTCGGCAATGTTCATCGGTTTTTCCCTTCCTTATGGCTTACGCCAAATATGTACAATAATCTAAAATCACATTCCCGTCCGTATCCGGTGTCAGGAATCGTGATTCGCACGCACCTTCCATCGCAAATAATTCGTTGTTGTCCTTGGAGTGAATCCATGCCACAACAAGCGTCCCAGCGGGCATGTCAATATAACCATACTCCTCTGGTGCAGTCGTATTAAGCGGAAAGAATTGACCAATCCAATATTCAAATGAATCCTCAAATTCCGACTTCATGCATCGCATAAAACCAAGATGTTCTTTGTCGCTCACGTCTGCTGGTTCTAATGCCTCAAGAACATGGAACCAACCGTTTTCATACCACTGCCCCCAGCAATGCCCGAAGTTGCCAGCCTACCTGTTAGCATTTGTATATCTCTTTCCGATAAACCGCAGCGCAGGTATCTCTTCCTGATATACTCTGATGATTTCAGCCATGTTGACCTCCTCGCTGTCCATTATAATCGTCCGGATTGCCGCAAAGCAGATGCAATCATCTCCATTCGCGGTAGTACGTAGCGAAAAAAGCCTTTGTGCGCCTCACACAAAAAATGCAAACCGGATACGCGGTCACGCTTGCAACCGCCCCGGCAGAGCCGGTAATATTCGCATTTCTGGCATTGTTCATGCACAGGTGTTGATTCTTGTATAAATCGCGTCGCCAACGCGCCAGCGCGCAGGTCAGCAAACGTATCTGTATGTACATTCCCGAGCCGCCACTCATCAAGCACATAGAAATCACAGGGATACACACCGCCGTCCGCTTCCACAACAAAATAGGACGTGCACACACCGTTCATCCCGCAGCTCTCCGCCGGATGCCCTAGGAGCATCGGAATCCAGTTGTCAAAATGCCGTATACTGACAGCCTCGTTCGCCATAAAATCCGCATACCAACGGTCAAACAACGATTTTAAGAAGTCTTCGTATAACGCCGGGGTCAATGAATGCTTACTGCCTCCCCGCTCTGTACCAAAATCGTCAATACACGGTATAAACTGGAGCCAGCGGTACCCACTTTTTTTGAAAAAGGAATACAACCTGTCCACATGCCGCGCCGTCAAGCGGTTCACAACGCAGAGGATGTTGAAATCGACCTTCTCCTTCGTAAGAAGAGCCGCCGCGTTTGCCACCGTCCGGAAGGTTCCATCATGCCGCGCATCCACGCGGTTCGCATCGTGCAGCTCCTTATACCCGTCCATCGACAGACCAACGAGGAATTTGTTTTCACGCAGAAACGCTGCCCATTCCGCATCCAGCAGCGTTCCGTTTGTCTGTATGGCAAAGCTGATTTTGGCTCGTTTCCGGTCATACTGCTTCACAAGCGCGATGAAAGCACGGTAGAAATCCAGCCCCGCCAATGTCGGCTCTCCACCTTGGAAGGCGAAAGAAATTTGCCCTTCCGCCTCGTCAAAGGCGCGGCGTACAAGTGCTTCCAACGTGTCAAGGTACATCATTCCGAAGTTTTGTACCGTCCGCTTCTGCGACACATCATGATAGAAGCAATACGCACAGCGCAGGTTGCACGCCGATGATGCTGGCTTAATCAATAGGCTTACTGGCGGCATTAGTCTTCCTCAATGATTTCATCAACTGGCACGGCTTCTGCGTCTTTTTTGTTAAATAGAGAGCCAAGGTTCAACTTGGAAAGAATGCCAGGCACCATATCGATGAGCTTGTTCACACTATCCGTGTTCTTGACATTGACGAGTTGCACGGTGTCATTCATAATCACCAGCACCGCCGAAGGCGTAATTTTACCGCCGATGCCGCCCGCGCTCGCATCCTTTTTCGCTTTTTTCTCGTCCTCCGCGTTTTCAGACGCGCCGGCAGCCATACCAAAGGCAACATCCACCAGCGGAACAATGATAACGCCACCGATTTGCACCGGCTCTCCCACAACCGTTTTGGACGAAACAAAGCTCTCCATCCTCCCGAACAACACTTCCAAGTTGCCGCTTAACGCTGAACTCATTTGTCATCGTCTCCTTTTTTTGTCTTTTTCTTCTTCTTTTTCACAAACAAACGCGGTTTGAGTATCTTCCATATCGGCTTACGCAACGCGTACCGTAGAAGCATCCACGCAAATGTCCATAATCGCAACCGCCCGGCGATTAACCCTCGCAACGCGAGTTCCTCTTCCTCGAAGTTGGCCTTGATTGTCATATCCCAGCCTGTCGCCGCCCGCACCACGCCGAATGCACCCATCGCCAAACCTGTGATGTCCGGGCTGTCAAAACCCACTATCCCGAGCAATGTGAAACGTTTCGGCCGCAACCAACGCAATGTATCCAAAACAAATTTTTTCGTATACTTCCATATCAACATTTTATCCGGATAATTGACAAACAAGTCAATCTGCCGTTTCATTTTTGCGAGGAAACCTTCCTTCGCGGCTTCTTTCGCAGGGGCGGTATCCGTTTCCTTTTCAGCTTCATCGATAGCTTTGTCTGCAACCGTTTCTGCTGTATGTGCCACTGCTTTATGGGCGGTCTTTTTCACTTCCGCCGCTGTCGCTTCTGCCGCTTTATCCTCTGTTGGGGATGGGCTTTCCGGGCTGTCATCTTCATCGCCCTCGGCCTTTTTACCGATTGTCTTCCAAAAAAAACGTATGCGGAATCGTTTTTGCTTACCGTTCAAGCGGTAATCCACCCGCAGCAAGCCAAGCAGCCATTTCGCCGTAACACTCACCCGCAGCTTGTCCATCCCGCCCGGCGCATCCACCCGCACGCTGTATCGGAACGCAGAAAGTAGTATAAACAGCGTCAGCAGCAGCAAAAGCGCCGCAAGCCCGCCTACAACGAAGCCTATCCATTGTAAGACGCCCAGCAAGATTATTCCCACAGCGCCCTCTCCTATCCTTCCCGATGTTTCTATTGTTATGCCTTTCGGCTACGCAACATCGCCGCCGCGAATGTGCCCATCATAAGCAACAACGATGCATACACAACACCAATAAGTAATGCAATGTCTGTAAAGAACGGCGTCGGTACAATGTTGACGAGCAGATCCACACGCGGATCCAGTATCCACAGGTCATTGCTAAAGAAAATTTCATGAAACAGTGTGAATGCACGGTTAAAGCTCACTGCGATTGTAACACCCAGCACTACAAAGACATTAAGCAAACCAAAGGCCGCCGCACGCCAGCATTGCATGGCTGCTTTCCATCCATCTTTCTTCTGCCAAAACAAAAAAGCACCTGTTAGAATCAGCAATACCGCGGACACATTCCGAATCAACTGTCCGCCGTCAAATAACAAGCGCACGTCTTCCATATGGTAAATCTCCCGCTCACTGAAGAAAAGCCGTTTTTCTCCGTCGACTGTCGTCTCGATATTCAAATCGTCCTCCGAACCGCGCATATAGTCAATCATGTGCGCGGTTACGGCATGTAAATCTTCTTTTTCCATATACACCTGCGCATATGTGCCGTTTTTCTCAAACTCCAGCTCGTAAAACCAAAGCGAGAACGTGGGCAACTGCACGCTGAAATACAACGCGAGCAGGAGCAGGCATATGGCATTGATAGTTCCCGCTGTGATGCGCAAGACTTTCATGACAATCCTCCGATATACCCTTATTTTATCACGCTTTCTGCATTGATTCAAGTATCCGCATAAGCGCGTCTCCATCAAACGCATAATCCGTTCCGCAGAAATGACAGTTCATCGTCATATGCCCATCCTCTGCCAGGATTTTTTCCACATCCTCGCGCCCGACAGAAATCAACGCTTTCTCCACCCTTGCACGGGAGCAATTGCATTCATATTCCACCGGCAGAATATCCGTCACCTCATACCCGAATGCACCTAGTAAAAAGTTCGCCATATCCTCCGGTGTCATGCCCTGCTCCAGCATGGCCGTCACACTCTGTACCATCCCGACCGTCGCTTCCAGCTTGTCTATCGTCTCATCTGTCGCCCCTGGCAGAAGCTGTAATACAAAGCCGCCCGCACGCCGCACGCTGCAATCTGTGTCCACCAGCACACCCAACGCCACCGCCGACGGCGTTTGCTCTGACATCGTGAAGTAGTATGCTAAATCCTCGGCAATTTCGCTTGTTACAAGCTCCACCTGTCCGACATACGGCTCCTTCATGCCCAAATCCTTCACAACCGTCAGGCTGCCCGCACCGATTGCGCCGCCTACATCCAGCTTCCCAGGTGATTGCGGCAGCATCTCCACATGCGGGTGAAAGGCGTAGCCCTTGACGTGACCCATGCTGTCTGCCGTGGCAAGGACACCGCCACCCGGGCCATTGCCTTTGACCGTCAGTGTCAGCAAATCTTGCTCGTCTTTCAGCATTGCGCCCATAATGGACGCACCTGTCAGCAACCGCCCCAACGCCGCTGTCATCACAGGCGTTGTGTCATGAATCTTTCTCGCTTTTTCCACCGTGTTTCGCGTCGTGGCGATAAATGCGCGTATTTGGCCGTTCGCCGCTGTCGCGCGCAGAATGTAGTCTTTCATCATTGATTCTCCTTATCTTGTAATGCCGTACGCAAAAGCACGTACAACGGTTGTAATTGTATATAGGCATCGGCGATTTCATCCGCCAACGCAGTGGTAAATACTACATTGTTGACATCCTTTTCTATTCGTACATGGAAATCGCGCAGATTCAAGAACGCCCGCAGGTGCTTATCCATAACCTCTGCGTGCCGTTCTTTTGCAAAAGGCGTGCCAACAACAACGGCTCCAGCTTCTTCCGCCTTGGCAAGTGCGTTGACAAACGCCGTTGCGTGTTCAATAACATACGCACGAATCCGCGCCATGCCGCCGCTTGTCTGTTTGTAAATCCGTATGCCGTAGGAATACATATCGCCACCCATGTCGAAGTACAAGCCAAGGATGTCCTGCGTTGTGCCCGGTTCCCGAAAGCGCAGGTACATGTAACCCTTCAATGGTGCTTCACGAGAGAAGCGCATGTCCGCGAACATGGTCGATATACAGCGCGATGGGCGCATTTCCGACGAATTGCTCACAATTCGAACCGTCGGCAGCAACGCCTCGTACAACCTGCGCAGCGGCTCGGAAATCAATACGCGGTAGGTTTCCTTGTTTTCCGGCAAGTTCGAAATCGTATTCACATACGGCAGGGTTTGCAAAAAATCCACAAAGTTCGCCGGGAAACCTTCGAATGTCATTGTCCTTGCTCCTTCTGATAGATGGCGTAGGCTGCCTCCCACATCTCATTTGTATAGGGATAGCCTTCCTCACCCTTTGAATCCCGTATACCGTCCGCGAGGTCAAACATACGTCTATAAAATTCCAATCCATCCCGCAGGGCGCGAAACACCAACTCCAGCCAGATTTCCGCCACAACATAGGTTTCTGTTGCCTTTGCCGCTTGGATGGCTGCTTCGACATCATACGCCACGCGCCGTTCCTCAACCTGCAAGGTACCCTCGTCCAGTATCGAATATACCGCGCGGTTATCTCCATCCAATGGCTGCCCACAGGAGCCGGGGTTGAGCACCAGCACGTCCCCGCACAGGCAATGTCCTTGTAAATGATTATGCCCATACAAAACAATTTTCGCACGGTGCGCTGCTATGGCGTCTATCATTTCCTTCGTCTGGAACGCCTCAGCAAAGTGTCGCAGATATTCCATGCGCGGCATAGGATTGCCGCGAGTTCGGCGTTCAACGCCGGAGCTGGACGTCGCCCAATGCGCCCAATAATCAATTTTAACGTCATGCACCGCGTAGATTTCGCCATGTGCGCTGGGTATCCGCAGCTCCTTCGGCAAGCCGCGCAGATAAGCACGATTTTCTTCCGACAGTTCACGGTATGTTTGGTACAAGCCGTTCAACTGCTTGCAATCCTCTTCCTCACCCGTCAGCCAGTCGAGATAATCTTCCTTGTTCCCCGCGACGGAAAGCGCATTCGGAATGGAACGAAGCAAATCCACGACCTCGTTCCCGAAAGGCATGTCAAAAATATAATCACCCAGAAGGATGTACCGGTCAACCTTTTGCGCTGCCGCGTCCGCCAAGACTGTTGCAAACGCGGGCGCGTTGCCGTGTATGTCCGCGATAATTGCTGTCCGCACCAACGTCACCTCTATTTCTTCTTTATACTTGACCCAATCGAGATGCCAAGACACATCCCAATACCGATACCCAGTGCCAAATTATTAAACAAAATACCCAGACTTACACCCAATGCCAAGCCGATGCTCAAGCCGGTGGTCATATAGTTTTCTGCCTCTTTCTTTGGCAAGGAACGGCCTTCTTCAAGGATGTCGTTCCCGTTGGATTCCAAAACCTCGACAACTTCATCCTGCTCCGCATTTTCATTCTTGTTTTCTTCCATGATGAATCCTCCTTATCGCACATAGAACAGCCAAAACATCAGTGCACCGTGCGCCGCTGTCGTTATAATATACACTGCCCAAAACACTGCCTTTCGTATCTTGTGGCGGAACAAAAGCATCCCTAAAAGGCCGCCTACCCCTCCGCCCAGAAGAGCGAAGATAAATAGCGTCCTTTCGGGGATGCGGTATTTTCCTTTGATTGCTTTGCGTTTATCAAAACCCATTGCAATAAAGTGCAACAGGCTTAGGCAGGCGTAATAGATTGCTGCGAGCTCCTTCACTTGAGAAGCGTGCGCCAGTTCAAATCGCCATTGTCAAGCGCAAGCAAAAGCGCCTCAGCCGTGGCGAGGTTTGTGGCCATAGGAATATTGTGTATATCGCACAGGCGCATCGGGCCATTTTCGTCCGCCCCATATTGCATATGGACAACGGGGTCACACAGGAAAATCAACAAATCAACATCATCATGTGTGATTTGCGCACCAAGTTGCTGCCCGCCGCCAAGGTGCCCGGCCAGGTATTTGTGTATCGGCAGACCCGTTGCTTCTTCAATCAGGCGGCCGGTTGTCGCCGTGGCGTAAAGCTCGTGCTTGCTCAGGATATGCCGATAGGCAATACAGAGGTTTTCCATCAATATCTTCTTATTGTCGTGCGCAACCAATGCTACATTCAATATGGACACCTCCAAAACTTGTCAATCAATCTTCAAACATGGATTTGGGACGCGTCATGCCGACGCTGAGCACTAAACCGACCGACGCTGTCATAATCCATATCGAGCTTCCGCCCGAGCTGATAAACGGCAGCGTGATACCGGTGTTGGGCAGTGTCCCCGTGGCAACGCTTACATTGAGTATCGTTTGAAACGCAATCATACCGCCAACGCCCGAGGCAATCAACTTACCTAGGAATACCTCCGAACGGTGTGCAATCATAAAACAACGGAGCACAACGACCAATATAGCCGACAGAACCGCAATACAACCTGCGAAACCAAACTCAGCTCCGATAATGGCGAAAATGAAATCGTTCGTCGAATACGGCACTGTTACAATGTTGTTAAACAGTCCTCGCCCTGTGAGTTGCCCGGAACGAATGGCTTCAATGGATTGCTGGGATTGGTACCATCTGTCAGGGTCAACCGTTGGGTCAATAAACACGCGGATACGATGCTGCTGGTTCGCGTTCATTATCTTGTGCAGGAAAATTTGCGGATCATTGTTAAGGTCGTACACAACAAGCAGCAAAAACGGCACCAACAATACAAGTACAACGGTAATCAACTTCCAACTCACCTTCGCGGTGAACAGCATGACAACTACAATCACCCCGACCGCAATTGCCGCCGAAAGCGACGGTTGTAGCATGATGAGCAACACCGGGATGGCACCGACAAGGATGCAGAGACCAAGGTACAACGGGTGGTTGATTCTATCCTTGAAACGGTCAATCAGTTTCGCAAGATATACAATCATAAATATTTTTGTAAACTCCGACGGCTGTATACCAAACTCAATTCCTTTTATACCAATATTTGACAGGTACAACCAACGCGTTGTATTGTTCGTTTCTGTACCGAGGAGCAGCACAGCGATAAGCAGTAAAATGTTCAGCGCGAAAAAAGCGATGTAAAACCGGCAGACAAATTCAAAATCTATAAACGCGACAGCCATCATGATACAAAAGCCCGTTGCCGCCCAGATGATGTGCATCTTGAACAGTCCCGTCGTTCCGCGCGTTTCGATATGCTCCGCACTGCCGACCATCATGATACCGAAAAGCAGCAGCGCCAGTACAAAAAACGCCAGTATAAAATCAAAGTATCTGTAGTCGCGCTTAAACGTCATGCTTTATACACCAGTTTTCCCTTCGTTTTTACCGCTTTTCCGTAGGTTCTTAATCGGAATGTTCGCATACAATACAGGTGAGCCACCCTCTTCACCCGGGTTCGGCGGGTTGATTTGAATCTGTAACTCCTGCTCATCATATTCCATATAATTTGCTATAACTTTCAAAATATCGTTTTTCAGCATTTCCAGGACTTGTGTGGAGCAATTCATACGATCCTGAATCAGAACCATCTCCAGACGGTTCTTCGCCATGTTTTTGGATGGCGGCTTTTTATTGAAAAAATCAAACAAGCTCATCCCCATTCACACCCCTTTAGTTTCCTTTACGGAAAAGATTTTTCAATTTGCCAAATATGCCGGCATTATTCAAGTCCATTAAAGGCACGTCATTCCCCATAATCCGTTGTACGATATTACGGAAAGCTTGTCCGGCTTTCGAATTCTGGTCACTGACAGCGGGCTCACCGCGGTTGGTGGAGACAACGATGGCCTCGTCATCCGGCACAACACCAATGACATCAATCGCGAGAATATCCGTCACATCCTCCAGCGTCATCATATCGCCGCGCTTCACCATGTCCGCGCGGATACGATTCAAAACAAGCTTCAGGTTCGATATTTCCTCCGCCTCAAGCAGACCGATAATCCTGTCAGCATCACGCACGGCGGAAACCTCCGGTGTGGTGACAATGATGGCTCGATCCGCGCCGGCGACGGCGTTTTTGAAACCTTGCTCAATCCCGGCGGGACAGTCAATTAGCACATAGTCAAATTCTTCACGCAAATCCGAACATAGCTTTTTCATCTGCTCCGGGTTTACAGCGTTTTTATCCTTCGTCTGCGCAGCAGGCAGAAGCGACAATGTCGGGTATCGCTTATCTTTAATCAACGCCTGCTTTAAGCGGCAATTGCCTTCAATAACGTCAATCAAATCATAAACGATTCTGTTTTCCAAACCCATAACAACGTCCAGATTACGGAGCCCGATGTCCGCGTCAATCAACACGACCCTTTTCCCGGACAATGCAAGCCCAGCACCGATGTTCGCACTGGTTGTCGTTTTACCGACACCGCCCTTACCTGATGTGATTACGATTACTTCGCTCATTCTACTGTTTCCCCCTACGGTAATGATACGTTACAAAACATGAATTTCTTCGATTTATCTTCATTTTATCAGAATGTGCCGTAAATTGCACCCATAATTTTCATAAAAACATAATTTCCATGCGACAAAATATTCTATTCGCGCCAACCCCTATTGCACAAGCGCTTCAATAAAAATCTGGCCGTTATGGATGTATGCTTGCACGGGTACTGTTTTAGCGCGCCCGCGCGGTTTCAGCATTTCCTTGGGTACATATGTAATCAAATCCGCAATCCGAAGCTGCGTCGGCTGCATNACAAAGGACGATACATAACATTCCCTGTTTCCACTGCAACCCGCATGCACAAGCCCCTTCACTGCACCAAGGACAATGATNTTCCCCTCCGCGACGATTTCCGCGCCCGGGTTCACATCACCCATCAGCACCACGCTCCCCGCATANTGGATGGACTGCCCCGAACGCAAAGCACCCTTATGGAAATGTGTCATATGTTCTGTCGGAGAAAGCTGCGGCACGACCTCCGGTATTTCTTCTTGCCTCTTCGGTTCGGTCGCCGACATCATCGTCTGCCCCGCTGCATTCCGCGCGAAAGTAATGCTCAGGTTTGAGCTTTTTACAATAATATCCAGCAGCGCGTTTTCCTCCGCCTCGGAAAGCTCTCGTCCCTTAAACGTCACGGACGACGTCGCCGTACCGAAAAATTTTTGTGCATCGCGCATTTTCATTGCCAACGCATCGCGGATTTCATCGAAAGGCAGCACCTCATCCAATAGGATTGTGATGCCGTCCCGCCGTCCTTTGAAAATAACGCTGTTGTTTTTTTCCATACAGGGATAACCTCCATCAAATTTTGATGCAATCAAGGTACCAAATTGTTCACTACTGCGCGTTCCGGCTCCGCGTCCAATGCGAAGTATTCGCGGATTATGTCATGCGCAATCATGGCCGCAGGCGCTGTCACCGTTGTCGTATTACCAAACGGAATCGTTACAAAAATCGCGATTTGCGGGTCGTCCACCGGGGCAAAGCACGCGAAGGTTGCATGGTCCGCACCCGTCAAATCCTGCTGCGCCGTACCTGTTTTACCTGCCACCTTGAACGGTATATCGTCGAACAAGCCCGCCGCCGTACCCGTTTCCAGCACCATTTGCATTCCCTCATATATCGCCGCAAGCGTTTCCGGCCGCAAATCAATTTCTTCCTCCACAACAGGTTCATACTGCTTCAAAAGCGCGCCGGAGGAGGATTCAATTTTATCCAGCATATGCAAAGCGTATCGTGTGCCGCCGTTGGCAAGCGTGGCGATATATTTGGCCATAGTGGCAGAGGTGTAGGTGTTATAGGATTGCCCGATAGCTGTGGCCAGCGTATCGCCATCCACCCATCGTAGTTGTGATGCTGAAGGTTCCATGTAATTGATTTTTTCGCGGTATTCTTTAAAACTGGGGGAAGAAATCCAGTCAACACCCTCTGCGCCGCGCGTCGCGTCGTATTCCTCAATCTCGATACCCGTCGGGTTGTTGAGACCGAAAAGTTTCATATATTTGTTCAGGGTTTCAATGGCTTCCAACCGCGTATTGCTTTTCGTATTGCCAAAGCGGTATACCGTGTCATAAAAGAAATAGTTGCATGACACGCAAAGCGCTTGCGCCACATTGATGGAGCCATGGGAACCATGCCCACCTCCAATCCAGCAGCGCATATACGGCGGCCCAACCTCCGTAAAGGTACCATGGTCGTAAATCGTGGTGTTTGTCGTAATAACATTTTCCTCAAGGCCGGCAATGGCAGTAATCATCTTGAATGTCGAACCCGGCGCACGGGGTTCCGTAAAGGCACGGTTAATCATAGGCGTTGTCAAATCATTCAATTGTTTGTAATAGTACTCAAGATTAAAATGATTGACAAATTCGTTGTTATCATACGACGGATAGCTTACATAGCCAATAACGTCAAAATTTTCGATACCAACTACAGTGACGGAGCATGTGCTGGGATTCAAGTTCGTCATTTGCGGTGTAATCTCGCCCGCCTCGATACGTTCTGTCAAGAAGTTTGTCACAGACATGGTTCCCATACGCACACGGTCGTATTCTGCACCGGTTAAGGTCACAATATCCTGCTCCGCCATCACGCCGACGACCTGCGTCGGTTGTATCGCGCCGGAATCCACTGCGTCCGCCGCAAAGGCAATCAACGCCTTTGCATAATTGTCAGCCTGCGGGGATAGGCCACTATAGGATTCCAAATACACGCGCATGGCATAGGACATAGAGCCCGGCGCTGCCGTCATCACTTTATCCAGCGAAATACTTTGCGTGCGAATCATTTCACTCAAAACATCCCGTGACGTATACGGCTGCTCCTTAGTCGAATTACTTTTCAATTTTGCCACAAGAATTTCAGACAGCTTGTTTTCCACAATTTCGTAGCAACGTCGTGTAAACGCCGCGTCAAGCGTCAGATATATGTTATCCCCCGGCACCGGTTGCACTGTCGGCTCCGTATCCACGCGACGGAAGGAGTTGTCGGCCGACACCAATCGCTCGCCCGATGTGCCGCGCAATTGCAACTCAAACGCCTTCTCAATCCCATTCTGGCCAAACAAATCCGTCGGCTGATAACCCAGCGCCTTCACATCGGCATATTGGTCGCTTGAAATGCCACGGATATAACCCAATGCATGTGCGACCGTTTCGCCCTCCGGATACAAGCGCAGATAATCCACATCAATATACACACCAAGGAAATCCTGGTTCCTCTCCTCCAACGCGGCACAGGTGGTTTCCCTCACATCCACCGCCACCGTCAGCGCATCGAGAGTGTACCTATTCATAAATAACGCGCAGCGCAATGCAAGCGTTTTGTAAGTATCGTCCGGGCTGAGATCCAGTTTGTCCAGCATGAAATATTTCACCAGATACTCATACATTTCATCCGGCGTCGCTTCCAGTGTGACGCTGCTGTTTTCATCCACGCCCATGTCCTTTTTCCATCGTTCCTCACGCGTGGCGCTGTCCCCAAAGAGGAAACGGCGCGGCACTGTGTTCGAGATGGGCAGGTCGTATATCACGCTTTCTCCTGCATCTTCCATGAGCTTGATGAACGAATGCAGCATTGCGCCCATATCACGCTCGGCAAAGCTGGGGTCGAACTTGACGACATAAGCGGTTGTGTTGACAGCAAGCGGACGTCCGAAGCGGTCGTATATCTCCCCGCGCGGCGCTGCTACATCTACAGTCTTGTACACCGGCAACCGCACAACAGACACCAAATCCTGCCCATTCACAATCTGCATATCGAATAAAACCGTCACCAAAAAATAAAATGTTGCCATCACCAGAACACCCAGCACGACAACGCGTCCCGATATATGCTTCCAAGCCTCGCGAATCCAATCCTTCACGCGACCGCTCCCTTCTTAATTTCACACTTTGCACTGCGCCACACAATCACTAAAATATCCCCGTTCGCCTTTTGTTAAAAGCCTCCAGCCGCCTGTTTATACCATACACAAGGCGGTATGCTGGGATGGAGAGAAATACGGTATACACCGTTTCCGGTAAAATAATTTTACGGAAATAATACCAAAAATCTGTCTGCCCGAAGAGCAGGAAATGAAACACATAAAATACAATCTCCATTGTAAGCATGGAAATGCCTACAAGAGGCAGGGGTAACAGATAATTTTCGCGGAAGAAATCCTTAAACGGCTTTCCGCAGATAAAACCCGTCACAGCACCGCAAGCAGCATAAAACCCTATATACCGGCCGAAAAATATATCCTGCAACAACCCCGCAAAGAACCCGACAAGCGCGCCCTCCACATCACCACGTAAAATGGCATAACTGACAACAATCAACAACGCTGTATTCGGCAGAACACCTAAAATTGCCGCATGTTGGAATAGTGTCGATTGCAATATCATGTTCAACAGGAGAAGAAGCCCCACCACAAATGGCCGCATACCAATCCCCCTATTCTGTGCCGACGCTTGTGTTCATTACAACAAGCGCACTTGCAGCCGTTTCAAAATTCACCGCAGCCCGTACAAGCAAGCGGCTTCCGCCGTTCTGCATTGTACGGATTTCTGCAACATATCCTACCGTAACACCGCCAGGATACATTTCCCCACCTGATGCAGATGTTATGATTTCATCACCGACGTCCACACCTTCTGCGCTTCCGAGAATCTCCAACACACACATACCTGCCGCCAGTAGTGCTTCATCCCGTCGGAGTAGCCCAAGCGCGCCAGTTTCCTTTACCTGTACACCTACGGGAGTATCGCTATCTAAGAAGGACGTCACGATGGAATAGTCGTAGCCCGTTTGCGTGATGCGTCCAGCAAGGCCGCCTATCGCCAACACCGGCATACCAACCTGCGCGCCGTTTTTTTCTCCCATCTGTACGACAAACCCGCCGTTCGGTGCGGAGCTCCGCCCAATAATGTCCGCACTTGCCATTTCAAACTGCTGGTATACTTTTGCTGTCACTTGCAAAACCTCCGAGGTGCTTTGCATGTTATGTTCAAAAAGCTCTGTAATCACCAGGACGGTGGACATATGTGTGAAATCGACATTCGGAACAATCAATGCGGATTGTGTGCCGTTTGCATTTGGCGTAACGGATTCAACCGTGCCGACCGTGATGCCCGGTGGATAGATGCTGGAAAGCTGGGAAGTGATAATTTCATCCCCCTCGACAATATCCGCATCCGCGTTAATAAAGTCCATGCGGCATCGGCCCTCTAATTGTAAACTCACATCCCCACGGACAATACCCGTATCGCCGGTGCGGGTGCTTTGTACGCTGATGGAAGAACGGTCATCAATAATGGCGATAACGGTCGCACTGTTATACCACACCTCGGACACGCGCCCGCAAAGACCACCAGATGCCAGTACAACCATGTTCTTCGCGAGGCCGTCATTCGAACCCTTGTCGATTGTAAACGTTGTGTACCAGTTCCCCACGTCCTTCGCGATGATACGAGCGCCGATTTTAGGGTATTCCTCATATTTCCGGTCCGTGTTCAACAATGCAGAGAGCTGTTCATTTTCCTGGTCGACAAGCTTCAACCGCCCCGTTTCTGCAGAAAGCAATTCGTTTTCCGTACGGAGGCGCTCGTTCTCCGAACTAAGCTCACCCATGTGTACAAAAAAATCAAAACGCTGCCCGAACCAATTCCCCACGGTTGTGAATGCGCCTTGTACGGGCGTGACAACAAAGCCGATAATTTTTTCGACCTGGGTTGGCGCAAACCGATCTCCCACGGTCAGCAATATCGCAATCACGCAGAAACCAAGTAATATAGATAGAAATAATTTTTTCCGTTTTTTCAAAAAATCCACAGATATGCTCCTTACGTGTATCCTTTCACCTAGGACACATTACATTCTCAATTTCCGCGGCGTTATCAGCACGTTCCGAAGCGCTGTAATATTTTCCAACACGAGCCCCGTTCCGTTCGCAACACAATTCAACGGTTCCTCTGCGATGTGCACAGCGATACCGGTTTCATACGCAATCAGCTTATCCAAGCCGTTTAGTAACGCGCCGCCGCCTGTCAACATGATACCCAACTCCATAATATCGGAAGAAAGCTCCGGTGGTGTTTTTTCCAATGTCATTTTAATAGCGTCAATAATGGCGTTCACCGGGTCGGCAATGGCCTGTAAAACATCTGCAGAGTTCATGACAATCGTTTTCGGCAAACCTGAAATAAGGTCACGGCCACGTACCTCCATTGTCATATCCGGGTCGGCATTGAACACGCAGCCGATGCGGATTTTGATTTGTTCTGCTGTGCGGTCACCAATGGCAAGGCTGAATTCCTTTTTCACATACGCGACAATATGCTCGTCCAGTTCATCTCCCGCCACACGGAGGGACTTGGATGTGACGATACCGCCGAGGGATATAACAGCGACTTCACTCGTCCCGCCACCGATGTCAACGACCATGCTGCCTGTCGGTTCACTCACCGGCAAGCCTGCGCCAATAGCGGCCGCCATTGGCTCTTCAATTAAGCAGGCACTGCGCTCATTCGCGCCGGATGTCATCGCCGCCTCCATGACAGCGCGCATTTCCACCTCGGTTACACCAGAGGGCACACAAACCACTACGCGCGGACGTGCGCCGAATATCGTTTTCTTCACAGAACGTTGTATAAAATAGCGAAGCATCGCTTGTGTCGTCTCAAAATCCGCAATGACGCCATCCTTCATGGGGCGGATGGCAACGATATTGCCCGGTGTGCGGCCAATCATTTCTTTTGCTTCGTCACCTACAGCGAGAACTTCGTGCGTCACTGTATTGACGGCGACAACGGAGGGCTCATTGGTGATAACGCCCTTCCCTCGTAAAAACACCAGTGTGTTCGCCGTTCCTAAATCTATACCCAAATCGCGATTGAACATAATACAGGTAATCCCCTTCCAATTTTTACATCATTGTTCATTGTTTACTGAGAGTATTACACCGCAATCTGTATTTCAAACCATATAAACACAATACGGCATTCTATTATCATACATCGTTTCGACAGGAAATACAACCCATAACTATATATTTCGTGACAATCAGCCGATATAGATACGAAAGCGTTTATTTTGTCTCGGAGGTGCTGTAATGAAAAAATGGATGTACGCATGGCCACTTGTCGGTATACTTCTCCTTACCGGCTGCAACACGACGAATTCCCCGACAGAAATACCGACTCCTACGCCTACCCCAACGGTTTTCGCCCCTGCGGAAACACCGCTTGCTTCCGATTTTGTTTCGCCTTCCACTGATGAACCGTCAGTACAAAATGCAGTTGAACAAATCAGTGGATTGTTTGACCATCTTTGGGCGGATCGTTTCACCTTGTTGTATGTTGATTCCAATGATGAGGAGGATGCCGTTACATTCTCGTCGGAACAATATTACGCGGTACGCGGTTTGCTTCAGCAATACGAATGGCGACACGCCACACCGTCTGATTTCCCGGAAGAATTGACAGTAGCTGCTGCCTTTACCAACACCAAGGAGACACTTTCCATCTGCAAAGACGTTCCCGTCATCCGCACAAGCAACGGCGGCACGGCGGAATTCTACATGTACAGTCTTCCTGATGACAGCGCATGGCAAGCACTGGATGTAGAACTTTTAGCGATGTTGGAAAGCAATGTGCCTTTCTTGCCGCAGTATGTAATGCGCGAGATTTTCGCCGGAGATACCACTTTTTCATACACAAATGTATCCGGCGAAATTTTCACAATGGAACCGTCCGATACGGTTTTCGAGCAGATACACAAGCTATTCGAACAATACGATTGGCTGCTTGTACCGTCGTATTATGACCCGCCGATTGAAACACACGATTTCTTTGTTGTTAAACCTGGCAATAACGAGGAGGTACACGCCTCCATAACCGTCTGTGTCGGCGTACAAATGATTGTCGCGTCCGGGGTTGACACATCGTTCCAGTATCTCTACTATATCCCGGAGGACAGTACATTGCAGCCGCTGGACGTAGAGCTTCTTGCAATTTTTGAATAACTGATTTTATACACAAAAAAGCGAGCGGACATTCGTCCGCTCGCTTTATATGTTGTGAAATTACTTCACTGTAACCTTTGCGCCAACTTCGGCAAGCTTTGCCTTGATAGCTTCAGCATCATCCTTGGAAGCGCCTTCCTTGATAACCTTCGGTGCGCCATCAACGAGGTCTTTTGCTTCCTTGAGGCCAAGACCCGTGATTTCACGGACAACCTTGATAACCTTAATCTTCTCAGCGCCAACATCTGTCAGCTCTACGTCGAATTCGGTCTTCTCTTCTTCAGCCGGGCCGGCAGCAGCGCCAGCGGCAACAACAACACCTGCGGCAGCGGATACGCCGAACTTCTCCTCGGCAGCCTTCACAAGGTCATTCAACTCAATAACAGTCAGTTCTTCAACTGCTGCCAAAATTTCTTCGATGGTCAATTTAGCCATTTGAACGTTCCTCCATTTCACTAATCATAATTGTTAAATTGTTTTAATACATTGATACAGCTATTATTCAACTGCCGGTGCTTCTGGTGCAGCTTCTTCCGCAACAACCGCTTCCACCGCCGGTGCTTCCGCAACAGACTCTTCCACAACCGGTGCTTCTTCAACAGCCGGTGCTGCCGGAGCCGCGCAGCCATTTGCTTTCTCTTCCGCAATCGCGTTCATTACGCGTGCGAACGAGGACAACGGCGATTTGAACGAGCCGAACAGCTTCGACAGAAGTTCGTCGCGCGAGGGGATGTCGGCGATAGCCTTGATGCCCTTCTCGTCATATACGATGTTTTCCACAACGCCTGCTTTGAAAGAGAGCTTCGGGATACCCTTGAGCTCCTTGTTAATCACGCGCGCAGCGGCTGTAGCGTCGCCATACGAGATGGCAACGGCCGTCGGGCCATTCAAGTGCGGGGTAATGCTTTCGAACTTTGTGCCCTTGACTGCAAGCGTAACCATTGTGTTTTTGTACACTTTATAATCCACGCCCGCCGTTCTCAAGTTCTTGCGGAGCATTGTATCCTGCGCGACTGTCAGACCTCTGGAGTCCACGAGCACGATGGATGCGGCATCCTCAAGCTTCTTGGCGATTTCCTGCACAACTACTTGCTTTTCTTCCACTTTTGCCATAGTTTAGTTCCTCCTATTACGCAAGAATCAAAAAACCCTTCCCGCACAAAGCACAGGAAGGGTTCAAATGCAAAAGCAAATGTCCAACCTCGGCAGGCGCTTACGCTTATATCCCATCTGGATACCTGCTGTCTTTGGCGGTTCAAGTAATTTACATAGTATAGCGTACGCCATACCATTTGTCAAGCATTTATTCCGTCATTACTCCGAAATTTTCGCAGTGTTCAAACGGATACCGGGGCCCATCGTTGTCGCCAACGTGACGCTGCGGAGGTATTGACCCTTCGCGGCAGACGGCTTCGCTTTGATGACGGCGCTCATGAGCGTCTGGAAATTCTCCGCAAGCTTCTCGGAACCAAACGATACTTTGCCGAGCGGAACATGTATGATATTTGTCTTATCAAGACGATACTCAACCTTACCGGCTTTAATTTCTTCAATAGCCTTCGCGACATCCATCGTGACTGTGCCGGACTTCGGGTTCGGCATCAAGCCCTTCGGGCCGAGAACACGGCCAAGACGGCCGACGACGCCCATCATGTCAGGCGTAGCGACGACAACGTCATATTCGAACCAGTTCTCGTTCTGGATTTTCGGGATAAGCTCTTCCGCACCGACAAAGTCGGCACCGGCGTTCTGCGCTTCCGTAGCCTTGTCGCCCTTTGCAAATACAAGGACACGCATGGTTTTACCTGTACCATGCGGCAACACGACGGCACCGCGAACCTGTTGGTCAGCATGTCTTGAATCGACACCCAAACGGATATGTGCTTCCACTGTCTCGTCGAACTTTGCAACCGATGTCTTCTGCACCAAATCAATGGCGTCAGCAGCGTCGTATTGCAACGCACGGTCAATCAGCTTCGCTTTTTCCTGATACTTTTTTCCTCTTTTCATGGTAAATCCTCCTCAAGTGGTAATACCGGGAGTGTTTCCCTCCCACCGACCCAATTACGGCGCATAACGCCGCGCTTATTCGCAGGGTCTAAACAATTTCTTGTTAAAGTCTACTCAACAACAACGATGCCCATGCTGCGGGCTGTGCCCTTGACCATGCTGATAGCCGTCTCGATGCTTGCCGCATTCAAGTCTACCATCTTCAACTCGGCGATTTTACGAACTTCCTCCAACGGAACCTTCGCAACCTTCGTCTTGTTCGGCGTGCCGGAGCCGGATTCAATGTTCGCTGCCTTCTTCAGAAGGATAGCGGCGGGCGGCGTTTTCGTCACAAACGAAAAGCTCTTGTCCGCATAAATCGTGATAACAACCGGGATGATAAGACCGGCTTGCTGCGCAGTACGCTCATTGAATTCCTTACAGAAACCCATGAGGTTCACACCATGCTGACCGAGTGCCGGACCAACCGGGGGTGCGGGCGTCGCTTTGCCCGCCGGAATCTGGAATTTGACAAGTCCTGTTACTTTCTTTGCCATGAAAGGCACCTCCTAATAATATGTGGTGGCTAACGGTAGTCCCTGCATCGGGATTTCCCTCCCACGTTGAAGCTTGTTTAGCTCATCCGTTGCACCTGCGTAAAATCAAGCTCCACGGGCGTTTCGCGCCCGAAGATGGATAAGCTGACTATTACGGAACGCTTGTTTTGGTTGACTTCCTTGATGACGCCGATTGAATCCTCAAACGGTCCGGTGGTAATCTTGACATAATCGCCTACGGAAAGGTCAATATACTCCGAACCGGCAATAATGCCCATCATACGCACCTCGTCCTCCGTCAGGGGAACGGGTTTTGAACCGGGGCCGACGAAGCTTGTCACGCCGCGTGTATTCCGCACGACATACCATGTCTCGTCATTCATGAACATGTTCAAAAGCACATAGCCAGGGAACACCTTGCGCTGGACTGTCTTTTTGACATTGTTCTTGACCTCCACCGCATCCTGCACAGGTACAGCGACCTCAAGAATCTGATCCTGCATGTTCCGGTTTTCCACCAGCTTCTCAATATTGGCTTTCACCTTGTTTTCATAGCCCGAATAGGTATGTACAACATACCATCTAGCTTGTTCGTCCGCCATATGCTCTCCCTTACTTTGTGACAAAGTTTACCAGCTGCGTGTAGCCATTGGACAACACCCAGTCCATCGCGCATATGACTGCGCCGAAAATCAGAGACGTCACAACGACTGTCACGGATTCCCTGAACAGGTCTTTCCTGCTTGGCCAGATAATCTTTGTGAATTCACCCTTGAACTCGCCATACTTCTTTTTCACAAAAGCCGTAAAGCGGTTACCTTCTGCTTTTGTCTTATCCTTCTTAACTTCCTTGCTTTCGCCGTTTGGGTTGGCATTTTTGTTTTCTTCCATCTTCATACACATCCTTTTCAGACACAGGTGATTATTTCGTCTCCCTGTGAACAGTGTGCTTGTTGCAGAAACGACAGTGCTTCTTTGTTTCCAGACGATCCGGGTGGTTCTTCTTTTCTTTCATGGTTTGATAATTACGCTGCTTGCAGTCCACACACGCCAAAGTAATCTTTGTCCTCAAAGCCTTCACCTCACTTATCACTTATTTTTGCAACATGAAAAAAAGACCTGTACAGCCTTCGGAAAGTAATTTTATCACATCACCTGCAAATTGTCAATCGAATTGGGAATTTTTTTTGCACAGTCACAAAAAATCATTGCGCCGCACGTTTTTTTTTGATAAGATAGATGAATTAGGAATGGAATCGAACGAATTGAGAAAGTTCTTCCTTAATTAAGATGCAATGATTATTGAAGGGAATGGTACGCAATGTCCGGGCACTCTAAGTTTTCAAACATCAAGCACAAGAAAGAAAAGGCTGATTCTGCAAAGGGAAAGATTTTCACAAAAATTGGCAAGGAACTTATGGTCGCAGTCAAATCCGGCGGCCCGGATCCTGCGAACAATTCGCGGCTGAAAGATGTCATCGCCAAAGCAAAAGCCAACAATATGCCGAATGATACGATTGACCGCAGCATAAAAAAAGCGGCCGGCGATTTGAACGGTGTTAATTATGAAAAGGTCGTCTATGAAGGTTACGGCCCGAACGGCGTGGCTGTCATTGTGGAAACGCTGACAGACAACCGCAACCGCGCCGCCGCAAACGTACGAAATGCCTTTACCAAGGGCAACGGCAACATGGGCACCTCGGGTTGCGTGTCGTTTATGTTTGATGAACTGGGTATTGTAATGGTAGAAAAATCGCCAAACCTGGACGAGGACGAGCTGATGCTCCTCGCACTGGACGCGGGCGCAAGCGACTTCACCGCAGAAGAAGAAGGCTATTCCATCACAACAACGCCGGAGGCTTTCTCCGCCGTACGAGAGGCGCTTGATATCGCGGGCGTACCCATGCTCTCCGCCGAGGTGGAAATGGTGCCGCAAACCTACGCAACTTTAACCGATGCGGAGGATATTAAAAAAATGAACAAGCTCCTTGATTTGCTTGATGAGGAGGATGATGTACAAGAGGTATATCACAATTGGGAGAATGAGGACGAATAAAGTGATTACATTTATCGTAAACCCCGCCGCTGGTCATGGCCGGTCACTCGCTGCGATTCCCATCATCCGCAGGTTGATGGATGAATCTGGTCGTCCTTATACAATGTTGGAGACAGCCACACCGGGACACGCGGGTGAGCTTGCACAACAAGCGGCAGCGCATGGCGCGGAAATCGTCGTCTCTGTGGGCGGAGACGGTACCGTGCAGGAGCTCGCCTCCGGCCTCGTCAACACGGGCGCGGCGCTTGCCGTAATCCCATGCGGCAGCGGGAACGATTTCGTCCATTCGTTACATCCACGAATGAAAAAAGTCTCCGGTTTTGAAGCGCGCATCACGCAATATGTCACACTTTTATTGAACAACGCACCCACCGCAATTGATGCTGTACGAATGAACGACCAGTACTTTTTCAACATCGGCAGCATTGGTATCGACGCAGAGATTGTAGTATATGCCACGCGGTTGAAACGTGATTTCCGTGGTGCAGCATACTTGCTTTCCACCCTTCGGAATATCTTTACTTATAAACCTAAAAAAGCAAAGCTGATTGTGGACGGACAAGAGATTGAAAAGCGCCTCTCTCTTTGTGCGGTAAGCAATGGCTCTTTTTACGGCGGTGGATTCAAGATTTCACCCTCGGCAGACATGTCGGACGGAAAAATTACTTTATGCGTGATAGACGCCTTGAACCGTGTTATGTTTTGCTTATTGTTCCCCTTTGTTGTTTTTAGAGCACACACGAAACTAAAGCAAGTGTCATACATCAATTGCACGCATGTAGCAATGGAATACACAGGCGTACTGCCCGTAAACCTCGACGGCAATATATATAAGTTGAAAGCGCCGTTGAACTTTGAAATCATCCCGGGTGGGTTAAAGGTCATCAAGTAGTATCATCATCTTGATTATATAAAGGAAACGATAATCCTATGGCAAAGAAAAATATTACTACTTATACAAACGAAAGCATTACCCAGCTCAAGGGCGCAGACCGGGTTCGTCTGCGTCCCTCTGTCATCTTTGGGTCCGACGGGCTGGAGGGCTGCCAACATTCGATATTCGAAATTATTTCGAATTCCATCGACGAAGCCCGTGAAGGAAACGGACATAAAATCGAAATCACCCGGCACAAAGATTGTTCTGTTACCGTCCGGGACTACGGACGTGGCCTGCCTGTGGATTACAACGCAGTGGAAAAGCGCTTTAACTGGGAGCTTATCTACTGTGAGCTGTACGCCGGGGGCAAGTATGACAATAACGAGGGTGAAAACTACCAATTCAGCCTGGGTTTGAACGGCCTTGGCGCGTGCGCGACACAGTATTCATCCGAATTCTTCGATGTGGTAAGCGTCCGAGACGGCTTCCGATATGAGCTGCATTTTGAAAAGGGCGAAAATATCGGCGGCTTGAAAAAGGAAGAAGCGCCGACCGCGCGCACGGGCACTATCCAACGCTGGAAGCCCGACCGCGCAGTCTTTACCGATATCGATATCCCCCTCTCCTTCTACAAGGATACATTGAAACGGCAGGCCATCGCGAACGCAGGACTGCGCTTTATCCTGACGGATGAGGCAAGCGGCGAAACTTTCAACTTCCTCTATCCAAACGGTATACAAGATTATATAACGGAAATCGCGGGAAAGACCGCTTTCACGCCGCCCGTGTTTCTTTCGCACGAGACACGCGGGCGTGACCGGGAGGATAAGCCGGAATACCGCTTGAAATTCGAGCTGGCCTTCTGCTTTGACAACGAGGTCAACCAAATTGAGTACTATCATAACTCTTCCTGGCTGGAATATGGCGGCGCGCCGGATAAAGCGCTGCGCTCCGCCTTTACTGCCGCGATTGACGTGTATTGCCGGAATGGCGGATTGTATAAAAAGGACGAAAAAAAATTGACCTTTTCCGATATCGAGGATAGTCTGGTGTATATGTCGAACTCATTCTCCTCTGTGGCGAGTTACGAAAACCAGACAAAAAAAGCCATCAATAATAAATTCATTCAAGAAGCCATGACGGACTTTTTGAAAAAGCAGCTTGAGGTCTATTTTATCGAGAACAAGATGGATGCGGAAAAAATCGCCAATCAAGTCCTCGTGAATAAGCGCAGCCGCGAAACGGCTGAAAAAACGCGCGTCACCTTAAAAAAGAAGCTAACCGGCTCCATCGACCTCTCGAACCGGGTAGAGAAATTCGTCAACTGCCGCACAAAAGAGATTGCCCGGCGCGAGCTGTATATTGTCGAGGGTGACTCGGCACTCGGTTCTTGCAAACTGGGGCGCGATGCGGAATTCCAGGCAATCATGCCCGTACGCGGGAAAATTTTGAACTGCCTGAAAGCGAATTACGCCCAGATTTTCGCCAGCGACATCATCACAAACCTCATTCGTGTGCTGGGTTGTGGTGTGGAAGTCAAGGATAAGCATAACAAGGAGCTCAACAGCTTCGAGCTGGACAAGCTCAATTGGGATAAAATCATCATCTGTACCGATGCGGACTATGATGGCTTCCAGATCCGCGTTTTGATTCTGACGATGATTTACCGGCTGATGCCTACGTTGATTCGAGAGAAAAAGGTGTTTATCGCGGAATCGCCGCTATACGAAATCACCTCGGCAAAGAAGACGTATTTCGCCTACAGCGAGGCGGAGAAAAACGCCATCATGGGCAAGCTCTCCGGCAAGGTGACGCTCCAGCGTTCAAAGGGACTGGGCGAAAACGAGCCTGAAATGATGTGGGAAACAACCATGAATCCTGAAACACGCAAGCTCATACAGGTCATGCCCGCAGATTTAGAGAAAACGGATGAAATGTTTGATATCTTCCAGGGCAACAACCTGTCCGGGCGGAAAAACTTTATTGAAGAATTCGGACACAAATACATTGAAATGGCGGAGACGGTATAATTATGGCGCGCAAACAACAGGAACCACCCGTAATCAAGGCGGCTAAACCCATCGAACAGCCCATCACGGATACGCTGGAGCTGAACTTTATGCCCTACGCGATGAGCGTCATTTTATCGCGCGCGATTCCGGAAATTGACGGCTTCAAGCCCGCGCACCGGAAGCTACTGTATACCATGTATAAGATGGGACTTCTAACCGGCGGCCGGACAAAATCGGCCAACATCGTTGGCCAGACAATGAAGCTGAACCCGCATGGTGACCAAGCGATTTACGAAACCATGGTGCGTCTAACGCGCGGCAACGAAACGCTCCTGCATCCGTTCGTGGATTCGAAAGGCAATTTCGGTAAATCATATTCTCGCGACATGGCTTATGCCGCCTCGCGCTACACAGAAGTTAAGCTGGACGCCATCTGTGCGGAGCTGTTTGGCGATATCGATAAAAACACGGTGCCGTTTGTCGACAACTATGACGGGACAATGAAAGAACCGACGCTTCTGCCGACGACTTTCCCGAATCTTCTTGTCACGCCGAATACAGGCATCGCCGTCGGTATGGCGAACAGCGTTTGCAGCTTCAACCTCAAGGAAATCTGCGCTGCGACGATTGCATATATACAAAACAAGGATACCGACTTGATGGCCGCCATTTCTGCGCCGGATTTTTCCACCGGCGGGGAAATCCTGTTCAATGAAGATGAAATGAGTGCCATCTACGAGACGGGCCGTGGCAGCTTCAAAATCCGTGCACGGTACCGATACGACAAGAAGAATTCCTGTATAGAAGTTTTTGAAATCCCCTACACCACCACGATTGAAGCGATTATCGACAAGATTGTTGCCCTCATCAAAGCTGGCAAGCTCAAAGAAATCACGGATGTACGCGACGAGACGGATTTGAACGGTTTGAAGCTCGCCATTGATATCCGCCGCTCCGCCGACCCGGAGGCGATTATGCAAAAACTGTTCGTCTCCACGCCGCTCCTGGATTCGTTCAGTTGCAACTTCAACATCCTTGTCAATGGCCGCCCAAAGGTCATGGGTATCCGCGAAATTCTGGGAGAATGGCTTACCTTCCGTACGGATTGCGTACGTCGGCGGACGCAGTTTGACTTAAAAAAGGCCGAGGAAAAGAAACATCTTCTGGACGGCTTGTCGAAGATACTGCTTGACATCGACAAAGCCATCGCCATCATCCGCGGCACGGAGGAGGACAAGCTCGTTATCCCCAACCTCTGCGCAGGCTTCGGCATTGACGAGGTACAAGCGGAATACATCGCGGAAATCAAGCTTCGAAACTTGAATAAGCAATATTTGCTCAACCGTGTGAACGAGCTGGACAGCCTAAAGGATGAAATCACAAAGCTCTCAGACATCGTGAAGCATGACGCAAAGATTCACAGCATCATCGCAAGCGAGTTGAAAGAAGTTATGAAAAAGCATGGGAAGTCCCGTAAAACGGGCATCGTGTACCAATTGGAAGCGCCTGTCGCTTCGCCGGAAATCTTCATTGAGGATTATGGTCTCAAGCTTTTCCTGACGGAGCACAGTTACTTAAAAAAAATCACTCTCGCCTCTCTCCGGGCGTCGTCGGAGCAATATTTGAAGGATAATGACCGCATTGTGCAAGAACTGGAAACAACAAACAAGGCCGAACTGCTTTTCTTTTCCGACAGACAAAATGTGTATAAGCTTAAGGCACATGAAATCGCAGATTGCAAAGCCAGCGCCATCGGTGAATTCACCGCAAACCTCCTCGGCAGCGAGGAAGGCGAAAAAATCCTGTTTGTCGCCGCAACGACAGATTACGCCGGGCAGATTCTTTTTGGCTTTGAAAATGGCAAATTCGCCAAGGTCGGCATGGATAAGTATGAGACAAAAACAAACCGGAAGAAACTTGTGAGCGCGTTTTCAGACAAGTCACGTCTTGTGTATGCAGATTACGCTTTGGAAGACGGAGACTATGTCGCTTTCCGCGGCGCTGATAAGGCCGTACTTTTCCATTCATCTCTTGTGCCGCTTTTCACAGCGAAGAACGCCGTCGGCGTGCAGGTTGTCACGTTGAAAAAGAATAGCATCATGTCCCGCGTCGTTCCAGCAGCGCAATTCGTCAGCGCAGATCCGGGTTACTATCGGACGGATAAAATCCCTTCGACAGGTCATTTCCTGACGGAGCGCGACAAGGCGGAGAACGATATGCCCGCACAAATGAAGCTTGAAATATAAGAGCCTTTTACGGCGTTCACAGCACGCATTTGCGTCAGTGACGCCTTTTCCTTGGAGGAAAATACTATGACCATTTGGATTGACGCGGACGCATGCCCGGTTGTCGGCCCCGCCATTGCCATGGCTAAACGGCATGGTATTGAATGCGTGCTTCTCTGCGACACGGCACACCGTATGGAACGCGAAGGTGCACGTACCATTATTGTTTCGAAGGGTGCAGACAGTGTGGATTTCGCACTGGTGAACATGGTGCGGGCGGACGACATCGTTATTACGCAGGACTACGGCCTTGCGGCGATGTGCCTTGCGCGGAAGTCAAAAGTGTTGAATCAAAACGGATTGGTTTATACAGACAGCAACATGGATTCGTTGCTGGCACAGCGGCATACATCCAAGCAGCTCCGCGCGGCAGGTATCCGCACAAAAGGCCCTGCCAAGCGCACGGCGGAGCAGGATGATGCATTTATCGCTGCACTGAAGCAGTTGTTGTCGTAATTCTAACAATGATAATTCCCGCGATGATAGGAGTAAAATGTATGATACGAAAGCTGGCAAGGTCTATACGGCAATATAAAAAAGAGTCTATCCTCGCACCGGTATTCATGGCGGGCGAGGTCATTACGGAGGTGCTAATCCCCTACTTCACCGCAAGCCTGATTGACCTCGGCATAGAGCGCGGCGATATGGATTACATCATCCGGCAGGGTATTTTCCTGTTGCTTTTCGCATTGCTTCCGCTTTTGACCGGCAGCCTGTCTGGCTGGTTTGCGGCACACGCGGCGGCAGGCTTCTCGGCAAACCTGCGGCGCGATGTGTTCGCCAGTGTGCAGCGGTTTTCCTTCTCAAATGTGGACAAATTTTCCACCGCGAGCCTTGTCACACGTATGACGACGGATGTCATGAACGTACAAATGGCGTACCAGGCCATCATCCGCCAGGCCGTCCGCGCTATCATCATGATTGGCATGGCGATGACGATGGTGTTCCGCATCAATACGCAAATGGCGCTGATTTATGTTGCGGTGATTCCGATTTTAGGTGCGGGGCTGGTATTTATCATCTTGAATGTTCACCCGCTTTTTATGCGTGCATTTAAGGTTTATGACAAACTGAACGGGTTAGTACAAGAAAACCTGCACAGCATCCGCGTGGTAAAATCCTTCGTCCGTGAAGATGTCGAGATTCAAAAATTCGACGGCATATCGAATGAATTATACCAAAATTTCTCCCGCGCGTCGAAACGCGTCGCCTTCAACATGCCCTTGCTTCAAATCAGCATTTATGCGTGCATGATTCTCGTGTCATGGATTGGCGCAAAGCTCGTTGTGCAGCACACGATGACAACCGGCGAGCTGATGAGCATGTTCAGCTACACCATGCAAATATTGATGAGCCTGAACCTTCTGTCGATGGTTTTTGTTATGATAATAATTTCCCGAGCATCGGCGGAGCGTATTGTTGAGGTGCTGGATGAAGAACCGACGCTGAAGCAGCCGGACACACCCATTTATGATGTGCCGGACGGCTCTATCGTTTTCCGCGGCGTGGATTTCAGCTATGTGGACGACCCGGACAAATGCTGCCTCTCCGGTATCGACCTTACCATCAAATCCGGCGAAACCATCGGCATTTTAGGCGGCACGGGCAGTTCAAAGTCCTCACTTGTCCAGCTTATCCCCCGCTTATACGATACAACCATAGGTACTGTCGAAGTCGGTGGGCATGATGTGCGTACATACGACATCGCAACCCTGCGTGGCGCAGTGGCCATGGTGTTGCAAAAGAACACACTTTTCTCCGGCAGCGTTGCGGAAAACCTTCGCTGGGGGAACGAAAACGCGAGTTTAGACGAATTGAAACGCGTCGCTAAGCTCGCCTGTGCGGATGAATTCATTGAGGCGCTTCCGCAGGGATATGATACATACATCGACCAGGGTGGCACGAACGTTTCCGGCGGGCAAAAGCAACGCCTTTGCATCGCGCGTGCGTTGTTGAAGAAACCGAAAATCCTGATTCTGGACGATTCCACCAGCGCGGTCGATACGAAAACAGACGCCATGATTCGCAAAGCCTTCCGTGAAGAAATTCCGAATACAACAAAGCTGATTATAGCGCAGCGCATCGCATCCGTGCAAGATGCGGATAGAATCCTCGTCCTCGATGGCGGACGCATCGCTGGAATCGGCACACATGATGAACTCATGGAATCAAGCCATATCTACCGTGAAACATACCAAGCGCAAATGCAGGCGGGAGGCGACTTCGATGAATAAGGGTAAAGCTATGAGCCTGCAAAGCAGCATGAGCCGCACGAACACCATCAAGCGCCTCCTCGCAACCATGACAGGCCGCTACAAAGGTGCGCTTGTGATGGTATTTGTATTTATCATCGTAAGCGCCGCCGCCAATGTATGGGGCTCCATGTTCGTGCAGCGGTTGATTGATGACTATATCGCGCCCCTTCTGCTGATGGACGACAAGGATTTTTCAGGCCTCGCCGGTTCGCTTGTTATGATGGGCGTTCTATATGTTATCGGGGCACTCTCTACATTACTCTACAATCGTACCATGGCAGATATTTCGCAGGGCGTGTTGAAAAAAATCCGTGATGACATGTTCACGCATATGCAGACGCTTCCTATCAAATATTACGACACGCATTCGCACGGCGACCTGATGAGCCGTTACACAAACGATGCGGACGCGCTTCGCGAAATGCTTTCCATGACGTTGCCGCAATTTGTGTCCTCTGTCATCACCATCGCAGCGGTGACGCTGGGAATGCTCGCTCAGCCCGCTGCTGAGTCTGTTTGTATTCCTCACAGTGCTGTTGATGCTGTGGATTGTAAAATTCGTAGGTGGCCGCAGTGCAAAGCATTTCATGCAGATGCAGCAATGCGTGGGCGACCTGAACGGATATATCGAGGAAATGATTGAAGGCCAGCGCGTGGTAAAAGTGTTCTGTCATGAAAAAGCTGTGCAGGACGGCTTCGACGCGCGGAACGGTAAGCTTGCCGGACACGCAGCCAAAGCGAACCGCCTTACAAATATGCTCATGCCTATTTTGATGAACATCGGTACCTTCCAATATGTCATGCTAGCCTTTGTCGGTGGCTTCATGGCCATCAATGGTATCGGTGGCGTAACGCTGGGCGTGATTGCGACCTTCCTCACATTGTCGAAGAGCTTCAGCGCACCTATCGGGCAACTGTCCATACAAATTAACGCTGTCATCATGGCGCTGGCAGGCGGCGGGCGCATCTTCACACTGATGGACGAGCCGTCCGAGGTAGATGACGGCTATGTAACGCTTGTGAATGTCCGCAAAGCCCCAGACAGCACGCTGATAGAATGCACCGAATACACCGGCGACCGTGCATGGAAGCACCCACACGGCGATGGCACCTTGACATATACCGAATTGCTGGGCGATGTACGGCTGTTCGACGTGGACTTCGGGTACAATGCGGACAAGCTTGTGCTGCATGACGTGTCTGTTTTCGCGAAACCGGGGCAAAAAATCGCCTTCGTCGGCGCAACAGGCGCAGGCAAAACGACCATCACAAACCTCATCAACCGCTTCTATGACATCGCGGACGGAAAAATACGGTTCGACAACATCAACATCAACAAAATCAAAAAACCCGATTTACGCCGTGCATTGGGTATCGTGCTGCAAGACACACACCTCTTTACGGGAAGCATTGCGGACAACATACGCTATGGGCGGCTGGACGCGTCGCGAGACGAAATTATCGCGGCGGCAAAACTTGCGAATGCACATGATTTCATCACGCGTCTGCCGGACGGGTATGACACAGTCATCACCGGCGACGGCGGGAACCTATCCGGCGGGCAGCGGCAGCTACTCTCCATCGCGCGCGCGGCTGTATCGAATCCTTCGGTCATGATATTGGACGAGGCAACCTCCAGCATTGATACGCGCACGGAAGCGATTGTGCAGGCGGGCATGGATCAACTTATGGAGAACCGCACTGTATTCGTCATCGCACACAGGCTGTCCACGATACGCAATGCAAAGGCCATCATGGTTATGGACCAAGGGCGCATCATAGAGCGCGGCAACCATGAGACACTCCTCACAGACAAGGGTACGTATTATCGGTTGTATACCGGCGCGTTCGCGGAAGAACATTAAAAAGTTCTCGGGGCACTGCCCCGAACCCCGCAAGGGGACTCGTCCCCTTGACCCCAACAAAAGCCGTGCGAAAACCGCACGGCTTTATAGAAAAGGAGACGAAAAATATGAAAATGGATATATACCGTCCTTTGATTGATTCGGCATTTGTAACCTTTAGCGAACTTGCTTATGGAAATGTCAAGTTGAAATTAAAAGAACAGCAAACGGCAGCGATGAGAGATGACCAAACACTGGCATATCTTTTCGATGTGCTGGTAGAAGGTGCTGTTGTCGGCGGCGGCATACATTTGCGTCTTGGCTGGACGATTCCGTATTATTACGCCGGGCAAATCGGATATTGGATAGACGAACCATTCCGTGGCCGTGGGCTCGCGGCGGACGCTTGCCTTGCCCTGTTGCCGCTAATACAAGCACATGGCTATCAAAAGCTGGTTATCGGAACAGATGAAAGCAACCTCGCATCCCGCCGCGTGTGCGAAAAACTCGGCGCGGTATTGCTGGAAACCGCCGACACGCCGGAGTGGATCGGATTATACGAGGAAGGCCAGCGCAGAACGAGCGTTTATGAATGGACAATTGATAAAACTGAGAGGGTTGGATAAATGCTAAGAATTGCCGTGTATCAATTCGCATCAAGTGCAGACATTGCCCAAAACCATGAAAGCATCAAAAATGCGATTACACAAGCCGCTGCGCAAGGTGTGCGTCTGCTTGTGTTTCAAGAATGCGCCGCTTGCGGGTATCCGCCGGTAGAGCGCGCGAACACAGCGGGCATTGCTTTCGAATTGCTGGATAAACAACTGGAAGAATTGAAAACACTTGCGAATATACATGATATGTATATAGCACTGGGAACGATTCGTAAAGATAATGGCAATTGCTACAATTCCATCGTTCTGATAAATCCTGATGGCGTGGTTGCGGGGTGTTACGACAAACGTGCCCTCTGGGGCTGGGATGCGGACAATTATACGGAAGGAACAGGACTTGGCATTTTCACAATCGATGGGGTGAAAATCGGCTTCCGTATCTGTTTTGAGGTGCGTTTCCCTGAATATTTCCGGGAGTTGTACGCAGAAAACGTGCCGCTCTGCTTCGTTAGTTTTTGTGATGTTTCTGACGCGTCTGATGCACAGGCTGCGGAACGGTACGAACTTATTAAAGCACATCTGCGTACCCGTGCGGCAGAAAACGTCATGACGGTTGTTTCAATCAGCAGTGCAACCGCAGCGCAAACCGCGCCCACCTCCGTGATAGACCAAAACGGGGGCCTCGTTGCGGAGGCACCCCGTCATGAAACGCATTTGCTGGTATACGATTATTTAACGCCGGAAATCAACTTCGGTATGCGCGGACGGATGGCATACAATATGAAATTAACAGGTAAATAATCTTTTGCCCACAAGAAAAAGTACTACACGCCATTTTACTCATCCCGCATCAGCAGCATTCTTTTATACACTGCTTCCGCCGCAGCCTGCGGTGTCGTTTCTCCGCGCGTGACAGCTTCAAAGGACTCGCGGGCGAACACATTCAATTCCCAGTGATAACAGCGGTCGGCGATGGAACGGTACAGTGCTTCCTTGTAAAGCTGGTATCCCGGTTCGGCCATCATGGCCTCCCGCTCATACAAATACGAATAGTTGGCGGATTTCTCCGCCGCAAGCTTATACGCGGGGCTCGCCATCTCCTCTTTAGTGGCATACGGCACTGAGCCGACTGACAAATGCCGATTATCATACCGCCATATGCTGTCCGCCAAAAGCGCATCCTCTGTCTCTTTGGAAGTAAGCAGTTCCAAAAATTCCGCCGCTAAATCTTGTTTCGGGGAATCCAGATTGATGGCCAGCGCTGTAATCATAACGCTGTACCGTGCGTCTGCATCAAAAAGTGGGTTCATTGCTTTTTCACGCGTGACGGGCGTCGGAGCAATATTCCAATAGTCAAACTCGGTCATAAACATGGTGGGACGCTCATCTGCAAACACCCCTTGTATATCAATATCCGTCGAGAGTTCTATACCGCCTGCTTGCCAAATGGCTAGCGTCGTTTCATATAGCCGCACCATATCCGACAGCGTCACGTCTTCCCCCCAATAAAACGAATCGGCAACCCCTATGTAAAAATCAAAAAACGAAACCGCGCCGATGGATTCGGACGTATTTGCAAAAGCGTCATTCGCACCTGTCAGCATTTGCAAATAATCGTCTGACGTCCATCCGGCTGTAGGCGCGGCCAAACCATACGCTTCCAGCGTCGCAGTGTCATAAGACAGACCGCCGACAGGCATCGCAATCGGTGCGCCAAAGATTTGCCCGTCTGCGGAAAACAGTTCTTTTATACCAGGCAGCATCTGGTCGAAATTCGCGGCAATCCCTTCGAAGTCAGCCAAGTTCCGGAAAAACCGCTTCTCCACTACAGGCATATTTGCTTGTTCGATTACAAACAAGTCAAAATCCACATCCCGCGCCATAAGTCTGCTCGCCAGCATTTGCCTATAAACATTATATTCATTGGTCTCTACAAAATTCACACGAAACATGGGATGTTTCGCCAGCATTCCGCCGATGGCACGGTTCATGGCGGGCGTCATGATTTCCTTACTCGAATAACAATAAATGGTAAGAGTATCCTCCGCACTCCAATCACTCGCCACATTCTCGACAAACACCATGCTGCCCCCTTTTTGTATGGCAGCAAGTTTGTCGCCGTATACGGCCATAACCGTCAGCAAGTCAACTTCCATAGGGTCAAACTTCGCAAACTGGTACAGGTTCGTCAATTCGTCTGTATCCAAATCAAACGTAAAGAGCTGGTTGTCGCTCAACCCGTAGAGGATTTGGGTGGTTTCGTCATACCCCATATCCACAACACGCGTCCTATTGATGGTATGTTCCGATTCCACCTTGTCGGCTGCCGGGTCGTACACGTAAAGAACAGTATCAAAGTCCGGCGACTGCTTGCAATATAGAATCTTGTCCCCCATCGTGGCCATGGCATTCACACGCTGTTCTTCTATTCTGTCGAGGCTGCCCGTTTCCATGTTAAAGGTATACAATCCCTCCACTCTTGACGCACGGCTGGCCTTTATAAAGACCGTATTGTCTATAACTTCCAGCTTATCAAAGTGTGTGTTTACAGCGTTCGCTACCGGCAAATCATAGCTTTGTAATAACGCCCCGTCCGTATCAAGCGCCAAAAGCCGTACCTGCACAGCGTCGGTCACAGGGAAGACGTAGTTATTCACAATCACATACAGCTTGCCGTCCGCTTTGGCCAGCGCGCCCTCCACATTACGGTCGACAACCTCGTCAGTGTCAACCAGTGCATCCAGCGCAATCGTCTTTACCTCTCCATCCACGGGTGTGTAAATAATTTGCCGTCCCAGCATCTGATATATACCCGTTTCGTCACACACAAGAGCCTTCGTCATATCCATATAGGCATATGCATCTTCCGCACCGTCCCCCGGTGCCGATGTAACGGTAACGGCCGCCGTTGGTCCGGGTGTTTTTGTGCTTTCTGTGTCCGCAATCGGTGCACAAGCACCAAACGCCAAAACCGCCGCTGCAAGTATTGCTGTCATCGTATGCTTTTTCATTTCTTCATCACTCCTTATAATCTTCTCTTTCTAAGTATACGGATGTTTCTTGTTCTTGTCTGTATAAGGGGATTGCGTCAATCCAAATAAATCTCTTTACAAACAAGAATGATGACGTTATAATGTTACTACTAGTGTAAATGTTTGGCGCGGACAGTATGCAATCACAAAATGCCACAGAGAGCCGGGGATGCGAATGTTCCATTCGCTATTGGTGCGAACCGGTGCAGGACAGATTGTTGAAAATCACCACGCTGCGGGCACTTTGCCCGAACAGCCGGATGAACGTGCCTTGCTTCGCAAGGTATTAGTAAAGCCGGACGGCCGACACCGTTATGCGTCATTCTGAGCGGGTGCGGAAACGTACCAACGCAGGTGGTACCACGGAAGCAAGCCCCTTTCGTCCTGTGAATATAGGACAAAAGGGCTTTTTTATTGGAGGAATCAATATGTATGAGAAAGTATCAACGGCATTGCAATTCGTTGACCGCGAGAAAGAAATCCTTCAGTTTTGGAAAGACAACGGCATCTTTGAAAAGAGTGTAGCCATGCGCGAGGGCGCACAGCTGTTCACCTTCTTCGACGGGCCGCCGACGGCAAACGGCAAGCCGCACATCGGCCACATCCTCACGCGTGCCATCAAGGATATGATTCCGCGCTATAAGACGATGAAGGGCTATCAGGTGCTTCGCAAGGCCGGCTGGGACACACACGGGCTTCCGGTAGAGCTGGAAGTGGAAAAGCTCCTCGGTATCAACGGCAAGCCGGAGATTGAAAAATATGGCGTGGAGCCGTTCATCCAGCAATGTAAGGAAAGCGTCTGGAAATACAAAGCTGAATGGGAAGACATGAGCGACCGCGTGGGTTTCTGGGCGGATATGGAGACCCCTTATGTCACGTATGACAACAATTATATCGAATCCGTTTGGTGGGCCATCAAGAAGATTTGGGACAAGGATTTGCTCTACAAAGGACACCGTATCGTCCCCTACTGCCCTCGTTGCGGCACGGCTTTGTCTTCGCATGAAGTGGCGCAGGGCTACAAGGACGTAAAAGAAAAATCTGTCATCGCGAAGTTCAAGGTCATCGGCAAGGATAACGAATTCATCCTCGCGTGGACAACGACGCCGTGGACACTGCCGTCTAACGTCGCGCTGACGGTCAACGCTTCGGAAACCTACGCCCGCGTGCAGTCTGGCGACGAAGTATTCGTACTGGCAGAAGCATTGATTGCATCTGTTTTGGCGGAAGGCTATACGGTTCTGGAAACCATGTCCGGCAAAGCGTTGGAGGGTATCGAATACGAACCCCTCTTCCCGTATGCCACGATGGATAGAAAGGGCTGCTATGTCGTGTGCGATTCGTATGTCACACTGACAGACGGCACAGGTGTAGTTCATTGTGCGCCCGCTTTTGGTGAGGACGATGCGCGTGTGGGGAAAATCTACGACCTCCCCTTTGTCCAGCTTGTTAATGAGCAAGGCAATTTTGTCGAGGCTGTAACACCATGGGCAGGCATGTTTGTGAAGGAAGCTGACCCGCTCATCATTAAAGATTTGAAAATGTCCGGCAAGCTGTTTAAGGCGCTGGATTATGAGCACAACTATCCCTTCTGCTGGCGTTGTGACACACCGCTGCTGTATTACGCGCGGGACGCGTGGTTCATCCGTATGACAGAGGTGCGTGACCGGCTTGTCGCGAACAACAATACGGTCAATTGGTTCCCGGACAATGTGAAGCAGGGCCGCTTCGGTAATTTCCTTGAAAATGTCATCGACTGGAGCTTGAGCCGCGAGCGCTACTGGGGCACACCGCTGCCTATCTGGGAATGCGGCTGCGGGCATCGCCACGCCGTCGGCAGCGTCGCGGAGCTTATGGAAATGGGCGACAATGTTTCACCCGATATTGAGCTGCATAAACCGTATGTGGACAATGTGGTGTTAAATTGTCCACAGTGCGGTGGCAAGATGAAGCGTATACCGGAGGTTATCGATTGCTGGTTCGATTCCGGTGCAATGCCCTTCGCACAACATCATTATCCGTTTGAGAATAAGGAAGTATTTGAAGCAAATTTTCCCGCAGATTTCATATCCGAGGCCATTGACCAGACGCGTGGCTGGTTCTATACACTGATGGCAATTGCGACGCTGTTGTTCGATAAAGCGCCGTACAAAAACGTAGTCGTCCTTGGCCATGTGCAGGACAAGAACGGGCAGAAGATGAGTAAACACAAGGGCAATGTCGTTGACCCTTGGGATGTGTTGAATAACCAAGGTGCGGACGCAGTGCGCTGGTATTTCTATTCCGCAAGCGCGCCGTGGATTCCGAACCGTTTCTCCGGCGAGGACGTGAGCGAGGGACAGCGCAAATTCATAGGCACATTATGGAATACGTATGCATTTTTCGTTTTGTATGCGAATATTGACAACTTTGACCCGTCCGCGCATACACTGGACAAGAACAACCTGCACCCGATGGATAAATGGGTTCTGTCTAAGCTGAATACACTTGTGCAGGAAGTAGATGACAATTTAGCGGCTTATAAAATTACCGAGGCTGCGCGCACCCTCCTCTCCTTCACGGATGAGCTGAGCAACTGGTACGTTCGCCGTTGTCGTGAACGCTTCTGGGCGCCGGGCATGGAATCGGATAAGATCAATGCGTACATGACTCTGCACACGGTTCTAACGACGGTTGTAAAACTGGCCGCGCCGTTTGTGCCGTTCATGGCGGATGCTGTGTATCAAAACCTTGTACGTTCGACAGATAAAACCGCGCCGGAGAGTGTGCATCTATGCGACTTCCCCATAGCAGACACGACGCTTATCGACGCAGAGCTTGAGGCGAATATGGACTTCACGCTCGAGGTAGTATCGCTTGGCCGAGCGGCGCGTAATACCGCCGCCATCAAGAACCGCCAGCCCATTGGGAAAATGTTCGTACAAGCGGAAAAAGAATTGACGGGTATGTTCGCCGCCATCGCCGCAGAAGAGCTGAATGTAAAAACGATTGAACAGATTGACAACGCGGAAGCGTTCACAACCTATAAATTCAAACCGCAGCTCAAAACGCTTGGCAAAAAGCTAGGCAAACTGCTCCCCCGCTTCTCCTCTTTATTAAACGAAGTGGATGCGGATACATTCATGGCGCAGTTGAAGCAAGGCGCGGTGCCGTTTGACATCGACGGAACATCGGCTGAAATCACGTTGGATGATTTACAAGTCGAATCCGCGCATCGCGACGGCTTTGTCGCGGAACAGGACAAAGGTATCACGGTTGTGCTTGACACAAACCTGTCGGAAACGTTGATTGAGGAAGGTTTCGTACGCGAAGTCGTCAGCAAGTTGCAAACCATGCGGAAGGAAGCGGGCTTCGAGGTGCTTGACCGCATTCGCGCGACATACAGCGGCAGTGCTGTCGTCGCCGCAGTTTTGTCGAAGAATGCTGAAATTGTCGCTTCAGAAGTATTGGCTGACACCTTGACAGAAGGTGCACATGCGGGTTATGTGAAAGAATGGAATGTCAATGGTGAAACCATGACATTCTCTGTTGAAAAGTTATAAGCTTTGGTGTAAACTATTCATATAGGTCTTCGTATGTACAGGCAAAGATATGCTTGTTGTATGGTAAGGGTGAGAGGCGGTTGGGTATGAGCAAGCTTTCACGCAAGGAACGCAGGGAAAACAAGCTAAAACGGCCTGAAAGCCGTTGTGAGCGGTATGTGTATGTACTTCTCATGCGGTACCCTGATACCTTCTCGCGAATATTCCGTTTTTTCACACGGATGCGGTTCAGTCACGCTTCCATCGGCATCGGCGGCGCTAACGGGCCGTTCTTTAGCTATGTGTTGAAGGGCTTCCGTCGTGAACTACCAGAGCGGTATCCTACCTTCAACTCGCGAGAGATTCCATGCCGCCTTTACAAGCTTGAAGTGTCCGAAGAGACATATGAAAAGGCAAAAAAAGCGTTGGCCGTGCATGAAAAGAAATCGAAGCTGCTCGGGTTCCGTTACACGGTTGTCGGCGTGATTTTGAGCATACTCCGTATTATTTACAAGCGGAACAACCGGTATTTTTGCTCTCAGTTCGTGTCGGAATTGCTGGAACAGGTCAGTGCTGTGCCGCTTCAGAAACACAGCGCACTCTATCTGCCGGATGATTTTACGAAAATGCAGGAACTTGACCTCTGCTTCACTGGGAACATCAGCGAAATGGTAAAATCGTAAAAATCAACTCCTCGGAGCACTACCCCGAACCGCGCAAAGAAATTTGTCCCCTTAACCCCATTAAGCCCCCGCGATAAAACCGCGGGGGCATTGTCATTCCGTACGAAACGCAGAATCTTGAAGTAATGATTGCAATCCGCTAACTTTTTCATTATAATAGAAAATAATGTCTGTATACGAAAGAAGTGTATCACCGTAATGTCATCCCAATCCCGCGACCTGACGCAAGGCAGCGTGCGAAGGCAGCTTCTTCTCTTTGCCGTTCCGTTTTTGCTTACAAATACAATGCAGGTCATGTACAACCTGGCGGACACCTGGATTCTGAGCCAGTTTCTCGGTAAATATGCCGTGGCCGCGGCCAACAGTGGCGGTCAGGTGCTAAACGTCGCCATCAACATCATTACAGGGCTTGCGGTGGGTGGCACGGTCATAATCGGCCAACTCGCCGGAGCAAAGGACTGGGAAACTGTGCGCCGCGCTATCGGAACCTTTCTTTCGATTATGTTCGGGATAGGCTTCGTATTCTCCATCTTTTTCACACTGAACGCACGAACCTTCCTTGTCATGATTAACACGCCGCCGAAGGTATTGGACGACGCGACGGATTTTTTGCAGATTTACAGTGTGGGGATTATTTTCCTGTTTGGATACAATGCCGTCGCGGCGATTTGCCGCGGTGTGGGTGATTCGAAGGCACCGCTGCTCATCATGGCGGCTTCGAGCTTCTTGAATGTGGCGTTGGATTTGATGTTCATCTTCGCGCTGGGCATTCGGGACATCCGCGTGACCGCGTTGACGACATTGGTCGCGATTATCGCATCCTTCTTCTTCGCGGCATGGTACCTGATACGGCAGCGCGACCTCTTCCGTTGCACGCGGAAGGTATTCAAACCTGATTGGCGTCTGCTTTGGCAGATGCTCAAGGTAGGTATACCAAGCGCGGTGCAGTCATCCATCTTCGGCATGTCCGTATTGTTGGTGACAGGACTGATAAACAAATACGGCGTGGATGCTTCTGCCGCCGCCGGGCTTGGCGCGAGGGTAGACAGCGTGGTGCTGATGCCGCTTGCGGCGCTAGCTTCGGCAACTTCGGCCATGATAGCGCAGAACCTTGGCGCGGGGAAAATAGACCGTGTGCACGGTACGCTTCGGAACGCTATGCTTTACGGCTATCTGTTTGCGATTACGGCGTTTATCACGGCACAAACGATTCCGCATGTCTTCTTCAGCTTCCTGACCGACGATGCCGATGCCATCGCCACGGGCGCACTATATCTTCGTTGGGTGTCGTACAATTATCTGCTGGTGACAGGGTTGACATTGTTCAATGCTGTTGCGATTGGTTCCGGAAACACGGTTTACCCACTTTGCACGACTATCATGAACGGTTTCGTGTTCCGTGTGCCGATTGCCATGTTCTTTGAGCAATTCCTCGGATTTGATTTACCGGGCGTATTTATGGGTTTGGGCTTTGCGAATATCGGCGGTATCATCGCCGGGTTCATATATTACCGGCTGGGCTTTTGGGCGCGGCCAAGTAAAAAACGCGCTTCTGGTGAGGCGCTACTAGACACAGGAGGCGAATTGTAATGGGGAAAATTCAGATTCAAAACGTACAGGACGCGGTATGGGGCAATTGCGTACACATGACAAATGGCATTGTGGAATTGCTTGTTACGGTTGATTTCGGGCCGCGTATCATTTCCTTTTCATGCGTCGGCATGGGGAATATGTTCCACACGGACGAAACAAAGAAGAATCTCTGGACGCCTTTCAAGGAGTTCGGCGACGACAATTTCAAGCTTTATGGCGGGCATAGACTCTGGATTTCACCCGAGGTTCTTCCCCGCTGCTACCATCCGGACAACACGCCAGTGGCCTGCACGCCCATCGAAGATGGTATGACCTTTACAGCGGCGGTCGAAACGTGGAACGGTATCCAGAAAAGCATTTCCGTACGCCTGGATGAAAATGCGCCTTCCGTGTCCATCATGCACACGCTCACAAACGTCGGCGCGTGGGACATTGAGTGTGCGCTTTGGAGCATTACAATGATGGCAGCAGGCGGCAAGGCTATTATCCCGATGCCGAATAAGCAAACAGGCGTATTGCACAACCGCAATCTCGCGCTGTGGGATTACAGCGACATGAGCGACCCACGCGTGTATTGGGGCAAGGATTACATCACCTTGACACAGGATTCCGCGGCAGAAGGCCCGTTCAAGGTCGGATTGAACGGCGACCACGGCTGGGGCGCGTATTTCAACAAGGGGCAGGTCTTTATTAAGTACTTCGAACCGGTTGAAGACGGAATTTATCCGGACGGCGGCTGTTCCTATGAGTCGTACACGAACAACCAAATGCTCGAGGCAGAGACATTGAGCGAAATCATGATTATCGAGCCGGGCGCGTCCGCGACGCATTTGGAAGAATGGGAGCTGCACGAGGCTTCCAATATACCGTCCAATAACGAGGCTGAAATCAAGGCTTCGCTCGCGAAGCACATTGTCTAGCATGAAGCAAGTAACGATTTATACGGATGGGGCCTGCTCTGGCAATCCCGGCCCGGGCGGGTATGGTGTGGTGCTATTGTACGGAAATAAGCGGCGTGAGTTGTCCTCCGGCTTTCGCAGCACGACGAACAACCGTATGGAAATCCTTGGGGTTATCAAAGGGCTAGAGGCGCTTACGGAGCCGTGCGCGGTCACGCTTTACAGCGATTCCCGTTATGTTGTGGATGCCATTGAAAAAAAATGGCTGGACAACTGGCAACGGGTCAACTGGGTACGCAAGGGCGTCGGCCCTGTTATGAATATTGACCTTTGGAAGCGGTTGATTCCATTGCTTTCGCTGCATACCGTGCAGTTCAAATGGGTGAAAGGCCATGCGTCCAACCCGGAGAACAACCGCTGCGATGAACTTGCCCGCGCTGCGATTACCGAAGGCGCACTCGACGAGGATAAAGGCTATCATGCGCAAATGTAAGTCTTTGGGGGCGGCCCTGAACCCTGCAAGTTTTATTTACAAAACCAAACCCCAGCGTCTTAGCGCTGGGGTTTGGTTGGATCAAGGGATGAATCCCTTGCGTGGTTCAAGGCGGCACCTTGAAAATTCTTTATTTCGTCAGCGTATCAACCAAATCTTGCAACAACGCGTCGCGGTCTATATGGTACACATACCGCATAAAATGACGCGTCCGGTCGAACGCATAGTGATGGTCGTACTCCGGAATAGGGCTGTGCATCAAGACATCGTGGACAAGCTCCTTGTTCTGCAACCACGCGATGGCGGTTACGTCCCAAATCACGCGCGACCAGCAGAAGGATGCCTCGTCGGGTCCAATTTCCGCCAGTGTGGAGTTTACAAGATAATCGCAAAGCTCGCTCTTCCCGGATAACCAATGTTTCATTTCTACACCGCTGATGGTGAACGCGGAAACGACACCCGCGCATGGGAGCTGTACGACTGCCGCTCCGCAGCCAAAGATAACGCGTGCCGCCGCCACATCCTGGCACATATTGAACTCCCGTGTGTCCGGCCACTCAAAGGAATGCCCGCCCAACCAGACGATGACAATACGATCAACAATGGCCGGGTTCAGCAAAATTGCCGAGGCTACATTTGTAATCGCGCCAATGGCTGCGACATACAGCGGCGCTTCCGGTGTATATTCCATGGCGAGCTTGGCCAAATGCACCGCTGCGTCGGATTGCACTGCCTCCGTCTCTGAAGAGAGATAGGTTTCAGACCCGCGGTATACATTCATTTTGAAATCCGACATGCCGGCCGCGTCTAAAATCTTCAGNANNTCGTTATAGCTCCGTTCCATACCATCCTTCGGGCCGCTCGATTTTTCATTATGAAACGGCGCCGCATACANCGCNNTTACCCGCAGCTTGTCCTGCGATTTCAACAAATATGCCACGGCAAATTGGTCATCAATCTCATTGTACGTATCCGTATCCANCACAACATCAACCGGCCCTANCGGCGGTTGAAGCCGCNCGATAAGCTTGCTATTATCAAAACCACCCATTTTACATACCCCCATTTTTCATATTTCTATCATTATATCGGAAACATAACTAAGTTTCAACCGAAAAAACACAATATCAACGATTGCATTCGTAATACCTGTATGGTATGATAAAATGGCAATAAATAATATATGTGAGGTGGAGAAATGGCATACCCGAATTTTCCGGACATGGCAAGAAAGGCAGAAACTTTGAAAGAATTTATGCAGCTCATGCACGAATACGGCGCGGAGGGCTTGCAAACAATCATCGACGGTGTGGAAGCAAAGCTTGACGGCGCAATTGCAGACATCCAAAAGCTGGCCATCGACAAGGAGCTGGAAGCAAAAGAGCCGAACTGCTTGGACGCTATCAAATCCATGCGTACTGACGGCCCTCGTAAAATGTGGAAGTCCTTTGATGTTGAGACATACCGCGAGAAACTGGCAGGTGCATTTTATGCACGTGCGGCGGGCTGCACACTCGGATCGATTGTAGAGTTCTGGTCGGTAGAAGAAATGGAAAAATGGGCAGCAAACATCGGGGATGCTTTCCCGCCGGTGGATTACTGGTCGTCTATCACACGCCCCTACTCCCTCCGTTACGGCAAGAGCCGCTGCGACGAATACACACGCGGCAAGATGGACGGCGTGCCGGTGGATGATGACATTGCGTACACACTGCTTGGCCTGCTCATCGCGGAAGACCACGGTATTGACTTCACAGTGGACGATGTGGGCAAGGCTTGGTTAAAGTATCTCCCCTACGCTTGCACAGCGGAGCATGTCGCGCTGGAAAACTTGAAAAAGGGCATCGCCCCCAAAGAAGCCGGCATCATCGACAACCCCTATGTACAATGGATTGGTGCGGACATCCGCAGCGATCCATTCGCATACATGGCACCTGCTTACCCGGAATTCGCAGCGAAGATGGCGTATCATGACGCATACATCAGCCACCGCCGCAACGGTATCTACGGCGAGATGTTCTTCTCTGCCGCACAATCCGCCGCATTCGCTGTGGACAATGCTATCGACGCTATCAAAATCGGTCTTACGGAAATCCCGAAGGATTGCTCTTTGTACCATGACGTTCTTTGGGCACTGGAAGCGGGCAAGGATGTTAAAAATTACAAGGACGCACGTGCGGCCATGGAAGAAAAGTTCCCTGGCATGGCAGGCGTACATACAAACAACAACGCCGCGCTCACCATCTTCGGCTTGATGATTGGTGGTTTGGACGTGACGAAGGTTATCTCCGAGACAGTTGCAATGGGTTATGATAACGACTGTACCGCCGCAACGGCAGGCAGCATTGTCGGTGCCATTGTCGGCGCGAAGGGTGTGCCAACGCATTGGACAAAGAATTTTAACAACAAGGTGCATTCCTACCTCATCGACCGTCCGCTCTTCGCACTGGACGACCTGCTTGCGCGTTACGAAGCGCAGGCTGTCAAGGTATACAGCAAGTAGTATTCTTGAAGGAGCGATTCAAATGCCGATGATTTCAGTTCGTACAAGCACGGCCATTTCTGTTGAAAAGGAAGCCATCCTCACGCAAAAACTGGGCAAGGCCATCACGCTTATTCCCGGCAAGTCCGAGGCGCATCTGATGCTGTCTTACGAGGACAACGCACGCATGGCGTTTGCGGGAGAAAATGATGGTCCGCTCGCCTTTGTCGAGGTGTATTGCTTCGGTGCGGCGCAATCCGACGCGTATGACGAACTCACTGCCGCTATTTGCAATATGCTTTGTGATGAGCTTGCCATTCCGCCCGACGGCGTGTATGTCAAGTACATCGAGACAGTCAACTGGGGATGGAACGGGAAAAACTTCTAAAGCTTAGACCGAGGGGGCTACGCGCCCCCCTCGCCAAGAGTCTGCCCCTTGGAACCCAATCCCCCCGTGCATTTTTGCACAGGGGGGGATATAATTAAAGCCCGCACATAAATTGTGCGGGCTTTTGAACTGGGTCAAGAGAGTGCGCTCCCTTGCGGGGTTATGGAGCAGCGCCGCAAGGTCTTAATTTTTCACTCATACTCGATACGCACTAAGGTCAACCCTTGCGGCGGCGCGGTCACACCCGCGCATGTTCGGTTTCGCGAGGCAAGAACATCCGGGATTTTATCCGGCGTAAGTTTCCCCATGCCCACAAAGATAAGCGTACCTGCCATAATGCGCACCATATTATAAAGGAACCCGCTGCCCGTTATGGTGAAGCGGATATGTTCTCCTTCCCGTACAACAGATGCGCCATACATCGTCCGCACAGACGTTTTCGTTGTCCCCCCCATCGCACGGAACGCCTCAAAATCATGCGTACCTACAAAGCAAGCCGCGGCGTGGCTCATCGCGTCAACATCAAGCGCAGCGCGCACATGGTACGTATAGCGCCTTGTCTGCGGGTTCGCGTAGAGTGCATTGTGTATGTCATAGGTATATGTTTTTCGCTTCGCATCGAAAATGGGATGGAAATCCTCAGCCACACGCATAGCGTCTGTCACGACGACATCGAATGGCAGCTTTGCGTTCACAACCGCAGGGAGCTTATCCAAAGGTACTTTGCATATGTCTTTTGGCAATGTCACAAGCGCGCGCTGCCCCAGTGCATGTACGCCCGCATCCGTCCGGCTCGCGCCCAGNACAGNCAGTTCACCGAACAAACNTTCCAACGTGCGTGTTAAAACCGCTTGTACCGTCTCGCCGTTGTCCTGTACCTGCCAGCCGCAGTAATCTGTTCCGTCATATGCCACCGTCAATACTATCTTGTCGTCCATCACAGAAACCTCAAGGCCAGCATGACTGAAGTATATACCGCAATGCAAACCATCGCTGTATAATCCCATGAAACAAGCTTCAATTGNTTCATTTTTGTACGATTCACATCNCCGCGGTAACAGCGCGCNTCCATGGCCACAGCAAGCTCATCCGCCCGGCGGAACGAAGAAATAAACAACGGCACAAGCAGCGGAATCAAGCTCTTGGCCTTTTTAATAATACCGCCCGTATCGAAATCTGCGCCGCGCGCCATTTGCGCTTTCATGATTTTATCCATTTCTTCCATCAATGTCGGGATAAACCGCAGCGCAATGGTCATCATCATGGCGATTTCATGCGAGGGTACACCGATTTTTGACAATGGCTTCAAGAGATACTCCATTGCGTCGGACAACTGCAAGGGCGATGTCGTCAGTGTAAGTATGGATGAACCAATGACAAGCATCGTCAACCGTACCCCCATCTGCACCATGACTCCAACACCCTCCCAGGTCATACGGATAACCCAAAATTCGAATATCAAATGCTCCCCGGGGGTAAAAAAAACATTCAACACCGCCGTGAACAGCATTATCATGAGTATCGCACGCAAGCCCCGCAGCATATACCGCACAGGCACGTTCGACGCATAAATCATAAGCGCAAGGCATAAACCTGCAATCAAATAGCCCCATATGCTGCTTACCATCAGCAGCATCGTGATGTATACGAGCACGCCGAGGAGCTTTACACGTGGGTCAAGCCGATGGATATATGATTCTGTCGGGTAATGCTGCCCGATTGTTATATTTTTAATCATTCAGATTGTTCACCTTTCAATGCGTTCCAAATCGCTTCCGCCGCTGCGTCAACCGTGAATGCATCCTCTGACAAACCGGAGAACCCTTTTTCACGAAGCGCATCAAGCAAGTATGCGGCTTGCGGTGCGGCAAGACCCATCGTTTCAAGCTCCTTCACATGTGAGAACACCGCTGAGGGTGTACCGTCCATTACAAGCTTCCCCTTATTCACAACAAGGATGCGCTCCACCAAGCGTGCAATGTCCTCCATGCTGTGGGACACGAGGATAACCGTGATACCGAGTGCATCGTGCATTTCCTTGATTTTTTGCAAAATTTCATCCCGGCCGCGCGGGTCAAGTCCCGCCGTCGGTTCGTCCATAATCAACACTTGCGGACGCATCGCGAGGACACCTGCAATCGCCACGCGTCGTTTTTGNCCGCCGGAAAGCTCAAAGGGTGATTTTTCATACAACTCCTCCGGTATGCCGACCAGCAACAACGCTTCCCGCACGCGCNTATCAANCTCNTCCTTCGTNAGACCCANGTTTTCCGGNCCGAAAGCAACATCCTTATAGATTGTCATTTCAAATAGNTGATGCTCCGGATATTGGAATACAAGTCCGACACGCTGCCGTACACTTTTCAACTTCGTTTTATNCGCATTGATGTCTTCCCCGTCCAATAACACTTGCCCGCTTGTCGGCTTCAACAGTGCATTCAAATGCTGCACCAGTGTGGATTTGCCGGAACCCGTATGCCCAATTAATCCGACAAACTCTCCGTCCTGTATGGTGAAGCTGATGTCCTCAATAGCGACCTTTTCAAATGTCGTGCCTGGACTGTATTTACAGCTTAGTGCATTGACTTCAATCGACATAACGCATCCACCATTTCCTCTATTGTTAAAATGCCCTCCGGCAAGTCAACGCCCCGCACCCGCAGCTTGTGTGCGATTTCCGTCACCTGCGGGACATCGAGGCCGATTTCTTTCAAAACATCCACCTGCGCGAATATTTCCTTCGGGGTTCCGTCCATCATGACTTTGCCTTCCTCCATCACGACCACACGGTCAGCCTGCACAGCTTCATCCATATAATGCGTGATGAGGATGATGGAGATACCCTCTTCCCGGTTCAAGCGTTTGACCGTTTCGATAACATCCTTGCGTCCCATGGGGTCAAGCATCGCCGTCGGTTCGTCCAGCACGATGCAGCGCGGCTTCATCGCAAGGATGCCCGCAATGGCGATGCGTTGCTTTTGCCCGCCGGAAAGCAGATGCGGCGCGCTGGTTGCGTACGCTTCCATATCGACAGCACCAAGCGCTTCCGCCACGCGTTTGGTAATCTCTTTAGAGGTGATGCCTAAGTTTTCCGGCCCGAAGGCAACATCCTCTTCCACAATGGTGGCGATGAGTTGGTTATCCGGGTTTTGAAAAACCATTCCAACGGATTGTCGCACATCCCAGAGCCGGCCATCCTCTTTCGTGTCGATTCCTGCAACCCAAACCGTACCCTCCGTGGGCATGAGGAGCGCATTCATATGCTTTGCCAAGGTTGATTTCCCGGAGCCGTTGTGTCCCAATATCGCGATGAAAGCGCATTCTTCCAGCGCAACATCAACCCCGCGCAGTGCCGTAAACGCTTCCGTGGAACCATCCGCCTCTAACGACTGATATTCATATATAAGCCCATCTGTTCGGATGATGCTGTTTTCGTCTTTCCCCATAAATATTGCCGTCCTTTCGTAGAACGTCAACAAAAATCGCCATGCAGTGCATTCCTACGAATGCTCATTGCATGGCAACTTCTGCGTTTTGTTATAATAGCACAGAAACCTTGGAAGTACAAGGTTTTTTTGCTCTCTCACTTTTTTGTATCGATACAAACGCTCGATACAGAAAGGAAAAATTTGTATAACGGATACAGGCTGCGGAAGCCCTCGCATACGTCCTCCCGCAACGCACTGCTGCACATTCCCTTGTCGTGCTGCCCATACCGTATAAGCGTCAGGTTCTTGTAAGCAAATAACAATGCGGCATCCGCAGGGATTCCCTCCGACTTTACAGGCTTCTTGTACATATCGCCCTCAAGCGTGAACCGCCCTTCCTTCTGCGCCTCCGCAAACAAGTGTGCGGCGTGTGCCGGTTCTGCGGCGACATGAGCGCGGAAAGCGTTCATTTGCGCGGCCTTCATCGGCCAATATCCAAGCCCCATGCGCCACCAATCCGGCGACACTTCGAAAAAGTATGTCGGCTCGTCGTGCTGGATACCCGGACTTGCATCGTTCCGCAGGAAGAACCAAATGCATGTTTTGATAGGGTCTTTGTTCGCGGCAAAGCGTGTGTCACGATACGGGCGCGATATCTTGGGCTTCGGTGTGAAGCCAGCGTCAAGCCCGCGCATGAATTCACAGCACTCGTCTGCGAGCAGTATCATAGGCTTACGCACATGCGCTGCGTAATCGTCTTTATGCGCTTGATACCATTCCTTCGTGTTGTTCATGCGAATGCCCATGAGGATTTCCGTCGTTTCCGGGGTGAAGCCTGTGAATTTTTCAGACATGCGGGTTCCTCCCTTCGCTCGTTTTGTATGCCGCCATAACCCGTGTCATCCAAAGGCTCACTGCTTGGCCTGGATACGTTATACGAGTAAAAATTGCTGTTCGGATACGGTGGAAATCTGTTGGTTCATAAATACTTCGAGTGCGTCTTCCCAATCCTTACGCAAAATGACAGGTGCGTTGTTTATGGCGTATTGACAGTACGTAACCTCTCGTTTTTGAACATCAAAGCCTCGCGGGATAAGATGATATGTCACTTGGCCTTTGACTAAATCCGTTCCCGCTGTATTGATTCCGGCAAACTTGAGATAAAACATATTTTTTGCCATATATTGTTTATACTGCTCGGCTTTTTCTTCTAAAGCACTGTCGTAATGCGGTTGAAGCGTATCCGGCAAGTGAATATCATCGACCGCCAGCGCGGCTCTCGCTTCCAGGGGTGATTGCGGCACACCTTGCCCATCCATAAAATATACATTGTTCCCCGGATCAAAGTAAATCCATTTATCATAATCGCGAATATACACCATAGAAACAACGTGAGAATCAAAATCATACGGGCTGAAGGGGAGACAATGTATTGTCCTGGCTGGCAGTCCCATTGCCAAGCAACATTCCGTAAACACAATCGCTTGCAACCGGCAATAGACGCCACATTCAGCACCTTTTCCATATGCGTACGCGAGGATAGACATTGCATCCTTCGGGATGAACTCAACATCCTTCGTACCGCCATTATACAAAACATTATCATGTACCCACCGTATAATGTTTATTGCTTTCGTAAATTCGCAATTTTCGCCCGCAACTTTCTCTAAGCCATACGTTTCCCGCAAGGTGCTTAGCGCGGTGCTCTCCGTATCATGATGAATGGTGAAATCTTTACACGATAAAGAAAAGTCGTCAAAAGCCGTAAGCGCGCCTCTGTACAGCAAATATTCAGTGCTCATTCCCGCTTCCGCGGGTTTCTTCACACTACAGCGTCTCAATCGTCTCCATGATATATTCCGCCAATTCCGCCGAGGTGCAGCCTGTATCCCGGCCTGTGATGACCATTTTTTTATCGGATAATGTGCAGATGTCGAGTGCTTTGTTCAATTTCTCCGCACGGTCAGCATACCCAATGTGTGACAGAAGCATCGACGCAGCGCGAATGACGCTGCACGGGTCGGCATACTGCGCGCGGCCTTCCTCGACCATACGCGGTGCGGATCCGTGAATCGCTTCAAACATCGCATACCGTTTGCCCAGGTTTGCGCTGCCCGCCGTGCCGACGCCGCCTTGGATTTCCGCCGCCTCATCCGTCAGGATGTCTCCGTAGAGGTTCGGCATAACCATGACCTGGAACTCACGGCGGCGCTTGTCATCGATAAGCTTCGCCGTCATGATATCAATGTACCATTCATCGGTCGTGATGCCCGGATATTCCTTTGCGATTTCATTGAAAATGCGCAGGAACTTGCCGTCCGTCGTCTTGATGACATTCGCCTTCGTGACAGCCGTCACCTTTGTTTTGCCATTCTTCTTCGCATGTTCAAAAGCCGCGCGGACGATGCGCTCCGTGCCATCTGTCGTCGTTACAACAAAGTCAATCGCCAAGTCGTCATCCACAGTCACACCCTTGCTGCCGACGGCATATGCGCCCTCTGTGTTCTCGCGGTAGAATGTCCAATCAATGCCCAACTCCGGCACGCGCACGGGGCGTACATTTGCGAAAAGATCAAGCGCTTTCCGCATGGCGACATTCGCGCTTTCAATATTTTTCACACCCGAACCGGCTTGCGGAGTGGTCGTAGGACCTTTCAGGATTACATGACAGGCCTTCAATTCTTCCAGCGTATCCTCCGGAATCGCTTTACCGACAGCCAGGCGGTTCTCGAGTGTCAGTGATGTGATTTCCTTGAACTGCACCTTGCCTGCTGCTTCTTCCTCTTTCAAAAGAAACGTAAGCAAGCGTTGCGCCTGCTCCGTAATCGCCGGGCCGATACCGTCGCCGCCGACGACACCAATCACAATCGTATCCAGCGCTGTATAATCCACAAAATCCGGATTTGCCTTCATTTGCTCCACACGCGCAAGCTGTTCCCGTAAAAGTGCTTCGAACTTTTCCTTTGCCGCCGCAATTTTATCCATATCAAGCTCTCCCTATCTCATTTGAATGTTGTTTTCCTCCAGCGCAATCCGGAGCGCGCGATCCAGCTCACCATCCGTGAGTTCTGTCACGCGGCCATCGTCATATTGCTGGTCAACCCAAGCTTTCAACCCCTCAATGACCGGGTGGCGCTTGTCATACGCTTCGTCGCCGACAAGGTTCATGAAGCCGTTCACCCAATGCGCGATACCCGCCGCGCCGGATGTCTTTGAAATCGTGATACGCGGGGGACGGTTCAAGAGCTTGCCTGTATCAAATATATTATAGATTTCTTCATTTTTCAACAACCCATCCGCATGGATGCCCGCACGCGTCACGTTGAAATTTTTTCCGACAAACGGCGTCATCGGCGGAATCACATAGCCCAGTTCTGTTTCGAAAATGGATGCAATCTCCGTGATGGCGGTTGTATCCATATCGTCCAGTGTACCCCTTAGCTGGGCATATTCCATCACCATTGCCTCCAGCGGCGTGTTACCTGTGCGTTCCCCAATACCAAGCAAGGAACAGTTCACCCCGCTTGCGCCATACAACCAAGCATATGAGGCGTTGATGACAGAGCGGTAGAAATCGTTGTGCCCGTGCCATTCCAACAGCTCATTCGGTACATTCGCATAATGGTGCAGGCCATAAATGATGCCTTGCACACTTCGCGGAAGCACCGAGCCCGGCAGCGTCACACCATAACCCATCGTGTCGCACGCACGTATTTTAATAGGCACGCCGGTTTCATCCATCAACGCCATCAATTCCGCTACAAATGGCACGACAAAGCCATAAAAATCGGCACGGGTAATGTCTTCCAAATGGCAGCGCGGGCGGATACCCATTGCAATACACTCGCGGATGACGGATAAGTAATGATCCACCGCCTGCCGGCGGGTCATGTGCATTTTATAAAAAATATGATAATCGGAGCAGGATACAAGCAGCCCGGTTTCCGCCAAACCAATTGATTTCACCAGCTCAAAATCTTTCTTTGACGCGCGTATCCAGCTCGTCACCTCAGGAAATTGATACCCGCGTTCCAAACACTTATACACGGCCTCCTGGTCCTTCTTTGTATAAAGGAAGAACTCGCTCTGCCGCACGATGCCCTTAGGGCCACCAAGACGGTTCAGCAGGTCAAATAACCTGAGAATCTGCTCAGGGGTATACGGCTCACGGGATTGCTGCCCATCGCGGAAGGTCGTATCCGTAATCCAGATTTCATCCGGCATATCAATCGGAACGATGCGATGGTTGAACGCAATCTTCGGTACCTCTTCATAACTGAAAAGGGTACGGTATAGATTCGGCTCCTTCACGTCCTGCAAGGGATATTCAAGTTCCCTGCGTTCCAGCAGGTTCGTCTTTTTATTATAAACAAACATAGAAAGCCTCCTTTCTTCCATATCGCTACATACTTATGGGTTATTGTACCGAACGCGAAGGCATATGTCAAGCGAATTCGCAGTTTCAATCGTCTGAATATTGAAGGATGCAATATATTATCCTTCATTTTTTATCGACTCACCATTTCTGAACCTCATGCATACAATAGTATAAATGGATGAAACAGGAGGAATCGTATATGCAGTTAACAGCACGAAGACAATATAAGGAGACACCCGCGTGGCCACTGCCAAAAAAGGCACCAACTATGCAGGTTTTACCTGCACCCGTGCCTATGCCAGTACCCGCGTCTACAGAAGATGACGCCGCATTTATCAAGCTTCTCCACGGTGAGCTGGTGCAGCGTCTGATACCTGCGGTGGCAACAGCGCTGGCACGGCACGCATCAGATGGCGGCGCAATGCTTGACATGCAGCTTGACCGCGAGACACTTGCACATCTTGTGGATGAAATCCTTGCGGAAGCCATCACCTATTCGGCGGATATTGAAGAAATCACACTTGACCTTGACACTGCACTGTGGAGCAAATGTCGTCTCCTCCGCGCACTGGTAGAATCGCTCGCGATGCAGCATATGCAACTTTATCGACAGCATTGCCCACATCGCAACCGGAACATGCTTGAAATCGAGATTTAAGCAAAGAACGTGGGAACGCTACATCCCCACGTTCTTCCTTGTTCATGTCCGCATAGGCCGCACCGGCACGCCTTCGTTGGCAAGGTATATCTTCAACTCTTCAACAGAATAGTTCCGTTCGATTCTAGGAGAATATAACATACTGCTAATGATGGCTGCCTGTGTGTCTGTGTTTTTGAATACTTCCGCAAGGTGCTCCGGCTTCCCAGCTCCGCCGGATGCAATCAGCGGCACGGACACCGCCGCCGCTGCACGCGACGTGATATCGAGGTCGTATCCGTTCAAACCTCCGTCGTTATCGATGCTATTCAAGCAAATCTCACCCGCGCCGAGTTCTTGCCCGCGCTTCACCCACGCCAATGCGTCCAGACCCGTCGCCTCGCGTGCGCCGTCTATATAAACCTCATATCCGGACGGTATGGCAGCCGATACCCCCACCCGCTTGACCTGTGTCGAAAGCACAATACATTGTGAACCGAATGCCTTCGCACCGTCCGTGATGATCGACGGATTCCGTACCGCCATGGAATCCACGCTAATTTTTTCCGCACCGGCCTTCAGCGTTTCATACATGTCGCCGATGTCTTTGATGCCACCGCCCACTGTGAAGGGGATGAACACACACCTCGCGACTTTTTTCACCGTTTCGATGTCAATCTTCCGCTTTTCCGCGCTGGCTTTGATGTCGTAGAAAATGAGCTCATCTATCTGCGCTTCATACACCGACCGGGCAAGCGCCTCCGCCGGGGCGACCTCAATGTTATCTTGAAAACCCTTCGCTTTCGTCACCATACCATTCACAATATCAAAACAAGCAATCAACCGTTTTGCCAGCATCTACCGCACCCCCTGATTGCAAAACCCGCGCAGAAGCGCCAGCCCTGCCTCACCGCTTTTTTCCGTATGGAATTGCGTGGCGAATATGTTGTCCCGATGCACAGCAGCAGTAAAAACGCCATTGTAATCGGCATGTCCCCACACGACGCTCTCGTCGGCGGGCACAGCATAATAGGAATTCACAAAATAGAAGTAGTCCTCTTCCGCACACCATGGCATGTTCTGCACAAAGCGCACCTTGTTCCAGCCAATTTGCGGCACCTTTCCCTTGCTTTCATCAAAGCGGACGACCTTACCCGACAGCCAACCAAGGCATGACGCGTTCTCCTCCTCGCTGTGCGCAAACAAAATCTGCATCCCCACACATATGCCAAGGAAGAGCTTACCCTCATGGCGCACATGCTGCTCCAGCGCGTCCAGCATTCCCACTTCCGCCAGCGATTGCATCGTCGCCCCGGCAGAACCCACGCCCGGCAATATAATATGCGTCGCGTCCACCAGCTCTTCCGGCGTGCGTGCCAAGGCCGCTTCAAAACCTAAATGCGTTGCCGCGCAGAGGACGCTTGGCGCGTTCCCCGCCTTATAATCAATGATTCGTATCATGATAACACTCCTATATCCTAAAATCGGCATCCGCCAGTACGCCATAATGGTCACTAGGCGCAAAGCCTGTTTTGCTTGACACTTCCTTGCCGAACACACGCACATCATGCAAGTCGAACGTGTAATCCCAGTTAAAACTCTCCATCACATAAATACGGTCAACCACATCGGGCACATAAACCGTGTTCTCCCCGCGCCATCGAGGGTTGTTCACAAAATCCAGCGTCGGCGCAACAGTATAGCCATTCAAAGAAGCGTGGGCGTATGCGAGGTCGTTCCAGTACGGTTTCGACTCATGCCCCAACAAGGAGCAATCCCCCATCAGGAAATGATGCACACCGGAAGCCATCGTACTGTTGAAATCGCCCAGCAACACAAAGAAATGTGCCGCATCCTTCTGTTTATGGATAAACGCGTTCACAGCAACAATTTGCTTTTCCTTCTCCAGCGCGGAATCCCATGGCAGATGCACATTCGTCACCGAAAAGCGCATGCCGTCCTTCTCGAAAAATATATTCTGCGCCAATGCGCCGCTTTCGACAAGCGAGGTTTCCGCTAGAATCGGATGCTTGCTTACTATAGCCAAACCAACCTCGTCGTCAATGGCCGCATATGCACTATGCTTGTATTTGCATTCTCTTGTGAGTTGTTCGTAAAAATCCGGCGGCACCTCTTGCAATCCAATCACATCTGCGTCCGTTTTGTCGATTTCCATAAATAATTGTGCCGCGCGGATATCAATGCCTTCGTACCAGATATTATACGTTGCGAATCGCATGTACTCTCTCCTTATGTGTAATACCCATATGTATGAACAGCGTTGTACATGGCGACAACATTCTCCACCGGGGAATTATCCTGTATCATATGCGTCGGCGCAAAGTGATAGCCACGCGTGGGCATCATTGTCGCCAATGTCTCGCGGCAGACCGTTGTCACCTCTTCAGGCGTGCCATTGGCAAGTTCCCCCGCTGTGGAAATGCAGCCGCGGAAATTCAACCGCCCGCCAAAGCGGCTCACAAGCGAAGCCGGCGACATATCCGTCGCTTCCGGCTGCAAGGTATCCACACCGCGTACGCCCATTTCAATGAATTCTTCATACACCCAGCTTGACGCACCGCAGGTATGAATCAACACCGGCAGCTTGTATGAGGCGGCCAAGTCAATAAAAGGCTTGTGCAATTGTTTGATTGTATTGCGGTAGAGCTCCATGCCAATCATAGGTGCAATCTGCGTACCCAAATCCTCACCCAGCCAGACGAAATCAAGATAATCCGCACATTTAGCGAGCATCCTCTCCAGCATACCAAGTTGCCAATCCGCCCGGCGTTTCATGAATGCAAGCGCGGCATCATCCTCCGTAATCAAATGGCACAGCACATCTTCCATACCCATCAGACGTCCGTTGGAGTTGATGACATCTGCAAGACCCGCGTGCCCGACATATAAACCAAACTCATTGTCATATGCCTTTGCCCGCGCCAATGCGCCGTCGGTATCAAAGTCATCCGGATTCGGCATCGGCCACGTGGCAAGCAACTCTTCATCCGCATCCTGAAGAGGGAAATCACAGAAATCCCAATACCCGCCTGAGCTGTGCTCCGCCCAACGCATGACGAATCCGTCGAGCCCATCCACTTGCCGGTCGGGCCGCTCCGCGAATAGCTTCGGGCCGCTGTAGCCCGGGTTGATGCCGCGGTAATCCACGCCAAGCATACGGTTCAACGCCTCTCCGTCCGCCGCATTGAGCGCCTTGCACAACGCATTGTGAATCGCACCGTTCGCTTCGTATCCGATGGTGACGCGGTCTGTTTTCTCAAACGCAAAAGTACGGCGGACGCGTTCTTTTGCGGTCATAGTTTCCTTGTATGGTCGAATAATCTGCATGAATATCCTCCTTATATATGCTGGCGTTGTTGAATATGCACGGGAATATCGTTTGCTTCCAGCTTCGCGGCAAATGCTTCCACTGCTTGCGCCGTCACATGCCAAGATGCATCCTCTTCATATACCAGCCCAAGCCGCGCCGCTTTGCCGCCTCCATATGGATGGTAGGGTAAGAGGTCGATACCATTACAATGATGCAGGGTTCTATACATAGCAGCAAGCTTCCCTGCGTGTGTGTCGTTTGTGTTCATACCGAGCAATACCGCACGGATACGCGTAGGAACAGCACGTTCGTCCAACATTCGCAGATTCGTCAGCACATCTGCCAGCACAGCGCCCGTATTGCGGAACAGTCGCGATTTGTCTGTGTCTTTCACATCAAACAGCACAAGGTCGCATACCTTGGCGAACGCGCCAAGCTGTTCCTCCGTGGCAGCAAAGGCACCGCTTGTCTCCACACAGGTGTGCACGCCAGCTACCTTCAACGCTTGCAGGAGCTCTAACGCGTCTGAAAAGCGCATAAGTGGCTCCCCGCCGGAAAGCGTTACACCGCCGTCCTCCCGGTAAAACGCCTTGTCGCGGCAAACGATTTCCACAATTTTATCAATCGGCATATGCTGTGAAACAGGTGTGATGGCACCCGCCGGGCAACCATCCGCGCACATGCTGCAATGCAGGCATTTCTTTTTATCGTACCAAAACGGTGGCGCGTTGTTCGCCGTTTCCGGATTGTGACACCATCCACAGCGCAGCGGGCAACCATGCAAAAACACAGTCGTCCGTACGCCTGGCCCATCGTGTATGGAAAACCGCTGTATATCTGTTACAATCATCGTCATCACCCCTGCCAATTCCGTGCGAGTATCATGTCCTGCCATTCGCGGTCCAGCGTCACAAAGCGTGCCGACCAGCCGGATATGCGGACGCTGAGATTGCTGTAGTTTTCGGGATTTTCCTGCGCTTTTTTATACACCTCACGGTCTGCCACATCGGTTTGCAAGAAGAATCCGCCCTCTGTAAGAAAGCCTCGTAAAATCGCAATATACGCCTGCACTCCTTCCTCGTCCGCAAAGAGGTCAGGTGTGAAGCGGAGTTGTGCCGCTGCTGAGCCGCTCAAACGTGTATAATCCACCTTGCAAGTCGAGCGTATCAACGCAGTCGCGCCCGCCGTGTCTGTCCCCGGCGAGGGCGAAGTGTTGGTCGCAAGGATGTCACCCGCCTTTGCACCGAAGGCTGTCGCGCCGCGCCGTTCCCGCCATTCAATCTCCCTGCCGAAGGTGCTGATGCCGGGGCTGATACGTACAAGACCAACCTGCGTCCGGCGGTTCACCGCATTCACGAAGATGTCATAAATTTTTGTAAAGAACACATCCGCATCGTCGTTGTCATTACCGAAATACACGAGGCGGTTTTTTACATAAGCGCGCAAAGCTTCCTGTCCTGCCCAATCTTTGCGGAGGATTTCTACCAATTCGCCAAAACCAATTTTGTTTCGTTTGAAGCAGAGCTCATCAATGGCGTACAAAGAATTCGCCACATCCGCCATACCGCCTGCATGGAAGGACTGGTTGATGTAATCCGGCCCGCCTTGGTAATATCCACGTGCCCGCGTGATGCAGCCGCGGGTATATAAATCAATCTCCGGTGTGATACCGTCACCATGGTCACGCCAATGCGCATCGGGCAAGGTTTCATCCACAACATTTTCACACGCCACAGTGAACGCGGAGAGTATGTCGTCTATTGATGTATACGTCGGCAACGCTTCCGTATCCGCCGCACGCAGCACACGGCGGTTCAGCACCGCCAGCAAGTCTAGAGAACTGTAGGAAAAATTCGTCTTCCCCGGCGCTTGAATTTCCCAGCAGCCGTCGTTTGCGAAGCCGCGTGCATCTTCTTCGGGCATACCCGCTTTCACAAGTGACTGCACACAGACCTCATCGTTGTACATTGCAACAACCCCGCCGCCAAAGGATGTGACCTCTGCCATTTTGCGAAGATATGCATCCGGTGTTTGCGCCGTCACACGCACAGCAATGGGGAAGTCGCTGATGGCAAGCTCCTCGACGACTTCAAGGATGAGCATCGTGACGTCATTGCAAAGGTCATTCCCTTGTATATCCGACCCGCCGAGGACGATGTTCTGGTAATGCTGCGCATCGCCGGAACCCCAAGCAAATTCACCCGTAATCCACTCGCACCCCATGATAAAGAAATGCGCCAACAGCTCCCGCGCCTCATCGCGCGTAAGGATTCCATCTGCAAGCTCCTTTGTATAAAATGGGATTAACATCTGGTCAAGCCGCCCGATGGCCGGCCAATTCCCCAACAACCGCAAATGCGCGAACATGAACCAAATGGATTGCAATGCCTCGCGGAAGGTTTCCGGCGGCTGCATAGGCACGCGGCTCAGAATGTCAGCGGTCATGGCATCGCCGTTCTCCCGAACATACGCCAAAGTCCGCGCGTGGAAAATCATCGCAGAATCCAGTGCTGCGATAAGCGATTCGCAATACATTGCATCCTCATCACTTGAACCCGTTAAGCGCGCTTCCACCTCATTGCGGAGGCCATCCCAGCCCATCAACAGCACGCGGTCAAAACCGGGGGTGAGGTGCGATGTACTTGCGAAAATTTCACACCCGCCAAGCACCGCCGGTACAATATGCTCCCGCGCGCGCGCATATGTCGCGCTCCCCGCGAAGCACGGTGATATGAGGCGTATCGGCGCATTCTCTGCAATGCGGCGGGCGCAAAGCGTGTATTGTGCCCTGCGGGAAAGCGCGTCAAATCCCGGAATGTCATCCATTTCCACCGCCTGCGCAGGTAAACCCTTTCCGAATTCCATAGACAACGCGCGTTCCGCCAATTTATGCGTCTCCGCATTGAGGCGTGCCGGTCGTTTGCGTTCCATACATATCCCTCCTATCGCCGAAGCAATATGCCTTTCATTTCTTCCTTTTCATTATGAACGGCATGAACGAGCGCTTTCTCTTCCTCCGTGCATCCCATCAGCAGCTTGATTTCCGAATCCTTCTTGACTTTATCCACAATCACCATCGCCGCGTCGATATGCGCCGACTCCATTGACCCGCGCCACACGTCAATGCCGCCGCCATCCATGGAGGATGTGCCATCCAGATATCCATAATCTAGCGGGTAAATAAACTGTGGATAGCGCGGGTGCGGTGAATCCTTCGGGCGGTCAATCACGAGTTTTGCATCCGCGGCGAACGCATCCAGCGCGTTCCAAAAATCCGCGTCCTTCTCCCGTTCCCGCTGCATTTCTTTCATGAATTGCGTCAGGGGAATCCGCGTGGGCGGGCTGATATTTTCCGGGATATCGAAGACAGAAAACCAGCGCAGCACGGATACTTCGTTCCCATCGGTATGTGGTTCCCCCGTGAAATCCTCGCAAATATACACATGGTCGATGATGTGCACCACATCGCCGTTTGGGTAGGTATACTTATACCCTTCGCCGGAGAAAACGCCATACAGCCGCAGAGCATTCGCGCGCAACCCCGTTTCCTCGAACAATTCCCGCGCGGCGGCGTCCTCCACCTTCTCGCCCAACTCAACCGCGCCGCCGTGGTAACTCCAACAGCCGTTGTCCGCACGTCTTTGCAAGAGCACTTTCCCTTCCTTATACACAATCACACTGCCGCCGCACATCATAATCGGCGTATGCCCGACAAGGGCGCGCATTGTTTTAATATATTCAATCACGAAAAGCACCTCATTTCCCAGTCTGATTTATTATACCGCAACCCGCGCAAATCAGCAAGAAAAAATGGCGGATTATGCTGGATTCCGCACAGAATGTATGGTAAGATGGATGCAACAAGAACGTTAAGGGAGGGTATATATGAAAACATTACGCATCGCCGTCATTGGCCAAGGCCGCAGTGGGCGCGACATCCATTGCGCGGCGCTCAAGCATTTGACAGACCAGTACGAAATCGCCGTCGTCGTGGAACGCCGACCCGACCGACAAGCGCGTGCCATACAGGAGTATGGCTGCGAGGTCATCGCAGACTATAAGGAGTTGTTCGGCCGGACAGATATTGACCTCGTCATCAATGCGTCCTTCAGCCAGATGCATGCACCGATTTCGTTGGACTTATTGGCGCATGGCTTCAACGTCGTGTGTGAAAAACCCTTCGCGCGGACAGCGGCGGCGGTGGATGAATTGATTGCGGCGGAAAATGCAAGCAGTAAGCGATTGTTTGTGTTCCAGCAATCACGCTTCGCGCCGTATTTTGAAAAAATCAAGGATATCATCGCATCCGGTGTGCTTGGCCGTATCGTACAAATCGGTATCAGTTTTAACGGCTTTGCGCGTCGGTGGGATTGGCAGTGCGTGCAGAATTTCATGGCGGGCTCCCTGTACAACACGGGTCCGCACCCGCTGGACCAAGCGCTGCGCCTGTTGGATGTGGACGGAATGCCGAATGTGCTATGTAAAATGGACAGTGTGAACACATATGGCGATGCGGAAGATTATGTTAAGTTGATTATGACTGCACCGGATAGGCCGTTGATTGACCTTGAAATCTCCTCCTGCGACGGATACGCGGATTGTGTATATAAAATCCACGCAGAGAAAGGAAGCTTAAAAGGCGGCGCAGATTTACTTAAATGGAAATATTTCAAACCCTCGGAGGCACCTGCGCAAGCGTTGAAACTCGCTCCGCTTTCCAAGGACGATGGCACCCCTGCGTATTGCGGTGAGCCGCTGACATGGTACGAAGAGGAATGGCAGCCGGAGAGCAACCAGCTCTTCCATGTCATCACGACGTCATATTACACACAGATGTACGACGCACTTGTCAACGGCGCGGATTTCCCCATCACATTGCAACAGGTGCGCCAACAAATCGCCGTTATCGAGGAATGCCACCGGCAAAACCCGCTGCCCCGCTTTGTCATGGCAGAAGAACAGGAGCTGTAGCATGAATAAATACGGTTTTATTTCAGACGAAGCAACACAGGATTTCGAAGCTGCGGCAAAGCTCGCCAAACAATACGGCCTCACAGGGCTGGAAATCCGCTCGGTTTACAACAAGGGCCCGCATGAGCTGACGCGTGAAGACATTACCCGTATCGTAGCTGTCAAAAACGCTTACGGCTTGGAAATCCCTGCGATTTCTTCGCCTTTCTATAAATGCGAACTCGACGAACCGCGCGATGCGCAGTTGGTTATTCTGTCGAATTGTATCGCGCTGGCAAAGGCTGTCGGTGCAAAGCTCATCCGCGGCTTCACCTTCTGGGACAGAGGCGGCTTTGACGGCGCACTCCCGGAAATTGTCCGCGCGTATGAAGAGCCCATCCGGATGTTGGAAGCCGCCGATATGACCATCGTGCTGGAGCACGAACCGTCTGTGTATGCCTCCACAGACGCACGGTTGAAAACAATACTCGATGCTATCGGCTCCCCGCGTGTGCAGGCACTTTTCGACCCGGGGAACGGACTGTTCAACACCCCGCCGGAGGACACAATGGAAGGCGCAAAAATTCTTGCGCCCTATTTGCGGCATGTGCATTTGAAAGATGCTAAAAAAAATGCTGACAAAACCGAAGCTGTCTGCCTCGGCACCGGCGATGCGAACTACGCACAGCTTCTCCCCTACCTCGTTGAAACCGGATATGACGGCTGGATGATGCTGGAGACGCATTACCGCAAGCAGACAACCATCAGCAAGGAACTGCTGGCGCTGCCGAAGGGCGAATCGTTCTCCCACATGGGGTATGAAGCAACGGAAGAATCCTTACAAGCGTGGGAAAGACTGCGGAATCAATGAGACATATCGAGGCAGAACGGCTGTACCTGCGGGAGAGAGGACAGTATGTCGGTTTTGTCCGTATAAATCCGACACAAGAAACGGATGTATGCGGCATCGGCTTTATTTTTTACTTCGATTTCCGCGGCAAGGGCTGCGCGTAAGAAGCTTGCCGGTTATATTTGTATTATGCCTTCACAATTTTGAACGCACTTAAAATTTATGTTTCCACGCTTTACGGCAGGATTAGATACAACAAGGAAAAATCAAATGACCCTAAAAAAGCAATACGCAATATGTATAAAAAGCAAAGCAACCAATCTCGTCAGTATAAGGAGGACAATACATGTTTCAAATCATAAGTGCGCAAGAGGCCGTCTCCATGATTCCGGACGGCGCCTGCATTGGCATTAACGCGTTCCTTGCGTTGTCGAACCCGGAATCCCTGCACGATTCCATCACGGAATCCTTTCAGGAAACAGGGCATCCTTGCAAACTGCGGCTGTATTGTGCGGCCGGCTTCGGTTGCTGGGATAAGTATCGTTATGCCGACCCCTACGTGGCGGCGGGCGCGGTGGCCGAAGTCGTTGCGGGGCATTTTTCCAGCATGCCGGAAGTTGTGCGTATGGCGGCGGAAAACAAAATAGAAGCATACAATCTGCCGCTGGGTATTCTGTCTCACGCGGTTCGCGCGGCGGCCTCCGGTAAGGACGGGCTCCTCAGCGAAGTGGGCAAAAATATATTCGCCGACCCGCGCGTGGGCACCTGTGCGTTAAACGAACGTTCCAAGCAGCAACTTGTTGAACTTGTGACCGTCGCGGGTAAGGAATACCTTTATTTCAAAACACCGAAATTTGATTTTGCATTCATCAAAGGCACAACGGTTGACCCCAACGGAAATATCACCTTCGAGAACGAATACCTCACAGTGGACGCGCTCGCTTTGGCGCAAGCGACAAAAGCGAATGGCGGCAAGGTATTCGTTGAGGTGGAAAACGTCACGCACGTCTTCGCACGGCCGCGGAGCGTCATCGTACCCGGCATCCTTGTAGACGCGGTTATCGTCAACAAAAACCGTCGCGATAAGCTGGAGCTTGGCGGCGCGCTCTCCGGCGATATCCACGTCTCCGCATCGCATATGGACTACTATATGGGGAACTTAACCGTCTCGAAGAAGACTAAGGCTGATAGCCTCGACCAGTCTGACGAAATCATCGGCCATCGTGCCGCGAAAGAGTTAAAACCGGAGCATGTGCTTAATATCGGTATCGGTATCCCAGAGAAGGTCGGAAAGTACGCATCCAAGCTTGGCGTGCTGAAGCAGGTCACCGCAACAGTTGAGGCCGGCGGCATTGGCGGCTTGCCTGCGCCGGGCGTATCCTTCGGCGCGACAATCGGCGCGGATATGATTAGCGACATGGCTGTGCAGTTCGATTTCTACGACGGCGGCGGCTTGGATATTTGTTTCATGGGCGGCTTCGAGGTGGATCGGCACGGAAACGTGAATGCACATGTCATCAATGGGCGCTACGCAGGTATCGGCGGCTTTGCGAATATCACATTCTATACAAAAACGGTCGTCTTCTGCATGAACTTCACCACAAAGGGAATTGATGTGCGGGAAAAAGACGGTGAAATCCAAATCCATAACGAGGGTTCTGTCGCGAAATTCAAAAATGAAATTTCCGCCATCAGTTTTTCTGCGAAGAACGCATTGGAGCATGGCCAGCGTGTCCTGTATGTCACGGAGCGTTGTGTATTCGAGCTGACGCCGAACGGCCTCGCACTGGTTGAGGTGTATCCCGGTATCGACAAGCAAAAGGACATCCTTGACCTGCTTGACTTCGAACTTCTCTAAAACTGTATGATTATGCACACCACACCCTCGCAAGGGATTCATCCCTTGACCCAAAACCACCCCAGCGCTAATGCGCTGGGGTGGTTTTATAATTAAGTTTTTGTTCAAGCTTTTTACAAAAAGCTTGCGGGGTTCGGGGCAGTGCCCCGATGTCTTATCCTTTATACTTCGCACGCAGTTTTTTCGCGCCCTCGGCACGGTCGGTCGCTTCCAACCGCACAAGGTAGCGGTCAAGCTCATTGCGCGTATGCATCGGCCCACCCTCCCGCATGACTGTCCACATCGGATCCACAGCATATGCCGATTTTTTCATCATATTGTCATGCCAGTCAAGAATGATTTTTGCACCTTTAGCGACAATATCCGGATGCTGCGCTTTTACATCCTGCTGCTCATACCCATCGTCTGCCAGGTTAAAAAGCATTTCATCGTCAAACAGATGGAATCCATCGTGTATAGAACGGATATACAACCAATCTCCGAACCGTGCCGAACGCTGGCAAACATGCGCGCATTGCGAAATAACAAGGCTTTCACGCCCGGCGGTTTGCTTGCCGCGCAGCGCTTCCGCAAATGATTCTCCATCCCAAATAGATGCCTTCGGCACATTGAGCAACTCCGCCATCGTCGGCACAAGGTCAAGGTTGTAACACAACCCGTCATATATTTGCCCCTGCGTCATTTCCGGCCATTTAACAATCATCGGTATATTGCATGTCGCTTTGTCCGCCGTGCCATGTTCGGAGTAGATACCCAGTTCTCCCATATTCTCCCCATGGTCGGAAGAAATGATGATAGCCGTATCGTCATATATCCCCACCGCGCGAAGCTTGTCAAAAATTTGCCCTACAAGGAAATCCGCATAACGCACGCCTGTGTCGTACCCGTCAAACAGGTACTTCAATTCATCCATATCCGCAATTTTGCCTGGCTGACGTGGATAGCGCGAATCGAAGGTATCCTCGAACATTTCCAACTCGTTCGCGCTGTGCGGCCCGACATGCTCGCGGTGCTTGGCAAATATTTCCGGGGAAATCCAGTTGTCCAACGGCTCATCCGCAAAGGGATTCCCAAACGATTCCGGCGCGCGGTACGGCGTGTGCGGATCCCAGAAATGCACATGCAGGAACCAATTGTCGTCCATCATGTTGCGGTCGAGCCAACCCAGCGCCGATGGGAGAACCTCTTCGCCGGATTCATGTCCGACTTTACCCACGTTGTACATTTCATGGAATCCTGCGTTGAACCACCATGCGGAATGTCGCTCCGGAAAGGTGCTGACCGACGCGGTTTTCATCCCTGCCTTGCGGAAAATATAAACGAAGTTATTCAAATCATTCGGGTTGTTAAAATCGCGCGCGGCTCCATACAACGCCATATCGGCAGCCGTGCCGCCATGTCCAACGACACCGCTGCGAATGCCAAACATACCGGAAATCAACGCCGCGCGGGATGGCAGGCAAGGCGCATCGGAACAATAACAATTCGTGAAGCGTGTACCTGCCGCCGCAACCTTATCAATTTCCGGCGTGGTGTTGCGTCCATATCCGTAGCAACCCATGTGATCCGGCCGCAGCGTGTCGATGTCAACATAGATAATTCTCATCCTGATAATCCCCCGTTCTCATTAAGAGATATTTTCCATACCGCAAGAATTTGTCTTTCACAATTCCCACTCATTTCGATAAAAAAGAGCAGCGTCGTTTGACGCTGCTCTTTTTGCGCGTTTAGAATACCTGTGTATACAGCTCAACACCCTTGTTGCGGGATTTGTCTGCCAATTCGCCCACAGCGGGAATAATCCGCGTGAAGTGCGGTGTGGCAAAATGCGCTTCCAGATGCGCCTGCGATTCCCAAGTCTCGACGAATACAAAATGCGTCTCATCCGCATTGTCACGAAGCAAGTCGTACTGTATACAGCCATTTTCCTTCCGTGTTTCCGCAACCATTTCCTCATACAATGCGAGGGCTTTGTCGATATTATCCTTCAAGATGAAATTGTGTGCAATAACTTTAACCATGCAAACGCCTCCTATAAAATAAACTACAATTCATTCTACCTCATCAGCGCATCATATGCAACAGCGATTTTTTCAATCCCGACAGCTATACGACCGACTTCGACATTGGCAAAAGACAGGCGCAGATTCGGGCGTTCTTCTCCATGTAGTGCAAAAAGCGAACCCGGCGTTACGATAACCCCCTCTTGCATCAACGCGTCACAAAATGCAGGAATATTCACATGCGAATCCAGCGTATACCAAAAATTCAATCCGCCCGCCGGCGGTGTAAACGCCATTCGCCCTGTCAGGAAACGGTTGGAGGCGGAAAACATCTCATTATACCGCGCTCGGTATATCCCGCGCATGAGAGCAACATGCTCCCGAAGTCCGCCATTTTGGATGAACAACGCAAACGCACGCTGTATAAAGCCGGACGTCTCCACATCCGAGGTATACTTCGCAGCCTCAACATGGCTTTGTACAGCCTTCGGCAGTAACATGAACCCAAGCCGCAGACCGGGCATCAGGATTTTGGAAAAGCTCTTGATATAGATGACGCGGTTCTTGTTGTCAAGCGCCTTCAACGGCACATTCGGCTTGTCGCCATAATAGAAATCGCTCTGGTTGTCTTCTTCCACAATGTAGAAATCGTATTTCGCAGCCAACGCAAGCAATGCGCGCTTTTTTTCCGGGGAATACGAAGCCGTAGTCGGTGTTTGGTAATTCATCATCGCGTACACAAGCTTCGGCCGGTTCGTGCGGACGAGCACCTCCAGCGCACCAATGTCCACGCCGTCATGCTCCATCGGTGCACCGAACACCACCGCTCCGCGCGAAAGGAAGGAGCCTACCGCGCCGTAATACGTCGGGGATTCAACAATGACAGAATCATTCGGCATCAGCATGGCCTTAGCGATAATATCCACACCCTGCTGCGCCCCGGATACCACCTGTACACGTTCCGGCAGGACACGAAAACCCTGCGCTTCCATCATCTCACACAATGCCGTGCGAAGCGGCGGATACCCACCGGCATCCTCATACCCGAACGCGCCACCCTTGTCACGGTCAAGCACCTCGTTAAACAGTGCCTTGAACGCCTCCACCGGGAAGAGCGATACCGACGCGGAAGTATTCGCAAATTGTATCGTACTGCGTAAATCCACCGGGCGGGCTGCACTTGCGTTCAATTTTGCCCGCGGCGTATGCTTCATAAAAGCACGGAATTCCGACCCCAGCCGCGCGGCGTACGTACCGCTTCCGACAATGGAATATGCGGCTCTACGGCTTTCCAGCAGCTTATATGCATTCACGACCGTGACATTGTTTACGCCAAGCGCTTCAGAAAGCTTTCGTATGGGGGGCAATTTTTCATCCGGCGCAATACGTCCTGCTTCGATGAAAGTAAAAAGCATATCGGAAAGACGCCTGTACACCGGCTCCTTATCGGGCCGCACAAGCGTCTTTTGCAATTCTTGCAACCATTCGTTTGTCATCAATGTATCCTCATCAGCTCCATTGCGCCATAAAAATAAAGCGCCAGCAAATGCAGTGGGTAGTACGCATAGAACAGCCATTTCATCCAAGCCGGACGTGGCCCGGGGGCTCCGCCATACAATAGAAGCAACACACCCGCCGCCACAACAACTCCTGCGAATTGGTATCCCAGCGTGCCGCTGTATCCAAACAAATACATACCGCCGATGATACCCGTCACAGCAAGAGCACTCCCCTTCGCATCCTTGCAAAGATAGGCGATAAAAATAGTAAATACACCAAAGAAACCGTAGTCCGTATGGCAAAACTCCGCAGCAAAACCAATCGCAAACGCAGCAAGCCCACCCAGCAGCGCTGACTTCGGCTTGAGCCAATCATACAACATACAAGCCCCCGCACCTGCCGCAAGCGTAAAAAAAACGTTCTGCTGGCTGAGGCTGAAAAGTTGTGTTATGCGTTGGCTCTGCTCTATCCCGACAAAAAGGTCAAACGCAATCTCCGAAATGAGCGCAAAGGCAAGCAACCGGAAAAGATAGCGCTGTTTGCTACGCGTTTGACGGCAGCCCTCGGCAATCAGAAATGCGTAAATCGGGAATGCAGCGCGCCCGACAATACGCATGAACATTGTATCATGTCCAAACGACATCAGCAGCGCGCCGGTATGGTCAATCGTCATTGTGACAAGTGCGATGAGCTTTAAGACAAAACTTGTCATGCGTCAAACGCCCCAAAGCCCGATTGCGGGGACTGTGCATATTGCGGGTCAACCGCAGGTGCAGGCGCAAGTGCCGGCAAGCCCATTTCCTCCCGCGTGGTAAGACCGCGGTTCATCGCGTCCCAGCTTGCCTGCATGTAGAACTGTGCATCCGTTGCATAGATATACGGCGAGAGGAGAATCGTGCCGATACCCGGTACAAGCATGCTCAACAAAACCCAGCCGAAAAAGGACAGTTCCAGCACAAACAGCTCAAAACGGCGTCCGGTCATCATCTGCTCACTCAATTGTATCGCGCGCGACGCGGGCATATGCGGATTATCCGCCAAAATAAACGGAACAAGGTAGTAGCTATACATCTTATAAATCATGATAAAATAACCTGCAACGGGAATCAAACCCCACAAGCAAATGTACAAGCCTGATAAAAACTGCGTTTTAACGATATTTAAGTATCCATTGCCCTTTTTGAACGCATAGAACAGGGTGCCAACCTCGTCCGTACTAAATGTGGTCGTGTTGTAAAATTTCCGCATCCCAACCGTCATCGGCATCACAATAAAAATCATGAATGCAATTGTCGCCACAAGTATTAATAAAAACAACACAATGATTATCGCAATAGAATCATACGATACATAACCATATCCAACGCTTAAGAACGGTATCACCGCTGCAAACGGCATGACGACAATCGAAATCGCACCGCTGATGAATGAAGTAAGTAGAATCATTAAAATCGCACTGCCGTAAATCCGTTTCAAGACTGCCTTTGCGTTGCTTTTGAGTGTCGTCCGGTCAAAACTCGTCATGAAAAAGCCCCCTTTATGATTTTATTATATATACGCGAATCGTTTATCCAAGTCTTGTCAATCCATCGCGTAAACGGCACAAGCTTTCATCCTTGCCGAAAAGTGCCAGCAGCTCACTCGCACCGCAGGGCGTCGTCTCCTTGCCGGACAACGCCGTGCGAACCGGCCAAAGGATGACGCCGTTTTTCACGCCGGTATCCGCCGCAAGTTGTTGCAAGCACACATACAGTGCATCGTTGTTCCAATCGCTTTCCGGCACGGTTTCCAACACGGGAATACATTGTTTCAAACTTTCCAGTGAATTCACTGCATCCGTTTTCATCTTCTTATGCGTATAAAGAACGATATCGTAATCCGGTAATGCGTCGATGAAATCCAGCATCGCCGGAATTTCATGCAGGAAACGGATGCGGGATTGCACCATTTTGGCAAGCTCCTTATAACAAACACCCTCACGCTTGACGCTTTCTGTCAGCACAGGCTTTGCCATTTCAAAAAAAACATCCGCATCCATTTTCTTAAAATATTCGCCATTCATCCATGTCAGCTTCGTCATGTCGAACATGGACGGCGATTTGCTGATGCCGCGCACGTCGAATACCTCTGTCAATTCAGCCAAGGAAAAAATTTCGCGATTGTCCGCCGGGCTCCAACCCAGCAGCGCGGTATAATTGACAATGGCTTCCGGCAGGTAGCCCTGCTTGAGCAAGTCATCAAACGTAGCGTCACCCCTGCGTTTGGCCAGCTTAGCACCCGTCTCGTTCAACACAAGCGGCATATGCGCATACGCTGGGATTGTCCAGCCAAACGCATTGTACAATAGATTATACTTCGGCGTGGAGGTCAAATATTCCGCCCCACGTACAACATCTGTGATTTCCATCAGATGGTCGTCCACAACGTTCGCGAAATTATATGTCGGCATACCGTCAGATTTTATCAAAATCTGGTCGTCCATCTCCGCGTTGTCGATTGTGATTTCCCCGTACACCTCATCCGTAAAGCTTGTTTTCCCCTCCGGGATAAGCTGGCGGATGACATAGGGCATTCCGGCAGCCAGATTTGCCGCAATTTCCTCCTTGGACAAATGCAGGCAATGCCGGTCGTACTGCGCTGCGTCGGCGGCGTTATCCTTGTGCAATGTTTCCAACCGCTCCTTCGTGCAGAAGCAATAATACGCCGCGCCCTTCTCCACAAGCTCCTGCGCATAGTTCAGATAGCCCGTGCCATTTTTCCTCTCGCTCTGCACATACGGCGCGAACGGGCCGCCGATGTCCGGACCCTCGTCATGCTGCAAGCCCGCGAGGCGCAGCGTGTTATAAATAATTTCCAACGCACCCTCCACTTGCCGGGACTGGTCTGTGTCCTCGATACGAAGCACAAACTGCCCGCCTTTGGATTTGGCAATTAAGTATTCATACAGCGCCGTGCGGAGGTTGCCGCAATGCATGTAACCCGTCGGACTCGGCGCGAAGCGTGTTCTAACCATGATAATCTCTCCTTTATATTAAGAAAACACTGCTTCTATTGTACAACGCGGACGCGTTCCTGTAAAGAGCTTCTTGACAGCACCGGCGAATTGGTTTATAATTTGGCATTCTCATTTCTGACGGTACACCTATCGGCTGGTTAAAGCTGAACGGCCTTGATGGTCGTGAAATGGTATGGATTGCCATGCTTGTTATCTGTGAAACAGCGCAGAATAAAGGGTACGGAAAGCACGCCATTGCTTTTTCCGAAGCTTTTGCTAAGGAGAAAGGCTTTTGTAAAATCGGGATTCATACAACCTGCGATAATTTGTCGGCCATCGCATTGTATTGTAAAAGCGGTTACCGCCTGACGGAATAAGGCGGCTGCACCACCGGCGACGGCCAGCAGCGGACAGGATACACATTTATGAAGGTAATATAGACATTTGTAAATACAGTGCGAACCAATCTCATGCCGACAGCGTGGTGATGTTCGCTTTTTTCATACGGTCATGACGGGAGGCGAC
>JGI994J12354_10000103_pt1 | contig 76221 bp, 66 predicted proteins | sample IntmicLarv3ML3BL_FD_12354 | JGI IMG/M metagenome (IMG submission 12354) | reverse complement strand
ATGGAACGGGATCAATCCAAGTTTGGTGCCAAACCCTGCGAACAGGAGAAGGATCACAGCACAGGACATGGGGAGTCCCATCGACAGATGCAGATTGGACCAAGAAGAAAGGATCGGTGTTCCCGCGTGTATCAGCATTATAATGAACGCGGCAATGATCATCAGTCCACCAAAATGCGTAATGACAAGGAATCTCCATCTTGCCCCTTCATTTTTGCAGGACGACATCAGGAAAGTCAGGAGAGTAATCATCTCCCATCCCAACAGTATCAAGATCACCGAATCTGCGCATATTGTGAGTGCGCAGACAATGAACATAAGACAGGTCAATGCATAGTATCTTGAGTTCTTCGGTGCGGAAACAGATTTAGACATATGTGCAATCACAGCGAAGAACACCAAAGAAGAAAATGAGAGCATTATTGCAGACAGATCCGACAACAATATTGTGTAGTCGCCCCATGCGGAATGCAAAGGAAAAGAATATCCCGAAAGATCACAGGAAATGAAGATTGGATATGCAAAAATACCGGCTATACAGGAAATGCAACACAGTGCTATCGGCATTTTTTTCTTCCACACCATTGGTACGGGCAATAATGTTGTAAGTACTCCCACCGCTGCAGGGATGAAAAGAATTGCCAGATATATCTCAATATCCAAAAATAAGCCCCTGCGCAGTCAACATAGGTTCACACTGTAGTAGCCGCTTAGCTAGATGGAGTTATTAAATTTTTTCTATATCGGTAACTGTGTTCGGTAAGTGCTGACCCCCTTTCTCTGATTTAATTTCGAGGGCATGATCGTTCATAAGGTTTAGGTACAGTCGTCGTTCAGTGAGACGTTGTCATCATAAACGGTATATACAGTCGTCGTACACACGGTATTGCCGCAAGTTATTGACATATCTTGATGGAGATTCTCTTGTCAATGCATATCCGAGAGGCTTTGACCTCACTTCGGACAGAAGCTCACTCCCGTCCCATCAAGTAACGATCTTTTTCGTCATTTCTTGTCTTGAGATGCTTTCGCTTTTTCGATGAATCCGGACCAGATCTTCTCAAGGTTGGGGTTCTGTATCGTATCCATGATGTATTGGGCAAATTCATCGCCCGTTGCGCCGTTATTCCTTCCGGTCATGACCAGTTTCTTTTCGAATTGAACACAGACATCCAAAGCCATATCGAGTTTCTTTCCCTTTTCGGCCTCTCCGATGTGGCTCATCATAAGGGCAACAGCTTTGATCATGCTGCACGGGTCTGCATATTGCGCTCTTCCTTCGTCAACCATCCTAGGAGCGGATCCGTGTATTGCTTCGAACATTGCGTATTTCTTTCCCAGATTGGCGCTTCCCGCCGTTCCTACGCCGCCCTGGATCTGTGCGGCCTCGTCGGTAAGGATATCTCCGTACAGATTCGGAAGTACGAACACTTTGAATGCACTTCTTCTTGCAGGGTCAATGAGTTTTGCGGTCATGATATCTATGAACCAATTGTCCCATTTGACCTCGGGATATTCCTTTGCGACTTCTTCCATTATGCTGAGGAATTTTCCGTCGGTTGTTTTGATGATGTTGGCTTTTGTCACAAGCGAGACATAATTGTGTCCGCTTTTCCTTGCGAACTCGAATCCCGCACGTATTATCCTCTCCGTTCCCTGTGTGGTAGCCACACAAAAGTCCATGGCAAGATCGTCGGATACATTGATACCGTTGCTTCCCAAAGCGTAACTGCCTTCGGTGTTCTCTCTGAAGAACATCCAATCGATTCCGAGTTCCGGAACGGACACAGGTCTGACATTTGCAAAAAGATCAAGCTGTTTCCTCATAGCCACATTCGCGCTCTCGATATTGGGCCAACCGTCTCCTTTGCTGGGAGTCGTGGTCGGACCTTTCAGGATGACATGACATTTTTTGAGTTCGGCGAGGGTATCATCGGGTATTGCCTTCAGAACCTCGGCGCGTCTTTCTATGGTAAGGCCGTCTATCACGCGTACTTCGGCCTTTCCAGTTTTTATTTTGTCTGCCAGGAGGAATTCCATAACCTTCTGTGCAGATGCGCAGATATACGGGCCGATACCGTCTCCTCCGCAGACTCCTACGATCAATTTGTCTATTTTCGAATAGTCAACCCAGTCCCCTTCTTTCTTGAGGTTCTCAACCCTTTCAAGCTGTTGTCTTAGAAGTTCTCCGTACTTATCCTGAGCGGACCTGATGGCTTGTTCGTCTACCATTTATATCGTCTCATTAATCTCTGTATTAATAATAAACATGATGGTAAGGCAGCAATATTTTCAGTCACGAAATCAAGTTAACCTTAACTACTTTGGATGTTTTTGGGCACGCAATGATATTTGAAAGACTTGCGGACGTGATTCTCAAGCGTTCGAAACTGATAATCGCGCTTTGGATAATCCTTCTGATCTGTGCCGCACCCTTCATAATGAAGGTTGGGGAGATCATGGATTACGACGGTACCAATATGGCAGGTCCGGACTCGGAGTCGATAATGGGTGCGAATATAATTGGGGAATATTTCAAAGCACCCGAGATCAGTATGGAGGATGCGGTACTCTACGTTGTGAATTTCAATTCGCCATCGGAAAAAACGCAAGCTGTGGACCTGGAGCTCGTATTGACTGACGGGATGGAACATTATCGGGACAGCGAAGGTCATAAAAAAATAATCCAAGTTGTTCTTTTCGGGACCTTCGTGGATGGTTCGGATATCAATAAAGGTGTTGCAATCTACGCATTGATCTACGATGAGGATCTGCTTAACACTGCAGAGATCACGGCAGATACGGAGGATCTCAGGAATTATCTGGATCAGCTTCTCGAAGAGAACGGGGATTCCAATCTGACAACATATGTTACAGGCTCCCCCGCGATCTCCTACGATACGGAGAAAGGATCATCCGAGGACATCGCGAAGATAGATCCTTTCACAATACTGCTGATCTTGATCCTTGTTGGGTTGTTCTTCAGATCTTTTGTGACGTCCGCAATGCCCCCGCTGACAATAGGGGTGGCTTTCGGAGTGGTGATGTGTCTGATGTATCTTGTAGGCTCGGTCCTCGATATATTCTTCATCACCGAGATGTTCCTTTTGGTATCGATGCTTGGTGCCGGATGCGATTATTGTATATTCATACTGGCCAGATACAGGGAAGAACGTTTGAACGGGAATGAACATAAAAAGGCGCTCCGGAGTTCTATCATCTGGGCGGGAGAGTCGATTACCACATCCGGAATAGCGGTCATGATCGGATTCGGAGCAATGTCGATCTGTTCATTCTCGATGATAAGCACCATGGGAATAATGCTTGCTCTTGGTATACTCGTTGCATTGCTTGCAGCGTTGACATTGATAACATCCGTGCTTGCTGTAGTCGGTGACAAGATATTCTGGCCGTCAAAGATCGAGATGTTCCAAGAAGGCGGAAAAGCAATGAACGGATGGTACGGCAAGGTGTCTCGCGCAGGCCACAATTATTTTGTCAAGTCTGTCAGGTTCTCTATGAAGAATGCCAAGGCGATAGTTATCGCAGCGATAATCATCACGATCCCTGCGGTATACATTACCGCAACGGCAGATTCATCGTACGATATGGTCGGGAGCATGTCCTCCGGGGAAGCCATTCAAGGCCTCAACGAGATCGAGGAGTACTCAAACGGCGGAATGATAATGCCCAACTATGTTGTCTTGGAAATGGCAGATGCTTTCGGAGAAGTCACCATAGATGAGACCTACGGCATAAAACTCAACATCATCGAGTGGACCGGTGCGAGTTATCTCCAAGATTATCTGAACAGTCTTTCTACGCTGTCGTCCTCTATTTTAGAGGATGATAATGTAGGTGAGATATGGGAAGTGTATGTTTGGAAGACCCTTGTGGATGCGGCAGTCGCTACAACCCCTCAGCCACCGTCAATGACAGATCACGATTACGCGATGATGATATTCATGGAAGTGGCAAAAGGCCTTCCCAACACGATCGGCATGGGAGTAATGCAGGCGTTGGAATTCATTGACGGAATTCCTATGTTGACCTACGACAATCTTGTTGTGGCGGGATTCATGGATTATCTGGTGAATTACGATATCGCTACATCGGTGGGAGGAGTTACGCAGGATGACGGGACGGTTGTTCTTACCTATGTGAAACTTACGGTGATCACGAACGAAGAGGCAACTTCCGATCGTTCGATCGATACAATATCGTACATCGATACCGTTGTGACTAAATTCGAATCCGACCCCCTGTACAAAGATATCGTGTCGAACGTTTGGTTGACAGGAACGGCGGTTGTCATGTACGAAGTTTCGGAACAAGTCAGCGGTGAGTTCCTGAAAGTGGAGATCATCGCGATAGCACTGATCTTCGTGCTGCTTTTCTTCGTGATGAGGTCCTTTGTGACCCCTCTGCGTTCCATTGCGACCATTCTTATGAGTGTGGCATGGACCATAGGCATCACGCATTTGATCTTCGACAATCTGTTGGGAGAAGGCGTGATATGGATGATCCCGATAATATTGGTGGTCATTTGTCTCGGGTTGGGAATGGATTATGATATTCTGCTGACAACACGTATCCGAGAAAACCATGTTCACAGAGGTATGACCAACGATGATGCGATAACCTCTGCTGTTACTCATACAGGTTCCGTGATAACCATTTGCGGGCTGATCATGGGAGGTGCGTTCGGCACACTCATGCTTTCCAGCACGACGATGCTTCAGGAATTCGGGTTCGCGTTATGTTTCGCGATAATAGTTGATGCACTGATCGTAAGGACGTATATCGTACCGGCTGCAATGCATCTGTTGGGAGAATGGAACTGGAAAGGACCTAAATTCCTTCAGAGGAAGAATCCGGAGTGATCAGAAACATTTTCTGACCGCAGATGCGATCTTCGAGGGATCGTCTGCGGTCATCAGTGCACTGATCATACAAACCCCTTCAGCTCCCGCTTCCACAACGGAAGCCGCATTTTTCTCATCTATCCCCCCTATTCCGTAAACAGGGATATCAACCGAGGAACAGATTTCGGCAAGCGAATCCAATCCTTTTGCTAGAACGCCCGGTTTGCATTGGGATTCGAAAACATTCCCGTAAATGAGATAATCTGCACCAAGACGTTCTGCATCGATCGCTTCATCGAGGGAATGGATAGACACTCCTATGGAATCGAACGCGCCCAATTTCTTCGAATTCTTATCGAAGGTCTCTCGAGGAAGTTGAATATGACCGACATCAAGTTCTGATGCAACATCTACGAAAGAATTGATACAGAACAGTACGTCATGTTCCCTGCATATGTTGATGCAGGTTTCTGCGATCGATCTGTAGTCAGACGAAGAAAGGTCTTTCTCTCGGAGGATGATCATATCCGGTGCCGCTCTCGCTATTTTCTCAAATTGATCGAAAAACGGTATTTTTGATAGATACCGGTCGGTAATCGCAATGATCACGTTCACACCCTCACATAATCGTTGAAGACAGGTTGCAATCCCTTCTTTACCAGTGCATCCCTTATTTCTCTGACGCTTCTGTTATCTGAGATATCGAATTGATTGTCACCTTTCTTCTCCGTGTGTCCGCCTATGCCGACATCCACTCCTCCGGAGATCCTCGTGGCACACAATCCTACGACATTATCTCTGAATAACGGGCTTTCTCTTGATGAGATCGTCTCACCTGCAAACGGCATGAAGATACGATATGCCAGAGCTACCTGTAAAAGTTGTTTTTCGGTAACGGGAACGAAGTCTCTGTTGTTGTTCTTGAATGATCTGAGTCGCGGAAGCGAGAATGAGATCTCCGCGTGAGGGTACTTTCTCTGTACAAGGTATCCGTGGACTCCGCAGGAGAATGCATCTGCCCTGAAATCACCCAGTCCGAGTAATGCGCCGAACGAGACTCCTCTCATGCCTCCTTTGATGGCTCTTTCCTGTGCGTTGAACCTATATGAGAAGATTCGTTTGGGTCCGGCCTGGTGGAGTTCCGCGTACAGGGAAGGATCATATGTTTCTTGAAACACGGTCACGTAATCCGCACCGCATTCGCGGATATAGGCGTAATCGTCGCTGTTGAGAGGATAGACCTCGATACCTACGCTGTTGAAGTATCCGGAGGCCGCTTTCACGCATTCCCCGAGATATTCCACATCCGAGAACTTCTTCGACTCTCCCGTAAGGATGAGAACCTCCGTCAATCCGGATTCTGATATGGATCTCATCTCTTTTTCGACTTGTTCAGGAGTCAGCTTTGCTCTCAGGATATCATTGTCTTTGTTGAACCCGCAATACACGCATTTATTCTCGCAATAATTGGAAGTGTATATCGGAGTGAAGATGTTCACGGAGTTTCCGAAGAACCGTCGGGTCTCCTCTTTGGCCCTTAGAGCCAGAGTTTCGATAAGCGGTTCCGCAGCGGGAGACAGTAAGGCTCCGAAATCATCGATGCCCAATCTTTCTTTGTCGAGGGCGGAGAGAACATCCTTTTCCTTGTAGTTCCGGGGATTGAATTTCTCCCTCTGTTTTTGAACCTCGGATAAAATGCCCGATTCTATATGTTCCATGTGATCGCGATATTCTTCGACATCGGTGAATTCCTTTGTCATGTCATTTGTCCTCAAGGAACCCGGTCAGAGGGCTGGATGCTTCGCCTCTTTCCAATACTCTTCCAAAACCTGCCAGATAAGCGAGTCTTCCCGCCTCTATCGCATTCTTGAAAGCGGTCGCCATCATCGGTATATCGTCGGCTGTCGCAATGGCGGTGTTGGCCATCACTGCGGAACAGCCCATCTCCATCGCTTCGCATGCCTGCGAGGGTCGGCCTATTCCCGCATCGACGATTATGGGCAAATCTATCTCTTCTATCAGTATCTTGATGAAGTCCCTTGTGAGGAGGCCTCTGTTGCTGCCTATAGGTGCACCCAAGGGCATGATGGCAGCCGCACCGGCCTCTGCCATAGACCTTGCCGCGGAAAGGTCCGGCATCATGTACGGCATCACGGTGAATCCGTGATCCGAGAGGATCTTCACCGCGCGTATCGTCTCACAATTATCCGGAAGAAGATATCGGGAATCCCTTATTATCTCGATCTTCACCATATCGCCGCATCCCAATTCTCTGGCAAGCATGGCTATCCTTACTGCCTCTTCTGCGGTCCTTGCTCCGGAAGTGTTGGGCAGAAGACAGAGTCCTTTCGGGATGTGGTCGAGGATGTTCTCCTCGCCTCCCGCGTTGGTTCTTCTCACGGCAAGCGTAGCTATCTCTACACCACCGTTCTCCATGACGGATCGTATGAGGTCGAGTGAGAATTTTCCCGAACCAAGTATGAATCTTGAACCGAAATCCTTGTTTCCGATTCTCAGTCTGTCTTCCATTTTCAAACCTTCTTTTTCATGAGTATCGCGATGACGGTGTTCGCCATATGTCCGGAGCATATGTTCACTCGGGGAGACATCATGACAGAGCCCCAGAATTCCATATCTATTCCGTCGCCGCACACATACAGCCTTTTCATGGCCTGTTCTGTTCGGATATCGTTGGATTTTCCGTAACCCGCCATTCCGGAACCGGAAACCACGGTCAAATCCTGGCATTTGATCAGCAGATTATTGATGAGCATGGCTTTTTCTGTTGGATTGTCCAAGGCCTCGCACACAATATCGCATTTCTTGAAGATCTCTTCGACGTTATCGGGATCGAGCTTTACGAAATGTATCTCTATATCGATATTGGGGTCCATCATCGAGATCAGTTCGGCTGTGGCATCGGTCTTCTTCATTCCGAGGTGCCTGTAGTAATAATTCTGTCTGGTCATGTTCGAGATGTCGACATTGTCAAAATCCGCTATGACGAGCTTTCCGACTCCCGCACGGGCAAGCATCATCGCAATATTGGAACCGAGTCCTCCGAGGCCCGCGACCCCGACAGTGGAACCTTTCAACACATCATTGACATCCTTCCCATGCTTCAGAACTCTGGCTGTTTCATAGTCGCTTCTGTACGGTGCCGGCATGCGATCAGCCTCCGCCAACGAATGTGACGATCTCCATGGAATCTTCGTTCCTCAACATCATCGATGCGTATCTTTCCTTCGGGACAATGCATCCGTTGAGTTCGACAGCGATATTGATACGGGCATAGTTACAGGAGAGAATGTAACATTCCAGGGAGATCGACTCAGATATCTGTACATCTTTTCCGTTGACCTTCATACGACTCATATGAGTGTTCTCAGATATTAGGTCTTACTTTCAAAATGAGATCTCTGAGCTCATGTACGGCCCTGGAAATGTCCGGTTGCGATAATGCTGCAGACACTACAGCCGCTCCATCCGCTCCCGCCCTGATGACATCTTGGATATTCCCTCTGTTTATTCCCCCAATGGCTATGACGGGGATATCAACAGCACGCTTAATGGTGAATACGGCATCCAATCCGAGATTCTGCACGGCATCGGGTTTTACCGATGTTTTGAATATCGATCCGACACTGACATAATCCGCGCCAATTTCTTCCGCTTTCACTGCCTCATCGACGTTGTGTACGGTAATCCCAATCAGTCTATCGATGCCGATCATCCTTCTTGTTTCATCGATAGTGGATATATCAGACTGACCGAGATGTACGCCGTCCGCATCCGATATTGTTGCGACCTTGACATTGTCGTTGACTATGAATAATCCCAGGTGCCGTTCCGAGATCTCTTTGATCATGATTGCTTGATTGAGCATTTCCTGTTCAGTTGAATTCTTCATTCTGAGTTGAACAACATCTGCACCCCCCGCGTAGGCAAGCTCGGCAATTTCGGATTCTTCTTTTCCCCCGGATGCCTCACGGTCTGTCACGACATATAACTCGAACATGGATGCGTAACTTTGTTGCAGGTATAAAAGATTAGAATGTGTAGAGGTTAAGATAACCAAAGGGGTTTGTTCCCTCTCCCTGAGGAGAGGTAAAGAATACGGATCAGAACTCGCAGCGCTTGCTGAGTTCCGTGGGCATGTACATCGGACGGACAGGGTATCCTTTCGATTCAGCCCTGACTCTGCCGATAACGTCATCCAATGTCATTTCCACATCGGCGTTCTCGGATCTGACGTAAACTTTCAGTTTGCCGGTACCGACCTCGCTTTCTCCGATGACCGCATTGAACGAACACCAGTCCTGCTTGGCACGTCTGACCTTCTTTCCGACGGTGGCGTCCGTATCGTCGACGGAGACGCGCACACCTTCGGCTCTGAGTTTAGCGGCCATTTCCTTTGCCGCGGGAACGAAATCCTCGGACATAGGCATCAAACGTACCTGTTCCGGAGTGATCCACGTTGGCAAATATCCAGGGACGCCTGTTCTCTCGATCATGACGGCGCTGTCAAGCAGGGTGTACAGGTATCTCTCTATCGAACCGATAACCGCACAGTGGAGTATCACAGGGTATTGCTTCTCTCCTTTTTCGTCAGTGTATGTGATGCCGAATCTCTTGGCGTTGCCGATATCGATCTGAACGGTCCCTATCTCTCTCGGTCTCTTCATCTGGTCAAGCATGTGGTATTCGATGTTGACCGTCCAATAGTAGTTGATCCCGTCGGGGTAGAGGTGTATCAGGGCATCGCGGCCGTGTTTCTCGCAGAGTCCGCGGATCAACTCTTTGTTGTCCTCGAATGCCTTCCTTGAAGAGAAATTGACGAGCATGTCATATTCTCTGTCGACTTTTTCGATCTCATCGTAGATATCCCCGTCAAGCAGTGCGAAGTGATCCTGTGCTTCCGGTATGTTCTTGCAGATCACGTGGAAATCGGGCATATTGAGTCTTCTTGTCCGGAAACACAACATGCATTCTCCGGATTGTTCCAGTCTGTATGAATCGGCGACCTCGAACGCCCCGAAAGGCATCTGTTTGTAACTTATGTTCCAGTTGCGTATCATTGCGAACTGTTGGTGACAAGCGGCATACCTGAGCACGAAACTCTTCTTGCCGGTGCTGACGGTGTATAATCTGTCTCCGAACAGATCCGCATGTTCCTTGACCGCGGGTTCGTCGAGAGAGAACATGTTGGTTCCCTTCACGTGGTATACGCTTATCCCGGAGTTGTTCACTATTTGCGTGGAATAATCGGATATCAGGTCGAACATCATGGCCGCGTGGGGTGCAAGGCACATATGGCCCACGTCGGACATGGTCTCCCATTGAATGCCGAATTTTTTACACAATCTGAGATATTCCGGCTCGCCCGATGCGGCGGCTTCTTTTCCGAGAGCCTCTTTATCGATCATCGCCCTTACGCAATCGGATCCGCCTTTGTAATCCTCGATCGGTATCTCTTTTCCGTCGGGGGTAAGGATGAAGTAAGTGTCCTTTCCTTTGGGCGCGGTCTTTTCCTCTTTGCCTTTGAAGTCCCTGGAAAGTTCCGATAGGGGGTGACCTTTACATTTGATATCGAATGCCTTATACCATCCGAAGGGGGCTCTGGTGACCTCGGTACCTGAGGATACGATGATATCTTTGATCGCATCGAGAAGTGTCACGCTGGCCTTTGGTTTCGCCAGATCGCTGCTCAGATGAGCATAGGGGTAGAGCATTATGCGTTCCGCACCGACTTTCTCCTTTGTTGTCAGAATGTCCTTGGCCGCTTCCGTCGCGACAAGCGAGATCTTGTTCTCGTCATCGCTTTCCACGGTTATGAAGACGACCAATACTTCTTTCATTTTGCCGTCATGCATACTTTCGGGTATCTCTTCTGCGACCTTCGTGCGGTCTTTAGCCTGGAACTCCATCGAATCGGCGTGAATATACAATGCTCTCATGAGATCAGCATTCCTTTGAAATCCCATTATGACGGAATCTCTTATAAAACTTGCATACTTGGAGTGGTATTAATAAGGTTTGAATGAAACGCCTGTGACAGGTATGTTTTCAGAATTATCCTCACAATATATTTTTATAATGAACTGACATTGCAAGAATCGGTATTAATGACTGATGACGAGGTTAAGGTCAAGAAAGAAAGAGACCCGATAATGGTGGTCTGTTTTGTGGTTTTCTTAATTGCATCGCTCGCTGTGATAGGGGCGTCAGTGTACAATAATGTTAGTGGCGACGACACAAGGGTCGTCGTCGGAGACACCGTTTCCGTGGACTATGTCGGTTCCTTTTACGGTTTCTACGAAGAGACCAACTATGTGGTCTTTGACACAAGCCGCTGGTCAGTGGCAGACAACGATAATGTCCTCAAAAGCAACTCTTTCAATCTGAAGGATGAAAACCTATACAAGCCCTTGTCGTTCAAGGTCGGTGGAACCACTGTTCTCAAGATGTTCGGTGATTCTGTAATAGGTTACAAAGTGGGTGACAAAATACGCGTCATGATACCGTCCGGCCAAGGTTACAACGGTCCGGATACCTTGACAACAGTACAGTCATCCGCCGCGTACAGCGTACCGCTGACAGAGAAGATAACGGCATCACAGTTCGCCGATCTTTACGGATTCTCTCTTTCCGGCATCGTAAGCCTCGAGAAATCGGTATACGGTTGGCCTGCGGTCGCAGCCTTCAACACATCCGATAATACGGTCACGATGACATACAGCCCCGGTGTGGGTCAGGAATATGTTGTAGTCGACGATGACTTCGGAAAATTGGTGTACAAGGTAACATCGGTGTCTTCAACGATAAGCTTTACCCAGCATGTCTCAGATTTCACCGTAGTGTCACAGTCTGGGAATGTAAAGAGCATCCAGATGATCGAGGTGAATCTCGGGACCGAGAAGTACTTCATCACGTCCGTGACCGATACGAATAACGATGGTGTTTCGGAGAGTTTCGCTTACAAGACAGTCGGAGAGACGGTCAATGAGGATCTCTATTTCGTCATCGAGATAAAATCAATAAACTGATCTTATTCCAAAACCGATTCGATCTTGGACAGGACATCCTTCGGGGTCCTGCCCAAGACCTTCAGCGTTGTCCCGTTCTTCTGATCTGTGTCGTATATGACATCGGGGACGACGCTTTTGTTCCCTCTGATGATATTCTTAGTGGTCGTTTTCCAGTCCGATCCTCTTCTTTCGGATCGGATTACTGACAGGCCGACCTCTTCCATTATATCCAGGATGAATCCTGTGGATGAAATGTTCGCAACGGACCTTATTGCGGGGTTACTGTTCATTGCTTCCAGCACGATATATGAGAGATGATCCGCGGCTCCGAATTTTGCCTGACCGTTTTTCACAATAAGGCCGTTGTGAATGCTCAACCCCCCGTCTATGCCGGCAACATCCTCGGGACCTGCGGCATCGGGGATCGCAAAGGCGATATTGACGCCGTTCTTCGGGACCAGCCGGTGAGGAAGAATCTCAATGAGGTTCGAGGACACGCTGTCCAGTGCTTCCAAGACACCGAACCTAACGGCATCACTGTCGTCATATACCATCGAATTGACGACGACCTCCCCCTTGCCGATAGCGTATTGAGCGGAGATCGCTTTTTGTATAAGTTCTCTGGACCTTAAAACAGAATTCACAAGATCCAATCCTTTGGAAAGGTTGGCGGTTATGTAAGAAGACAACGTGCAGCCGCTTCCGTGGCCCGCCTTGTTGAGACGCGGGTTCTTCATTATCGTGAATTCCGACGACAGATACAGATAATCGACGATGTTCTTCGTATCCATGTGTCCTCCCTTCAGAAGAACGGACGATCCTTCTTTTCCGATAAGTTCGCAGGCGAGCATGGCATCATCCTCGTTGCGGATCTTCATTCCCGACAGGACCTCCGCTTCATGTCTGTTGGGGGTTACAAGTTCACACATCGGAAGAAGGTATTTTCTCAGAGCTTTCGAAAGCCCGTCGGTGGAAAGCGAGTCCCCTACAGTAGCGATCATCACAGGATCGATGACAAGGGGAACATCATGGTCTTCCAATGTGTCGGCGACGACTTTAACCGTCTCTTCACTGTAGAGCATGCCTGTTTTGACAGCCCCGATGCTGCAATCCTTCAGCACGGCATCAAGCTGTGCCTGGATGATATCTGCCGGAATCGGGAAGACCTCGCTTACTTCAAAGGTATTTTGAGCGGTGACCGCTGTTATGACGGTAGCAGCGTGGACTCCGAGCGATGCCATGGCCTTAATGTCAGTTTGTATGCCGGCGCCACCGATCGAGTCGGAACCGGCGATGGTTAAAGCTGTTTTCATCAACGTGGTCATGACATATTTTCTATATAAATCAAGACAGGGCAGACATTAAAGTATGGTTAGGATTATATTCGTAATGGTTGTTGAAAGAGAACAAAAGGAATCATGAATGACATGGATGAAACGAAAGGCAAACTATGCAGCGATACCGTAAAGGAATATGGTTTGAATGCAGGAGCAGCCATGGTAGGAATAGCCACCGCTAGCGATTTCGGTTCAGCTCCAGATGATTTCAGGCCCTCCGACAATTTGGAGAACTGTCGTTCCGTGATCGTGTTGGCTGCTCCTTTCTCGAAGGAGTCTTTACAAAAAACTTCGGTCGAATATACCGAAACCCGCAATGAGACATACAAAAGGATGGACAGTATCGCGAAGGAAGTTGCAAAACAGATAAGAAAAACAGGATACAAGGCAAAGGCAATAGGCGGTATTGGGGGTAAAAAGTGGGTTGACGGGATAAATCATGGACACATATCTTTGAAACATGCCGCCGAACTTGCAGGCCTCGGAACGATCGGCAAGAATTATCTGCTTATCAATCCCGAATACGGAACCCGCCTTTGGTTCAGTGCCGTTCTTACCGATGCAGATCTGGCTCCGGACAAGATGATCCGGCATTCCTTTTGCGACGACTGCAACAAGTGTGTCGAAGCATGTCCGTCGAATGCGTTGGATGACATCACATCGTTCGGGAAGAAAGTATGTGCCAGAACGTGTTTCAAAATGGTAGATGGAAAATGGATGCTCGTATGCTTTCTGTGCCGCAAGGTGTGCCCCTATTGTTTCGGGGAAGAAAAGGATGGAACGAACTGACAATATCCCGCCGTTTTCATGGAAGATCATCTTAGAACAGGGAAATTGATTAGAGATAATTAAATAAAAGCTGAACATAGTCCTAAGACGATGAAGGTCTTCAGCGTTCACTTCGTTCTGAAAGGAAAAGCAGACTACAAGGATCTAGCTCCGGTATTTCCCCAGATATTAACTTCTCTGTTGGAAGAGATTCAACAGATGCCGGAAGAAGAGGAGATACTGCAGATGTTCATTGACATCAATGTTGCCGATCTCGAGCGCAACAGGAAACCCGAGGGATATAACAGGAAGGGAAGGATGAGGTTGATCTTCCCCACGGACCGTAAGGAATTCTATCTCAAAGGGTACAGTAAAACGACGGATTTTACAAAGATAACCGAGACGATCTCAGGTCTTCTGAATTCGGCAGGCATAAAATTCGAGGTCCTTCACAACGACCGGACGGATTTTGATTAAAACTATATTCTTATTTGAATATATTTTAGATTTTTTATCGACAATTAATTCACATAAGAATAAAAATATCAATTGTCGATAAATACCACAATTCGAATAAAGTATCAGATCGATGAGAGATCGGAGGGTTAAGGATGAGCAAGACAAAACCGGATAATGTGCCTAAAGGCGAGAATAACAAGAAAGGATTGAGATTCGAGACATTGCAACTCCATAAGGGTCAAGAGACCCCGGATCCGGTATCGGACGCAAGGGCGGTCCCGATCTATCTTACGACATCGTATGTATTCAAAGACTGCAAAACGGCAGCGGACAGGTTCGCGCTCAAAGAAGCAGGGAACATATACGGTAGACTTACGAACACAACACAGAGTGTTTTCGAGGATCGCATCGCAGCATTGGAAGGAGGGTCCGCGGCGCTTGCAACGGCATCCGGGGCCGCAGCGATCACGTACACATTTCAGAATATTGCTTCCGTAGGCGATCATATCGTCGCTGCCAACAATCTTTACGGCGGGACTTACAATCTTCTCGAGCATACATTCAAGAAGTTCGGGGTGAGAACAACATTCGTTGATCCGACCGATCTAGAGAACTTCGAGAACGCCATCGAAGATAACACAAAAGCGGTATTCATCGAGACCTTTGGAAATCCGAATTGCGATCTTTTGAACGTGGAGAAAGTTGCGGAGATAGCCCACAAACACAAGATAATCCTGATCGTTGACAACACATTCGCCACACCCTATCTGTTCAGGCCGTTGGAGCATGGAGCGGACATCGTTGTGGAATCGGCAACGAAGTTCATCGGCGGACACGGAACCGTTCTTGGCGGCATAATAGTCGAAAGCGGTAAGTTCGATTGGAAGGCTTCCGGAAAATACCCTCAACTTGTGGAACCCGATGCGAGTTATCACGGAGTAAGTTTCTACGAAGCATTAGGGCCGGCGGCGTTTGTTACACGGATAAGGGCGGTTTTGCTCAGGGACATGGGGGCGGTGATATCCCCAATCACTGCGTTCGTTCTCCTGCAGGGATTGGAAACACTCTCGCTTCGTGTTGAACGGCATGTAGAAAATGCGCTTAAGGTGGTGGAGTATCTTACGAAACATCCGAAAGTTGTCAAGGTCAATCATCCCTCCATAAAGAGTAGCCCTTCGCATAAGCTGTATGAGAAGTATTTCCCCGACGGAGCCGGTTCGATCTTCACCTTCGATGTGAAGGGAGGGGCGGAAGAAGCAACGAAATTCATCGATGGCCTGGAACTGTTCTCCCTTCTCGCGAATGTGGCCGATGCAAAATCGTTGGTGATACACCCGGCAACCACAACTCATTCTCAGTTGAATGAGAAGGAGTTGAAGGAGCAGAAGATCAATCAGAGTACGATACGTCTCTCCATCGGGACAGAGAACATCAAAGATATTCTGGCGGATCTCGAACAGGCGTTGGAGAAGATCTGATCAAACTTCTTTCAGGAGTTCATTCCAGCATGATTCTATCAGCTGGGTCTCCTGTCTTATTATTTCTTCTCTTGTCATAAGGGATGATATTGCCTCAGACATTTGAACGTCGGTTGATAACGAAGATGTTCCTCCGTAGGAGGTGCGTCTTTCCACGCATGATCCGACGGGCAGAATGTCAAAGATATCCTTCTCGATCAGAGGGGAGAATTTCTTAAGTTGTTCGATGTTCAGTTCTTCTAGCTTCTTCTTTTTCTCGATACAGAATCTTACTGCCTCTCCGACGATACCGTGTGCTTCTCTGAAGGGGACACCTTTCACGACAAGATAATCGGCCATATCGGTGGCGTTGATGAATCCCTTTTCGGTCGCTTCCAGCATTTTTTCGGAATTCACGGACATCGTAGAGATCATTTTTGCCATCATGTGCGCGCAATCGGATACTGTATTGAGGGAATCCATGATCGCTCCCTTATCTTCCTGCAGGTCACGGTTGTAGGAGAGGGGAAGTCCTTTCATCATCACGAGTGAGGAAATCATGCTTCCTATGACGGAACCGGCTTTTCCTCTGACAAGTTCGGCTATGTCGGGATTCTTCTTCTGCGGCATTATCGACGATCCGGTGGAATATGCATCCGCGATCTCGATGAAACCAAACTCCTGCGATGACCACAGGATCAGTTCCTCGCAGAGGGAGGAAAGGTCGATGGCGGTCGCGGACGCGCAGAAGGACAATTCCATGACATTGTCTCTGGATCCGACCGAATCCATGGAATTCTCCGTGGGAGCTTTGAATCCGAGTAATTTGGAGGTCATGTCCCGGTCTATGGGATATGTTGTTCCCGCAAGAGCGGCAGAGCCTAGAGGACATTTGTTCATCCTTTCCATCGCATCGAGGAATCTGTCCGCGTCTCTCGAGAATCTGAACGCATGTGCCAGCATATGTTGTGCCAATGTGATCGGTTGTGCATGCTGCATATGAGTGAAACCGGGCATTATTGTATTTCCGTGGCCTTTCGCGAGATCGATCAGGCTCATGATCAATTCGTCGATGTCCATTACGGTTTCCAAAATGACATCCCTGAGATACATTCTGAGGTCGGTCGCAACCTGGTCGTTCCTGCTTCTTCCGGTATGAAGTTTACCTCCGACAGGTCCGATCATTTCCGTCAGTTTGAATTCGATGTTGGTATGTATGTCTTCGAGGGAATCATCTATTACGAACTCTTCTTTTTCCATTTTCTCTACAATCGATACAAGTCCTTTGATGATCTTATCTGCGTCCTTTGCGGGGATTATCTTGCATTTTTTCAGCATTTTGATATGGGCAAGCGATCCCATGACGTCGTAGAATGCAAGTGCGGAATCGACATCCAAAGACGACGTGAATTTTAGGACTGATTCATCGGTCTCGCCTTCGAATCTGCCTGACCAAAGAGCTTGTTTGGACATCTCTATCACTTCTTCTGTACTTTTGCGGCTGTCTTGTCCGGAAGACCCCAACAGTAGATGAATCCCACCGCGGAGGTATGATCGAATTTGTCGCCTTTTGCGTACGTTGAAAGTCCCTCGTCGTAAAGTGAGTAAGGGGACTTCCTTCCTACGACGGTACAGTTCCCTTTGTGGAGCTTCACGCGCACAGTACCGGTCACATGTTCCTGAGTCTCATCGACGAACGAGTTGATCGGAGAACGAAGGCCTCCGAACCATAATCCGTCATACACCATCTCACAGAATTTGTGTTCGATGCTTCTTTTGAATTCGATGACGTATTTTGTGACGGTCATCGCTTCGAGCGCGCGGTGTGCGGTTATCAGTGTGATGGCGGCAGGACATTCGTAGGTCTCTCTGCTCTTTATCCCGACCAAACGGTCTTCGACGTGGTCGATGCGCCCTACTCCGTTGTCACCTGCGGTCTTGTACAGTGATTCTATGAGGGTGATGCCGTCCATTTTCTTTCCGTTGAGTCCGACGGGGATACCGTTCTTGAATTCTATCTCCACATATTCGGGATCATTGGACGCTTTTATTGGATCCACGGTGTGAATCCAGACGCCCGCGGGAGGTTCTGCCCATGCATCTTCCAGGACACCACATTCGCAGGATGCGCCCCAGAGATTCTCGTCTCTCGAGTAAGGGCTTTCTTTCTTCACGATGATCTCGATATCGTTTTCCTGAGCGTATTTGATCTCTTCTTCCCTGGTCATGACCCATTCTCTCATGGGTGCGATGATCTTCAGTTCGGGATCCATCGAAACAATCCCGACATCGAATCTCACCTGATCGTTACCTTTCGCGGTGCAGCCGTGTGCGATATATTTCGCACCCTCCCTCTTAGCAACCTCTACAAGTTTTTTCACTATCAGAGGTCTGGCAATCGCGGTACTGAGCGGGTATATGTTCTGATACATCGCATTTGCTTTCAGTGCGGGCCATACGTATTCTTCGACAAATTCTTTCCTGGCATCGACATATTCAGCCTTTATGGCGCCATTTCTGATGGCGCGGGCGACAATATCATCACTGCTGGGAGGTTGGCCGACATTGATCGCGACAGCAATCACGTCCAAGTTGTACTTGTTCTGAAGCCAGCGGATGGCAACCGAGGTATCCAGTCCCCCCGAATATGCTAAGATGATTTTCTCCTTATTTTCCCCCTTCTTCGTATCGCTTTTTTTGCCGAATGCCATATTATCGTTCTTTGGTATTCCTTTGTCATTTAAATTTATTGTCGATATGAAGGCTTGTAAGTTGGATTTTGAAATCGAAATAGACTTCATTCAATCTCGCGATCGAAATGGATCGTAACACCGAGATTATGGTAGATCATGATATGTTTTTTTCCGGATGTGAAAAATGTGTATTCAACAATGTTGTTGTAGCCACATTGCGTTTTCCAGTCGCCATTAATGTTATTTTTTCAATTATTCAGACAAATGATGTCTCATATCGAACAATAGCTTTTTACCATTGTTGAATAGTGCGGTATCATCTGATTTAATACACGGGAGTAGTATAAATGACAAATGTCGGAATCATCGGAGGAACAGGGTACACGGGGAGTGAGCTCTCCCGCATATTGTGTGTTCATCCCGATATAGAATTAACAGCGTTGACATCACGTCAGAATGCCGGGAAGAAAGTATCCGATATCCACACATTCCTGAAAGGATATCTGGACATAAAATTCACAGAGAAGATATCCGACACAAAGGATCTGGATCTGGTGTTCGTCGCGACTCCCCACGGCGTTGCGATGGACGAGGTCCCTGCCTTGTTGGATTCCGGAGTAAAAGTAGTGGACCTTTCGGGGGACTATCGTCTGAAGGATCCGATCGATTACAAGAAATGGTACGGGCACGATCATACAGATACAAAACATCTGAAGAACGCCGTCTATGGATTGCCGGAGCTTTTCCGCGACAAAATAAAGGGCGCGGAACTCGTAGCAAATCCAGGTTGTTATGCAACGTCCATAATACTCGCATGCGCACCCTTGATGAAAGCAGGCATAGTCCACAATGATATAATCGCGGATGCAAAGAGCGGAACATCGGGGGCGGGAATGGTACCTTCTCCGCGTTTGCATCATCCTTTCTGCGGGGAATCCGTGATTCCTTACAGTGTCGGAACTCACCGTCATACGCCGGAGGTCGAGATGGCCGTTGACATGTTCTCGGGTTCTCAATCGAACGTGACAATGATACCTCACCTTATCCCGATAGTTCGCGGGATACTTTCATCATGTTACATGAAGACGAAGAAAGATGTTGATAACGAGGCAATATCAAAGATATTCGAGAAACAGTATGAAAAAGAACCTTTCGTACATTATGTGAAAGAGCCGTCCATACGCGCTGTGGTCGGTTCGAACCACGCACAGACAGGATCGGAAGTGCTTGGAGATACGGTAGTGGCGTTCGGCGTTCTTGATAATCTTGTCAAGGGCGCTTCGGGACAGGCGGTGCAGTGCATGAATCTTATGTTGGGATTGAATGAAACGGCAGGGTTGAACACACCCGGGCTGGGGGTTTGAATATGGTTGAGATAATAGAAGGCGGAATAACCACCCCTCAGGGGTTCAAGGCAACGGGAGTCCACAGCGGTGTCAAGTACCGTGCATTGGACCTGGGAATGGTATACTCGGAGGTTCCGGCAGCGGCGTTCGTGGGATATACATCAAACGCAGTGAAAGCGGCACCCGTACAGGTGATGATGAAGGAGAACTCCCCCACGCTTTCGGCAGTGGTGATAAACAGTGGGAATGCCAATGCACTCACGGGACGCCGCGGGATCGAAGATGTGATATCAATGAAACAGGCCGCAGCGGCGGAACTGAATGTCGATCCCTCTTTGATAGGGATAATGTCCACGGGTTTGATAGGCCGTTTCGTGGATATGCACAAGATCCGTTATGGGATAAGCCGCGCCGCACGTGAGCTGGATATCGGACGCGAATACGACAATCTCTTCGCGGAAGCGATAATGACCACAGACACGATAAAAAAGGAATTCGCGGTCCGCGTACGTTTGGAAGACGGGACCCTGGTGTATCTTGCGGCAACCTCCAAAGGCAGCGGAATGATCGCACCCCACCTGAAGGTCCTTCACGGGACCACATTGACAATCGTTACCACAGACGCAAAGTTGTCCCCCAAATTCAAGAAGAAATGGCAGGAGATACTTGATGACAGCATGAATATGGTCTCGGTGGACGGGGATCAATCCACAAACGACACATGCATAATGATGGCCAACGGTAAGGCCGGCGGCGGTTTTGCCGACGAGGATCCGGGATTCATAGAGGCTGTGGAATTGGTGATGACGAAACTCGCCAAAACGATAGCAATGGACGGAGAAGGCGCCACAAAGCTCATTGAGGTACAAGTGACGGGTGCAGACACCAAGGAGGATGCACGTATGGCCGTTCGTCAGATAATGAATTCCCCGCTTGTCAAATCAGCGATATTCGGTTCAGATCCCAATTACGGACGTATCATGATGGCACTCGGCAACAGCGGATGCAAGTTCAATCTAGAGGATGTCCGTCTCACGATAAAGGGAGGGGACATGGAGGTCCCCATCCTGGACTGCGGCGCACCCGTGTTCCAAGAGGAGAGAGCGGTGGAAGTCGTCCGTATGGCGATGGACAACAAAGAAGTGATTATCGCCGTGGATCTTGCATACGGAAAGGAGTCGGCTGTAGGTTGGGGCTGCGATCTCACCTACGACTACGTGCGTATCAACGCAGAATATGCCACGTGATCATATGATGTACGTGATCAAATTCGGAGGCAATGCGATAAGCGGAAAAGAGGATATGCAAAGACTTTCCCGCGAGATAGCCGTACTGGCAAAGAAGAAGGCCAAAATGATAATCGTTCACGGCGGTGGTCCGGAGATATCCGCCGAAATGGAAAAACGCGGGTTGACGCCCACTAAAGTGGCAGGACTCCGGATAACCGACAAGGACGGATTGGATGCTGCGGAGTATGTGTTAAGCAACCTTAACAAAGAGATGACGGAGTGTCTTACCGAGCTATCTCTGCCTGCGTTGGGAATGCCCGGACATATGTGTTCCGTATGCAAGAAAAAAGAACCGTACAAGGTATCGGAGAACGGTAAAGAAACGACCGTGGATCTGGGTCTGGTAGGCGAGGTCGCAGAGGTCAACACAGAGGCTCTTCAGGATCTGCTGGATAAGAAGATAATCCCGGTGATATATCCAATCGGTGCAGACGAGAACGGAGATCATCTGAACATAAATGCAGATACGATGGCAGCCGGTATCGCGGCGGCGATCAAGTGTACCGAACTTATTACAATAACCGATGTTCCCGGGATACTGATGGATGTCGGCGATCCATCGTCAAAGATCGACAGCTTGACACTGAAGGAGATAGACGGTCTGATATCCTCGGGAGTGATCTCGGGTGGAATGATCCCCAAGGTGGAGGCATGTCGCGATGCTCTCAACGCGGGCGTCAAGATCGTACGAATGGTGAACGGAAAAGATAAACGGAGTATACTCACAGATATACTGAATAATGTGCCAGTAGGCACGATAATAACAAAGTGATAACATGAAATTCGAAGAAATAAAAGAGCTTAGTTTAAAGCATTTGTTTCAAAATTACGGACGCATAGACGTATCGTTCACTCACGGTAAGGGAGCATATCTTTACGATACGGAAGGCAAGGAATATTTGGACCTGGTGGCGGGAATAGCGGTGAATTCGATAGGTCATGCACACCCCGAGTGGGTAAAATGTATGCAGGACCAAGTGTCGAAGTTGACCCATGTATCCAATCTTTACTACGTGGAAGAACAGGCGAAGTTAGCAGAAAAAATGGCATCCATAACGCCCGAGGGAATGGATCTATTCCTGTTCGCGAACAGCGGAGCGGAGGCAAACGAGGGAGCGATGAAGCTGGCAGTCCGTAACACGAAGCGCGGCAAGATCCTTTCCGCATACAACGGATTCCACGGACGCACATCTGCCTCGTTGGGGGCAACGGGTCAAACGAAGTATCAAGATACATTCGAACCGTTGATAAGCAAAGCGTTCCGTTATTACGATTATGGCGATATCGAATCGGTAAAAGAACTGATCGACAAGGATACGGCAGCACTTTTGGTAGAGCCGATACAGGGAGAAGGAGGAGTAGTAAGCGCTAAACCCGAATTCTACAAAGCGGTACGCGATCTTTGTACGGACAACGGTGTCCTGATGATCGTCGACGAAGTTCAAACCGGAATGGGACGTACGGGGAAATGGTTCGGGATCGAAAACTATGATGTGATACCGGATGTGATCACAATGGCCAAAGGTCTCGGAGGAGGAGTTCCGATAGGAGCTGTGGTGACAACGGAAGAGATATCCAAAACACTCACACCGGGAACTCATGGTACAACATTCGGAGGTAATCCGCTCGTATGCGCATCAGGGTGTTCCGTTATAGACATAATGAAAAAAGAGGACCTGGTAAACAAAGTGGCAAAGACAGGAAGTGCCTGGATATCGGACCTCAAGAGCATTGGATCAAGCAAGATAAAAGATGTCCGCGGGTCGGGATTCATCATAGGAATAGAGATGGAATCGTCCGATGAAGCAAAGAGCATTCAGAAAAAAATGTTCGACAACGGGATCTTGGTGAATGTCTGTCATAACAACGTTCTGCGTTTGATACCGCCTCTGATCCTGACATCGGAACAAAAGGACAAATTCACGGCCCTCTTTGAGAAAATAATCTCATAAGAGACAAACCTGTTCCATTTATGAAACATTTTAACTTTTAATGTTCAGAATAGAACATAAATACTTAGATGTGGTTTAAGGGGCATGTCCAAAAGTGTGTCAAAGGAGAGTTTGGCAGAGCGAACCAGGATTTACATAGATGCGCACCCAAGCATAAAGGATTGTGTGGCAAAAGGGCTCATCAATTACTCTTCGTTGGCTAGGATGATCATGAAGGATCTGGATGTGGACAATGAAGAGGCGGTGATGATAGCATGCCGCCGTTATGCGGGAAAATTGAACACGACAAGCGATCATGAACTCAGTATCCTGAAAATTTTGAAGGACAGCAGATTGGAGATGAGGACGAAGACCTGCATCGTAACGGCAAAGAACGATTGGACCGTTCTTCACAAAATGGACAATCTGTTCAAGGATCTGTGGAACGAGAACTCCATCATGCAGTGTGTTCAGTCGGCATCCGCAGTCACGATCATCGCAGACAGTATGCTCAAGGAGAGGATAGTCGATACTGTCGGGAGATTCAATATCATAAAGATAAGGGAGAATCTCGTCGAAATTGCTGTGAAATCCCCCGAAAAGATCGTTGATACGAGCGGGGTCATCGCCTTCCTTATCACCAACTTATCGGATGCCGGAATCAATATAGAAGAAACTGTCAGCTGTCACACGGATACGATATTCATAGTCGGCGAGGCGGACATGATAAGCGCGTACTCCGTATTGACCAAGTGCATTCAATCGGCAGAAACGACGATGAAAGATTGATCGAAGGCCAGAAAGTAGATTATTCACGGATGCAATCACAGTACGGTGCAAGATGGATAATATAACCAAGAAGGTCAAAGAGGAGATAGACAGAGGTTGGATCGGTTCCGATCATAACTGTTCATATCATCCCTGTCATTTTTCAGGCCAGGACTGTACATTCTGTTACTGTCCTTTCTACCCCTGCAACGATACCGATTTCGGATCGAACATCGAATCAACAAAGGGAAAGACCATTTGGGAATGCACCAGCTGTCTGTTCATACATAGACCGGAAGTAGGCAGGTTCGTGATGTCTTCCATAAAGAACAGGGGGATAACCGATCCGAAAGACCCCGAGATTAGAGAGATATTCGTCGAAGCAAAATCGAAATTCCATCGCATAGGCAGATCATTGATGGTACTCGGAGCAACGTCCGATGCGGGGAAATCCCTGGCTGTGATAGCATTATGCCGTATACTTCATAAAAAAGGGTATCTGGTTGCGCCGTTCAAATCACAGAACATGAGCCTTAATTCCAAGGTGACGATGAAAGGTTCCGAAATAGCGATGATACAGACGATCCAAAGTAAAGCCGCGGGACTGAAGAATCCTGACCACCATATGAATCCCATACTGCTGAAACCGAAAGGAGATGCGATCTCCCAGGTCATGGTTGAGGGAAAGGCGTATGGCGACTATGGCGTCGAGGACTATTATGAAAAGTTCGTTCCCGGCCCCGGAACAGAGACTGTGAAGCGTAACGTGGATTTCCTGAAAGACAGATACGATTACGTGGTTATGGAAGGGGCCGGATCTCCCGCCGAGATAAATATCTACGACAAGGACATAGCGAATATGCGTGCCGCGGAGATAGCTGATGCCAATTGTATCTTAGTGATAAATGTTGAATGGGGCGGTTCTTTTGCATATGCATTGGGAACAATGGAACTCATACCTTCGGAAGATCGGGGAAGGATAAAGGGAGTTATACTCAACAATATTCGCGGAAACATCGATAATTTCTCTCCGGGTATCAAAGAACTCGAGAGGATCACAGAGATACCCGTTATAGGGCTGATACCGCACATCGATCTGGAATTGCCTTCCGAGGATTCGGAAGCGTTCAGGGAAACAAGCTCCAAAGGTGACGGAAAAACGATAATCTCGGTGATAAAATTCCCGAGAATAGCGAATTTCACCGATCTCGATCCGCTGTGCATGGAAGATGTTACTTTAAGATTCATATCGGACCCGAAGGACCTCGGAACCTCGGATGCGATAATACTTCCCGGGACCAAGAACACGATCGACGATCTCAATTGGATGAAGGGGAACGGACTTTTCGATGCGATCAAGGATATCAAAGGAAAAGTTCCGATCCTCGGTATATGCGGAGGATATCAGATGATGGGAAAACTTCTCAAGGACCCTCAAGGGCTGGAAGGCAAAATTCCCTCAACGACCGAAGGACTGGGTCTTTTCAACAATATCACCGAATGGGGAGAATACAAGAAGAAAGTGATACAGGACTCCGGTATCCTATTGAGTACCGGTGAACCCGTGACCGGATACGAGATCCATATGGGAACGAGCGAGGTCAATGAAGAACCCATATTCAAGATAGACAGGTTCAAAGATAGCGAAATGGAAGGATCTCTCAGGGAAAAAGAGATGTTATTCGGAACGTACCTTCATGGAGTATTCGAGAAACCCGCGTTCAGAAAGTTCTTCCTGTCTTTCGTCAGACATGACGGGATGAAAATAGACACGAAGGACGTAAAGGATTACGACGATCTCATCGAAGAGAATATAGAGAAGCTCGCGACGGTATTCGAAATGGGTCTGGATATGGAAATGCTGATGAAGATCGCAGAGGGTAAAGCATGACGCTCATATTTCTCGGAACATCATCAGGTGCCGGAAAGACCACCTTGACTGCAATGTACTGCCGTTATCTTTCACTGAAAGGGGAGAAGGTGGCTCCGTTCAAGGCCTCAAACCTTTCCTTGAATTCCTTTGTTACAAAGGACGGAAAAGAAATAGGTATGGGACAGGCGTTTCAGGCATGGGCATCCGGCATTGAACCGACGGGGGACATGAACCCCATTCTGCTCAAACCTTCCGGCGATGGTAACATTCAGTTGATATTGAACGGGGAGCTGCATTCCGACATCAGCAAGGAGCATCCGATGGATGTCGGATATGCGACCAAGGAAGCGTGCAAAGCTTTCGACAAACTCCAAAAAGAATATGGAACAGTGGTATGTGAAGGGTCCGGGTCTCCCGCAGAACTCAATTTGAGGGATCGAGACATAGCCAATATCGGCATGGTAAGGGAACGGAAGATCCCTGCCGTACTGGTGGGGGATATCGAAAGAGGAGGAGTATTTGCCGCACTGTACGGAACATGGCTGTTGTTCCCGGACGATTTAAAACCGTATTTGAAAGGGTTTGTGATAAATCTGTTCAGAGGGGATGCGGAAATATTGAAAAAGGGGACAGACAGGATAGAGGAACTGACGGGAATGAGATTTTTGGGAGTGGTTCCGCGTTTAGACTTAAAATTCCCCGAGGAGGATTCTTTGTCCAGGACCGATGGCAGACTTGTCGGATCGGATATGAGGAAGGCATTTATCGATAATCTTGACGTCTTGTTGCATGAGGCAGAGAAGAACGGGTTAGATCTTGCCGAGTTGGATAAGATGACGGGGAATTAACCGCCCGATGCGACCTTGATGGCCTTGACGGTCATCCCATCTTCCAATATGGTATCCATCGGAACAGGCTTTTCATTAACAAAGAACAAGAATGTATCGGGCATGAGGTCCATCGAGCAAAGTGTTGAAGCTATTGTTCCACCGGAGTCCATGCAGTGTTCCTTCTTCCCGATGACGATCAGTACTGTCATGGCAAAATCAAGGCAGTTCGGTTATTTTTCATTTTGCCTAAAGTTTCTTAACAAATAAAGATAATCGCCGTTACGTGAGATCAGGAAAATCCAAGAATATGGGTTGTTCTACGATCGTCGAAAGGAAGGGGCCGAATGAATCTGGATGATTATCACATTCCCGACGAGATATATGTGGTGGATACCGAAACCACAGGATTGGACGGGATACCGACGGATGTAGTGGTGGACATCGGAATATGTGCAGTCGATATCAGGAAAGGGACGATAGACGATGTGTATTCATCGGTTGTCGGATATGACGTTACAGATTGGGACGACAGAAGAAAAAAGGCCTGGATCTTTGAAAATACCGATATGACATTGGAAATGGTCGCATCAGCTGTCCCTTTGAACAGTGTTGTGAGAGAGGTCAGGACGATATTGGAGGGGAAGACGGTCACATCATACAACGTCCCTTTCGATATGGACAAATTTCTGTACAAGATGCCCTGGGGTCTTAAAGGGACCTTCAAAGAGTGTACCGACATAATGAAAGCCGCCACAAGGGTTTGCAAACTGCCCAGTCAATTTTACGGTGTGGAATACAGATATCCGAAATTGGATCACGCGTACTCCCAGATAGTGTTGGGAGGAAACCCGGATCCGTCGTACAAACAGGACCACCGTGCGTTATCCGATGCAAGGATGGCATCCCGAGTAATGGTGGAGATGTTCAGGAATAAAGAATATCATCCCTGATCCTCTTCACTCTTCTCTTGCTCGGCTCCAAGGGATTTTTTGTATGCCGTTTCAGTGACATCCGTGAGTTTCCTGAACCTCGCATTCTTCAGTATGAAAATCGACACGAAGAACCATATGATAACAAATCCCATTATCAGTACAAAGTATTCCGTGGGGAATAATGCCAGAGAAGCCACGTTTACTGCGAACTGAGGTATGTTGTAGACCAACGCTATCAATCCAAACAACAACAGTGCGAGTATCGTCGGCTTGAGATCCTTTGTTGTTCTTCCGTCGACTGAAAGGAATTTTATGATCGGGAATATCAGGAACAGCTGTGAAACCCCCGCAAGCAGAAGGAATACCAGCATGGCATTGCGCGCGGTAACAACGTTGTAACTCTCTTCTCCGACGGTCATGTGTTCCCAGAATTCATTCCATCCTGCACTGTAGTATGATTCCTGCATCCCTAGATAGAATGATTCTCCCAGATCGAAGATCCCATGCATGGTACAGTAGTCGAACAGACAATATATGAAAAGTCCAAATCCCGCTATGGTCACCGCCATGGGCAATGAGAACCTCAGTACGTCAGGCAGGATCAGTTCTTTGTTATCGGAAGGTTTCGCCCAGATGGCCATCAGGAATGCGGCGAACGATACCGTGATCAACGCCCACATGGTATTCTGAACAGGCATCATCGGCAATCTACCAAACAGCAGGAGAAGGATACCGATCAATATCGCGATGACGAAATTCCTCGTCAGATAGATCTTCAGGATATCTCTCATTCCGGACACAGTCCTTTTTCCTTCCACTATGGCCTTCGGAAGCGCCGAGAATCTGTCGTCGAGTAGTACCATATCGGCCACTCCTCTGGCGGCACCGCTTCCGCTTTGAAGCGCAACACCCACGTTCGCGCTTTTCAGTGAACGCACATCATTGACACCGTCCCCTACCATGGCAACGTATCTTCCGTTCTTCTTCAGAGTTTCGATGACAAGTTCCTTTTGGTCGGGTTTCATTCTTCCGAAGATATTGGTCTTCAACACAGCGGAATCCAAGGCCTGACCTTCGAGGGAATTCAATTTTTCGCCCGAAAGTATCTTTCTTTTCCCCGGTATTCCCGCAAGAGTGAATATTGCATCCACAGTCTCGGGATCGTCGCCGGATATGACCTTTATGTCCATTCCGTTCTTGATGAAATCATCGATTATTTCTTTACAGTCGGGTCTCACTTCATCCCGTATTGACAACAAGGCGACCAATGTCAATGAAGGGATACATGGTTCATCATTCTCGTACAACGGAATATCGTCGCCTCTACAGAGTACGACGGTTCTCAATCCTTTCTTTGAGATCTCGGAGATGTTATCGGATACATCGATCTTTACATGATCCTTGAGAGACGACCATGCACCCATGAACAGTGTTTCCGAATGATCCGATCCGGCAATCCTTACTGCACTGAATTTCCGTTCGGATGAGAACTGGATCTCTTCTATCAGAGTAACTTCTTCGGTTCCGAATTCTTTTATCAATGCGGCAATCGTGCGGTTCTTGCTTCCTGTCGAAGATATGAATCTTGAAATGTAATGCTTGGCCTCTTCTTCACCAACGAAATATTCGGCACCCTCGAAAACAAGGTTGTTTGTGGTTATCGTACCCGTTTTGTCCATACATACAGTATTGACATGGCTCATTGATTCTACAGAATTCGAGTTCTGTAACAATGTTCCTCCGTCTGCCATACGTACCGCGGCTATCATGTAAGTTATAGTGATGAGCAGGAAGAGGGCAATCGGAACGATATCCAGAACAAGAACGGATTTTATCGCAAAAACGCTGGCGTCCGCGCCGTTCCTCACCAATATTCCTCTCAATAACATCAGACCGAGGAATATGAAAGCAGTTGCCATGAGCATTTTTGTGACGGTAGACGTTTCGATCTGGAGCGGAGTACTTTTTTTCTTGTATTTTTTTGCACTTTCCAGCATCTTCGAGGCAAACGTATCCTCGCCGAGTGCGGTTACTTGATAATATCCTTCACCGGTGATGCAGAATGCTCCGGAATAGACGATATCTCCTTTCTTCTTCCTTCTTGTGCTGGATTCTCCCGTGAGAAGCGATTCATCCATCTCTATCGAATTGGCTTCGAGGAATTCTCCATCGACCTGTGCCTGATCACCCGGAGTCAAGTGTATGATGTCATCCATTACTATCTCGGACGGATCGATCTGTGTTTCTTCCCCGTTCCTGATGACATGTACCGTAGGTCTGAGCAACAGCGCGATCTTGTCCAACCTTCTTTTCGCTCTGATCTCCTGTATCGTCGCCACGAAGATGTTCAACGCGATGACCCCGGTCGCAGATGCGGCGCTTATCGGCTCGTTGAAATACAGAAGGGCAATGCCCAGGATGAAAAGTATCAGGTTGAAAGTGGTGCAGACATTCTTGATGATAATATCCAAATAGCTTCTGCTGACACGGGATTCGAATTGATTGACTTTCCCTGCAGATATACGCTCTCTGACCTCAGTATCAGTAAGCCCTTCGATATCCATGATAGGAGTCATGCTTTTCGATTATAAATCAATGTACGTTTTGACCCGTTCCGCAATGATATTCCTGTCGAGCGGTTCGAATCGGACGGTTTCCTTTCTGGATACGTAATCGATTATACATATTGCCGGTCTTTTGTAGAAATCGGAAGCGGCATGAGCATAGACGCTAAGTTGGATCTTGTATTCCTCTTCGTAAGCCCTTTCAACGTCTGTTTTATAGTCGTGTATCAGAACCTTATCGGGGTACACCGCAAGGAGGTCGATGACACCTCTCAAGGTCACGTTGTACTCGTTGAACGGAAGGGAACATTCTATCTCGGGAAGTATGAGGTCCGCGTCTGACACGGAAGCTACGATGTCCTTGATCAACGGGATCTCCGGACGAGGATCATCAATTTCCTTTCCGAGAACGATGGCAAGTGCCAGTTCGTGTATCTCGGTACCGTATTCCTTTCCTTTTCCGGAGAATTCGTCGGTGGTCTCGTCGGGGTGAAGTTCTCCGATCGACCGCATGATGCTGTGTACTCCGACATTCTCTCTCCTGGTGAAATCCCCCCTGATCAAGGGAGGGGAGATGACCTTTTGTTTTTCTTTGCTCGTGATCTCTTTGATGCTTCCTTTCCCACCCTTCTTTATCTGACCTTTACCGAGTTCGGAGAAGAAGGGGGAACTCTTCGGCCCGGCTATCATCGTCACGTATTGCTTTGCCCGGGATATCGCAACGAACATCATGCGACGGTCCTCACTGTAATCTTTTGTAAGTGTTTTTTCGGCAAGATAGGTCCTCCATGATTCCACGACGTGAGAATATCCATCTCCGAATTCGGATACGCTTTCCTTGCATCTTAGACCGGTGGTTTGGTTGAAAGAGTATTTCGACTTATTGCCTGAAGTATTGGGTATCACGCGGCTGTCAAGACCGGAGATGATCACTATGGGGTATTCCAGACCTTTCGATTTATGCATGGTCTGTATCATTACCGCCTTCTGATCCAGCATCCCGTCCACGGAATATTTCGTACCGTTCTCGATATCCTTCTCTATCATTCCGATGACATCAGATATGGTGAGTAGAGAATTCCTGTGCGATGACGATATTATCGATATTATCGTCTGAGTGATATCGTTGTTGAGATCATAGAACGAGAATATGGATGCTAAGAGATCGGTGATCCTGCGTTTCTTCCTCATAAGCGATTTTCTTTTATCGACAATATCATCGGGCCCCGTTTTCTCCAGCGATCGAATATCGGCGAGAGTATATCCCCGATCGGCCAAGATGGTGTTCAGGCCCCATTCGTCCTTCTCGTTGTTGATGTACTTCAACCAGGCGAGAGCAAGTTTTCCCTCTCTCGTACCCATTATTTCCACATCTCCCTGAAGGAATGCGGGCATTCCGCATGACGATGCGGAATCGTAGATCGCACGGCACATGTTCGTATTGCGGCACAATACTCCTATGTCCCCGTAATCGGGAGGTCTGGAAATGTCTCCGTCATGTATGACGTATCTTCCGCTTTTGACATAATCTTCGATCTTTCGGATGGTCTCTCTGACCTCTTCATCCCTTGATTCCGCCGATATGTACTCCACGGATGTATCTTTGCCGATATCTTCGCGGAATGCATCGATCCTCACGATGTTCCTGTCCAATTCTTTCTTATTTATCTCTTCGTCCTCCACGGCTGCGATATAGAGGCTTTTGAAAGCGGTATCGATCACCAGTTGAGAACTGCGATAGCTTATGTCAAGCGGCAGTTTGGTGACTCCCGGGAACGTGAACGGGATCCTTTCGACATCGTCGTTGAGCGTTCTGATAAGACGTTTTACCTTTTCTTCGAAACGGGTGATGTTGTCGATATCCACATATCTGAATCCGTATATCCCCTGTTTCCAATCTCCCACAACGCAGAGATTCGGTTCTTTCAGCAGCATGAGCGCGATCATAAGCTGATTTTCGTTGGTATCTTGGAATTCATCTACCATAAGGTACCGGCACGACATCCTCTCTCTCGTTTTGCGGTCGCTGTAAAGGACTATGAAAGCGAAGGAGGAGACAAGTCCGAATGTCAAGCGGTCGTTGATGATGCAGCTTCTGATGTATTCGTAATAAACATCATGGATCAGCGCGAGAAGATCGGTACGATCCTCTTTTGCAGAAGCTTCCAGTATCTCGATCGGGACAGGGTCATTTTTGTCAAAGGATTGCAGTTCCTCTTCCGAGGGGAATCTATTGTGCAGGTCCGAGGAGAGTTTGCAGATCCCTGTATGGGAAACAGCATCATTCAGAGATTCGAGTTTTCCCAAAACGATGTTAACGTTCCCGATCAATTCTTTTCCGTCGTCTCCTCCGAACCATCCGTTCCTGAGGGGGATTATTCCTTTGGACATCAGCTTGTTGATCACATCGTACACATCGGAGACATTTTGACTCGCGATTATCGACTGATGGTTGTATTCATTGGATCTTTCGTTCATGAATCGATCGAAGAAGTCCCTGAAATATTCACTGTTCAACGTGTCATTTTCAACGAGTGATGCGCCTCTTGTGAGCACTTCCTCTATCCTGAAGAATTTGCTTATGCTCTCCGGAGATTCCATGACCACGGAATAGCAGAAAGAATCGAATGTTCCGGTCTGTATGAACTTGGACATTCCCGATAAACTGGTTTTCGTCATCCTTCCCCTTATCCTCTCTTCCATTTCGCTTGCGGCATTCCGCGTGAAGGTAAGGAGCCAGACATCCTTGGGGTCTACATTCTCTTTGTTGAGTATGTTGATGAATCTGTCTACGATGGTATGTGTCTTTCCGGTACCCGGTCCGGCATCCACTACGATCATCCCTTCCAATTCTTTGGAGATGCGGCTTTGAGACGGATTCAGTTCACTCATCGAAGACCTCCTCATCCAATTCAACGGGGTCGCGCGTACACGCTTTGAAAAAATTACATTTTTTGCAACTTCCTTTGGGTTCCGGAGGGAAGGAAGAGTATTCCTGATATGATGCTTTCTCATGCGAGGAATCAATGAGCGTCAGGAACTTTTCTAAAGTATCAGATGGGATCAGGAGCTCATTTTGGATCGCGAAGGTACCTGTTTTGATGATCTTGTAAACAGCCTTCAATCCGCCGGTAACGGTCTTTCTGTTGGTCTTGTTGTCGTTGAGACCCAGAGAGGATAGGATCGATGATATCAGATCCTCCGAGTCGGCCCATTCTCCCCCTTTCTCCAGGCCGAATGATATGATCTTATCGGTAAACGAACCCCAGTTATCCTTAAGGATATTGTATGAAGCACCGAGTACATCTTTGACGGGGGAGTCGCTGCGCGACAGGAATTCCTTTGAGGATTCATTCATCAGTACGACATCGCGTATGTTCTCTCCGATGTTGAAATTCTCGACGGTGGCGGATCTCACGATATTGTCACCGACGTAGAACAGGCTGAATCTGCACGGAGGTCCGACCCCGTTATCCTTCAGCAGGGAGAGGTACACCATTGCCTGGAATTCATAGTAATCCTGATCCTTGGATAGGTCCATCTTCCCGCTGATCTTTTTCAGATCGTTCGGTTTCCCCGTTTTGTAATCGATTATATTGTCCCCCAGGACCAGATCGAAATTCCCCGTCAGAGGATGCAGCTTAGATGTGAACTCCGTCTCCGTCATGCTGCTGTACATCTCACAACCGAATTCTTCCATGAATCCGTTCTTCCACCGCCGCATCGAACACTCTCTGTCCAACGGAACGTTCTTTATGTTCAGACGGTCGATGAATTTGATCACGTTATTGATACATATCCTGGCCCTGCTGTTGTCGATATCCTTCATCTGATTGGACGAAAGGCCGGAATACCTGGATTCGATTATGTTGATGCATTCCTCGATGTTCTTCTTTGCAAGGCCCGGATAACAAAGGTAGAATTCGGCGAATTCGTGAATGATACTTCCGAACACCGTCGATTCCGAATCCGCGATAGGGATTATCCTGTTGAACATGTATGCCCTGGGGCAGAAATGATAGCTGTTGTAGGTGGATTTGGAGAATTTCCAATCTCGTACCTTCGTTTCTTCGATGAATATTTCTGTAGTGGGGGTAGCAGCAGGAGGTTTTGGGACGGACCATTGTCCTTTGACCAGGTTTGAACATACATCCCCGAAGGAGGTTATCGGTGTCCGGTCTTCTCCGAAGGATTCCCATTCGGAGATCTGGTCAAAAATGGGAGAGGGGACGGATTCTCTTCCCCCCCTCATTGAATTTACGGCGTAAAGGTTCGTTATTCCCTGTTGAAGCAATGCGGTGAACCTCAACATGTTGATCTCGGCCTCCGCTTCGCGGTCGATGTATTCCTTTCCGACGATCGCTCCTGACCATTCAGGACCCATCCCCAGATATATCACGAAGGGGCGGTCCACATACACCGAGCGCTTGCAATCAACAAGTAGTACTCCTTTTTTTTCATCGTCGGGAATTTCCTCGTTATGGTGCAGATCGTTTATGTTGTTGACGGCATAGATGATCTCATTTACAAGTTTCGATGTGATCAAAGATCCGGAGATCTTGAGGTCATCCACAAGTATCTTGATCTGAGGTCTGTGTTCTTTCCCCACGATCCTTTCATTCACCTCCTGGAATGAAAGGGTTCGAATATCCCTCATCACATCATTCAGTTCTTTCGTGCGTCCTCTGAAGTCGAATGAGACCTTCGAAAGAAGATAGTCGTTTAATTTGTGGTCGAGGTATCCTCTGTACGACGAGAATAATTCCCTTACATGTTTTACTCTTAAGGTATCATAGGAAAGACCCAGGGAAAGGAATTGGAGATAATCTCTTACCTGGGACAGGTCCCGTACGGACATGGTGTTCCTGAATGGAATATTGTTTCGGTAAAGTGCTGCCCTTACGGCGTCGGCGATCGGACCCGAAGTATCCATGACGATAGCCGTGTTGTTCGCCAGTGTCTGATCTACGAGACCGACGGTATTCTCGGCAAGCTGGCGATCGTTACCTACCTCGTATATCGTATCGACGGAATACTTCCCCCCGTCGAACATGTCGATCTCCTCATGGTCCAACGGGATGAAATGTTTGTCAAGGTCATCGAACAGTTCTATCCCGATCACGGCTGTTCTTTTTCCTTTGAAGAATTCATGGTCTTCGGGAACATACGACCCCATGACCTTCTCGATCGTTGGGAGATATATGAAAGAGTCATAGACTCTTTTCGATCTTTTTGAATAGAGATATTTGGTAACTTCTTTAGTGAATCTTCTGATAGTTCTTATGTTCTCTAATTCGCTGTGAATGAACTTTATGTTATAACCGGTCTCTTCCGCAATGGCGGAAATGATCTTCAGGTCTCCCCATATCCCTGACCCTATGGTCTTGAGGGATTCGTGTCCGGCAATGTGGCGCGGAGTATAGGCGAATCCTCCTATTCTGGCGGTATCTATCCTTCCGTTGAGGGCGGTGGACAGTGCAGCATCGTTCGTTATCACGAGGTCAAAGTCTTTGATCTCGTTGTATAATTCGTTGATGCTTTTCATTTTGCGCATTGATGAAAAATCACTCTCTTCGTATTTATAATCGGACCGAGAGGGGTCCGAAATTAGCGAAAGTACAATTAACACCTGAACATAACCCTGATCGTGTCTGATGAGATCTACGTGATACAGGCGATTTCAAGCGGCCCTTACGGGTATCCTTACGATGAGATAGTGGATATTGCAGTTTGTTGTGTGGATCCGAACGCTCACGAGTTCAGTACAGTCTATCACAATCTGATCCATTTCGATCCGAAGGTCTTAGGGAAGAAGAAATTGGATTACCTTGCAGGTGCGGGCGGGATATTTGCCGAGGAGATATACTCGGGAGAGGATGAAAAGAAGGTTGCCGAGGAGGTTTTGGATATCATCAAAGGAAAGAATATAACTTCTTTCGATGTAAAACAGGAATTCGGAAGATATATGACATGTCGTCCGTGGGATATCACGCTGCAGTCGTCCGTGATGCCGTCAATATCCGCAAAGATGCCCATAAGCCTCAAGTGCAAGGATCCGTCCGATGAGGCGGTCACGATCAGAAAAGCATACCGTAGACTATGTAAAGACGATCCGGCATGTGTCGGAAGAGGAAGAAGAGCGATACATCTGGCACAAATGTCTTCTCAGCTTTTACTTTATATGAGGGACAAAGGCAAATATTGAGTTTCATCACTATGCGGAAGCTGTCAAAACGAGAATCTCAGGATCTTGAAAACAGATCCGAACAGAGTGTCCAGAATCGAAGCTATTGCTGCGGATATGTAAACCAACAGTACAATTATCGTCACAACGAACAATAGGATCGCGACGATGAAACCGGAATTCAGCATTGTGAAGAACAACACCAAGAACGGCAGGAACAACAACAATCCCGCGACAAGGAACCAATAACCTCTGCGTTCCTTCGGCTCGAGATATATTTTTCCAAGCCCCAACAATCCCACGAAAGCAGGCACTACAGCCAAGATCAGTGCGATCGTTCCGCTCTTGTTCGGAGGAACATTCCTTTTGGTATTTTCTTCCTTTTTTACGGGGGTTTCCCGAGGTATCGAGTTGAAACATTTTGGGCATGTCAGGCTGTTGGTGGGAACGTATTCTCCGCAGTTTGGACATTTTTTCTGATTCATTCCTTCTTCATCCTTGCTTTGAATCCGATACAGGTCGCGGAAGCTATAAGCTTACCTCCGCCGGTGACTTTGATCCCCACGGTTATCAACGATTTGGATTCGTTGATAATTTCAGATACCGCTTCGATCGTTTCGGATACACACGGCCTGTGATAAACGATATCGCATGAGAGGCCTACTGTGGGTTCCTTCACGTTGCAACAGACCGCGAATGTGTGATCCATCAGTCCGTATGAAGCGCCACCGTGTGCGAAACCGTTGCTGTTCAGATCCCCTGGGACTATTGTCTTCTTCATTACGACCCTCAGATCTTCCGAGATGCTGATCAATTCGATACTGTTGCTGACCGCAAAGGATGCATTGCACATCTCAAGAATCTTGTCAAGGTATTCGTGAAGTTTCGGAGAGACAAGCGGTTTCAACGTCTCGATGTCCATGCACGTTGTATTGCAAAGTTGTATTTAATCGGTGTGAAACGAAGGAAATCAAAACATATCGAGTTCCGACGAGTCGATTTTAACGAACAGATTTAACGGTAAAGCCCCATACTCCGTCGATGGCGGAGACTATAACGGTCACTCAACTGAACACTCGCGTGAAATCCATACTTTCGGATTCTGAGGCAGTGAATGACATTTGGGTACTGGGTGAGATATCCAACCTTAAAAGGTATACATCGGGCCATTATTATTTCACACTCAAGGACAACGGAAGCGAGATACGCGGAGTAATGTTCAAATCGTCAAGAACAAGGATAGATTTTGAGCCCCAAGACAACATGAAGATATCCGCATTCGGCCGCGTAGATCTGTATGTCGAAAGAGGGTCTTATCAATTCGTTGTGGAAACGATGCAAAAAGCGGGTGTTGGAGATCTCTATCTCGCTTACGAAGCTTTGAAGAAGAAACTCGAGGCAGAGGGATTGTTCGAACAGTCGAAGAAGAAAAAACTTCCCTTGTACCCGAAGACGATAGGAGTGGTCACATCGCCTACCGGTGCTGTCATTCACGATATCATAACAACTTCCGGCAGACTGTTCCCTGCAGATATCCTTCTTGTTCCGGCTCAGGTACAGGGGGACGGAGCGGCAGAATCCATCGCAAAGGGGATAAGACTGCTGAACAAAGAGGGCGTGGACGTGATAATCGTCGGCAGGGGAGGAGGATCCATCGAGGACCTATGGGCATTTAACGAAGAGATCGTTGCGAGAGCGATCGCGGCTTCCGAAGTCCCGATAATCTCTGCCGTAGGCCACGAGACGGATTTTACCATTGCCGATATGGTCGCGGACGTAAGGGCACCCACTCCGACGGGAGCGGCGGAACTTGCGTTGAGGGACAGGAAAGAAGTATTGAGGCATTTGGAAACCGATATGTTGCGCATGAACCGTGCACTGCGGAATTCGACGGAGAAGATGCAAAGCAGATTCAAGATACTGGATATGAAACTCTCACCCAAACGTGCCGAGGAGAAGGTATCAATGTACAACATCAGGGTGGATGAGTTGTCATCGAGAATGTCCGCTGCACTCAAGGACAGAGTCGACATGATGCAGAGAAGATTCATAAAACTCGATTCGAATCTGGATCTTTACATGAAAGGATATGTGAATACCGCCGATAACAAGTTGACAAGATATTCGGAAAGGTTGGAGAGTGTGAACCCGAATAAGGTGTTGGAAAGAGGTTACAGCATGGTGACCGATCCCAACGGCAAAGTATTGACGTCCGTGTCAAAACTGAATAACGGGTCCAAGGTGAACATCAGGATGAGGGACGGCAGTGCGGAAGCGGAGATAAAAGGAACGGAGAGGAAATAATGGACAAAGATGAAAATATGACCTTTGAAGAAAGTTTCAAGACATTGGAACAGTTGGTTAACGAGTTGGAAAGCGGAAATCTCGATCTTGACAAAGGATTGGAGATCTACGAGAGAGCAGTGGTGCTCAGGGATCACTGCAAGAAGATATTGGACGAATGCGACAGAAAGGTGCAGAAGTTGATCGAGACATCCGAAGGAACGAAGAAAGAAGATCTGATCATTGAGTGATCCAGATCGAGAAATTATTTTTTTCCGACCATTTCAGGATATCTTTGTAGATATCGGTATCCTCGAAATAATTCATTCCGAAGCTCAGTCTCAATGCTCCGCTGAGCTGTCCGCTCTTCATGTTCTTGCTGTTGTACGAACCGAACGATTCATCGAGCCCCATTGATAGGATGGAGACAACATCATGACCTCTGACGGCTATCCAAGGGTCATCCAGGGTCTCTTCTTCCTCGGCGATCTTGTCTGCAAGTTCTTTTTTTCCCACGCCTTTGTTGAGCGATCCGGAAAAGACGTTCTCGATCATTTTCCGTATGTCGATCGAGAGACCCTTCGGATCGATGAACGTTCGGTACTCCATCTCTTTGAAATTCAATCCTATGCGGTCTTTTGATGAGATGTACATCAGAAGTCCGATCGGGTACGAGGCTCTCGCGAGAACATCCCTGACCCCTCCATATTTGCTCTCGAAGTCTTCGAGAAGCCGTTCATCGGCAAATTCGGTCAACAGATCATACAAAGCGGGTGAACTGATGATCATGGCTTCCAGATCCCGTTTGTCGGTGAGGAACAATGGGGGATCATATTTTTTTCCGTTGAGGCGATCGAGATCCGCATCGATTATCCCGATAATACTTCGATCCCGTCTTTTTCCCCAAAGTTCCGCCGTCGATCTTCTGACGTTGTCTTTGGAGTATCCTATGACGATCTCAACCTCAGCCCTATCGACGAATTTGCCGTAGAGTCTGCTGTCGGTTATCCCTTCCACTATGATTATCGGGCCTTTATGGGAAGACCTGAGCATCGAAACGGTGTTCGAGATATCCGAAGCGGTAAGTCTGTCTATCATTCTGTTTTCAGCTCCACAGCCATATCCCAGTCGTTGTGGATTATCTGTGGTGAATGTGTTGCGACCAGGATCTGCAGATTGCGTAACTTTGCAATATCGGTCAGTGTCTTGCCCAGTTTCTGCTGCCAGGCGATGTGAAGGGAGATCTCAGGTTCATCGATGATAACTATGGAGCCAGGTCTGGTTCTGAACAGCAGAAGGTATGTCATGATGATCATTTGTTTCTCTCCCGATGAGAGTTTGTTGATCGGTAGGGCGGTTCCGTTACTCATCCTCACGTTGAGGATGTTCTTTTCATTGATGTAAACCTCCTTGTTGATGTATACATCGTTGATAATATCCATGAACACGACCACGGATTCCGCGAGGAAATAGAAACGGTCCACATAGTGATCGAGGGACGCAACAAGGTCCTCGTAATCTTTGCGGTATTCCATTATTTCAAATCTCGACGGAGGGAATCTGTATCCGGGCGGCATGTTTGGTTCGAATCCCGCCTGTTTGATGAAATCCAATTTTGCCTTCAGATCCTTGGAATGGAATTCCAATTCGTCGTCTGAATATTTTTTTCCGTTCTTTTTCGGAGGGGCAACGAGTTCATGACCTTCGGCCGCGGACCTCATTGTGTCGGAAAGTTCCGTGAGATAGGTCGAAAGGGCTGGGACCAGTTCACCGTCGATGGTAAGTACGGTCCTGTCTGGGGAGATATAGACGACATCCATTATGTTCTTCAATTCGTCCGCCGAGAGTTCTTCCTCCAGCTCGTTCTTTTGTATCTGTACGAGCAGTCCTTCGCTGTCGTTCTCTATGATGAGTGAAGTGCCGTTATCAAATTTCAGGTCAAGTCTGTCGAAGGTCGTGGAACCGATCTCGTTGATGTTGCCTTTCAATACATCAGATATCAACCTCATGACGGTGGATTTCCCGAAACCGTTCAGTGAATGTATGAATGTGACCTCCCCCTCGTTCAAAGAGACCTTGTAGTCGTATTCGTTGAACAGACCGTATATGGCAAATTCCTTCAGCATCATGAGCCAGGGATAATCGACGTAAAAGTATATGAATTGCATCCGCTGGCGACAGGGTTCTTGACTCAATCTTTATTTCGTGAACGTCGATATGGCATATAATGGACAAAGAGCAGGCATTGAAGGGAATTCAATCGAACATCAGGTCGGGCAACAAAGAAATGGCAAGTTCACAGATAGAGGGGTTGGCCTCCGTATATTCCGACGATCCGTTCACGTTGCTGACCTGCATCTCTTTGTCAAAAGTGATCGAGGACGAGGATGGCGCATCAAGATTGTTGAGGATCCTTCTCAAAACGGTTGAAAAAGGATCGGCACTCGAAGTGGCCAAAGGACTGCGGAGTATGGGTTATTGCGAAGAGACCCTGTCTGTATTGACAGGTGTTGAAGACAATGACGACATTCTGAGGGTAAGGGCGGCGGCATTATCCGATATGGGGAGGCCAGTAGACGCGATCGTAATATCGGAGAAGATAAAGGATAGATCGATATCTGACGATATTTTCGAAGCCGAGTCTCTATGCTCCGTAAAGGAATACGAGAAGGCGGTAAGAATAGCCAAACGGATACTGTCCGAGTCGTCGGAGTTCTCCGTTAAAAGGTGTTATTGTCATGTGCTGATCTCTTCCGGAGACCGTAAGGGGGCAGACAGGTTCGTTAAGGACGAGATGAAAAAGGATAAGAATTCCGCAGATAACAACGCGCTCGCCGCATATCAGATGTGGATCGAGGGAAAGACGACGCCCGCAGCGGCCTATGCCACAAAAGCAATAAAGTCTGACGAGGGGCACATAGGCGCAATGGAAGTGCTGGCATATTGTCTCGCGGAGAAGGGAAAGATCGCAGAAGCAAGGATCGTGGCCGGTGCGATAAACGAACGGGAACCCGGACATCAAGCGGTCATCAGGATATTGGATCTCTGTAAGAACGATTGATCATCTTCTCCACATTTTCCGTGGGGCCCTTACCGTGTGCCTTTTCTTGGTGCTGAAGAGGACTTCCATCCAGAATGTCTTCGTGAACAGCAGCAAAGCCATGACAACTTCCAAACGACCTACCCACATGATGAAGGACAGGAATATCTTGGTGACGTCATTCAATTCGTAAAACGCGACATCCCCTGTATTGAGTCCGATGTTCCCCAAGGCGGAGATCGAGATCCCGATGGAATTTGTCAATCCGATCCCCGGTTCGGCGATCAGAAGGAACATCACGGCAATGACCCAAGTGATGGCGAACATTACGATCACGACCATCGCAGAAACCACGGAATCATTGTCTGCGGAATGGCCGTCGACCTTGATATCGCGAATATCGTAAGGATGGAACATCTTGTGGATACCGTTGGCAAGATATGATTTGATTATCAGGAGCCTGTAGATCTTGACACCTCCTGATGTTGATCCCGACATGGAACCGAACATGACGAGCATCCACAGCAGAATGAAAGCGGCTTGAGGCCAAAGGGTCAGATCTGTAGTGTAGTAACCGGTGGTGGTGCCGAAGGATACAACAGTGAAAAGCACATCCCAAATGGTGGTGCCGATGCCCTCGATACCCAAACTCATGACATCTGTGAAATTAACGAATACTATCACGGAGATGGCGACGGTCGCAAGGGCGAACCAGATGATGGTCCATATGAATTCCTGGCTCTTTGCATAGGCCTTCGGGTCCCGTTTGTATATCGCACGAAAATGCAGATAGAAATTCGTCCCTCCGAGGAACATGAACACAAGCACAATGGCCTGGACGAATATCGAGTGGCCTCCCATGCTGTCCCCCGTCATCAATCCGCCGGTGGATATCGTTGACAGGGTTATTGTCGAAGCTTCGAAACCTTCCACGCCCGCAACGAGCAGCAGTACTATTTCGGCGGCGGTAAGCAGCACATAGATGGAGATGAAATTCCGTGCAGAGCTTTTCATCTGCATGGAGAAATTAAATGTATCCGATCCAGAAAGTTCGTTGTTCTTGAATGCTCTCCCTCCGAGGCCCATCATCGGAATCAGGAATACGAAGATCATGACCACGGCTATACCTCCCGCCCATTGGGTGAAAGATCTCCAAAGGAGCAGACCTTTAGGCAGGGATTCGAAATCCACCAAGGTCGATGCACCTGTGGTGGTCAGACCGCTGACCCCTTCAAATATGGAGTCAACGGGAGAGAATCCGAAAAAGTAGAAAGGTAAGGAACACACAATGAAAGCGAGCAACCATGATGCGAACAATATGAGCATTCCACCTGCCGCAGGCATGGCGGTGCTTTTGAAGAAAAGGTACTGGAGAGTCCCTAATATCATGAGGAACGGAATGGGATACGCAAAGATCCACGGGTCCTCGTTGTAAAACAGAGAGACCATCACGGGCACCAAAAGCATAAGGCCCAGTGCAAATTCCACGATCCCCATTATCTTGAGGGCGTTATTTTCTCTTCTTCCCAGACTTTTGATCCGGACCCTCAAAGACGAGAACATCTTCACAACTCCACATAGGTCGCATGCCCGATAAGTTTGGACAGCTTCACGGGATTGGCGAGGTGGGTGAATATCAACACCTTATCTCCCTCACGGAATGCAGTATCCATCTTAGGATAGATCATGATGTCGTCCCTTTTGATCGCTATTATCTTTATGCCTTCAGGGATGTGGATATCCCCCAACCTGTTGTCGGTCAGAGGCGAATCCTCATCCAGAGTGACACCGAAGAAATATTCATCATCCCTTTCCATAGTGAGAATGGCATTCTCGTCAAAGACGAGGTTCTTTGTTATCTCGCTTGTGATAACCCTGTGATATCCGATGATGCATTCTACACCGGCATACTTGAAGATCTCTTCGTATTCAGGAGAGGAATATTTGGAAATGATCTTCTTCGTGCCGAATTTCATACCGGCCATGCAAGCCAACAGATTCCGTTCATCCATTGCGGATGCGCCGATGATAACATCGGAACGCGGAACGTTTTCCGATCGTAACACGGTAAGGTCGGCAAAGTCGGCATTTACAATTATGACATCTTCCAATTCGCGGGCCGCAGCCCTGCAAAGCATTTCGTTCTTTTCGATAATCTTAATGAATCTTCTTTTCCCGGATTGTGAGAGGAGTCTTGCAACTTCGATCCCGACGATACTCGCACCCAATATGACGAATTCTTTGGCATCTTTATCGACCCCTACGAGTTTATTGAATTGTTCGATCGCTTTGGAATCACCGAGAACGCATATCCTGTCGTCCGTATGGATCTCGGCAGTTTCGTTATCCAGAATGACTGTCTCCCCGCGGTAGATGGCAATTATGCTGCAATTATCCGGGATATCTAGGTCGAGGACGACCTTTCCGATGAGGTTATGTCCTTTTTCGACACGAAATGTGGCAAGAGCGACATCCATGCTGCTGACATAGTCATATGAAACAGCATTCTCGAGAGTTGCCAGTTTTTCGATCTTGTTCGCAGTGATGAGTTCGGGAGAGATGAGCATATCCACTCCTTCTGTCCCTTCGCTTGATGTTTTTATTATGAAGTCGGGATCCCTCAGACATGCGACGGTCATGATGTTCGGTTTGATGCGTTTGGCCATCATGCATATGAAAAGATTCAGACTGTCATCGGGTATCGCAGATAGAATGATGTCTGCATTCATCCTTTCGATGGCGGCCGCTATCGCCTTTGGATTGCTTCCGTCCTCGTGAAGAACGGATACACTGAGAAGGGCTTTAGCGTTCTCCGCTTTTGTTAAGTCCTGCTCCACGACGAGCACATCATGTACTTTCGATAACGCTGCCGCACTGGTGAATCCGACGTTCCCTGCTCCGATGATAACCACTTTCATCAATGATGCCTTATTTCACCCTAGACCCGTAGAAGATTAAAGGCTTTTGCTGTGTAAATATGCTGAAAGACAGGACAGATCCATGTTGCGATCGATTTTTATTTTGCGATAGCTTCAAAAGTCCTGGGTATAGTGTCGTCATTTTTTTGAGACCCGAGATTATCACGGCGATCCTCTCCGGTTACTGTTATATATCCAGCATCGCGTGCCTATGTAAGAGTAGATGAAAAGTCTACTGAAAGGAGGGTATTTATGTCAAAATCAGGAGGAAAAAATACCAATTTGATATTCCTCATTGCGATAATCATCGTAGTGATAGCTCTTATCTTTGCGGCATTCATGTTGACAAGGTCGAATACAGAAGAGGGGGAAAGTACCATTACCTTCGATCCTGAAGGCGGTACCATCAACGGCAGCTATGTGGACTTAGTTTTCACCGGAACAACGGACAGCGATCCCGTTAACGTCCCAACGCCCTACCGCGAGGGATATAATTTCAATGGTTGGAATCCCTCTACAAATAGCAACACAGTACCATTCACCAATAACGACCAGGTATTCACCGCGAGATGGACGCCGATCGAAATGACGATAACATTCAAACTTGCCGGTGGCAACATAAACGGCAACAGCAGCGATATAGTTTTAACAGGTACAATCAACAGCAGTCCGGCCAATGCACCCGCACAACCCACCCGTTCAGGATACAATTTCAACGGATGGAATCCGAGTGTAGGCAACGGAACAATACCGTTCACGACGGAGGATCAGACATTCACTGCAAGGTGGACAGTCGCTATCTACTCCGTGACATTCGATTTCGATGATGACGAACAAATAGTGGGTTTCCGCGGTAATGCGGGGACAGTAATCGATATCCCCGATGATCCGGAACGTTACGGATACATATTTGCGGGATGGCAGTTGAAGGGTGAACATGTCAATTTCGGAAACGACAGGACGATAACATTGAACGCAGCGGTCAATGGCAACAGATATATTGCAGCGTGGACCGCCATAGAGACAACGATAACATTCAAACTTGGCGGCGGTGCGGTCGGACAATCCGAGGAGGATGTGGTGTACCAAGGTACGGTGAAAGATGAACTAGTCGATATACCTGTGCCGATGAGGTCAGGATACACATTCGAGAGATGGAATCCTTCCTTGGAAGGTATGACGAAGATATGGTTCACCGAGGACAACCAGGAATACATCGCAAAGTGGACCGCCATAGAGACAACGATAACATTCAAACTTGGCGGCGGTGCGGTCGGACAATCCGAGGAGGATCTGGTGTACCATGGTACGGTGGAGAGTAGTTCCGTCGAGGTGCCTGTGCCGACCCGCTACGGATATGACTTTGTCGGCTGGGTGCCCCAAGATGTATTCGGTTCCATAGGCTTTGGTATTGAAAATCAGGAATACACTGCAAAATGGGAGAAAAGACTTGTCGAGATAGTATTCGACTTCAACGGAGGTTTACTGAATGGTGAGACCTCCATGACTGTGCAAGGTTATTTTGATTCAGATCCTGTTACAATACCTGTACCGATTCGCAGTGGATATATGTTTACCGGCTGGGATCCATCACTGGGTGGATTGGTGGAAGTAGGATTTACCGACATTTTAGAAACAGTGTACACTGCGGGATGGAGGCAGATACCGAATTGATACTGTGCGACTTCTGTGTCAACGGAGGAACCGGCAATATACGGGCACTTGTGGCTGGGATTCGAGCAGTACCGGCAACATGAGTCGACAAAACATCTTGCTTCCGGGAGTATTTCCCGGAGGTGTTTTTCTTTTTTCTTCTAACAAAAAATATGAAAAGGAGATGCCGTTTTTCAACGGCGGTTTTTATCAACTTTCTTTGTTGAAACAGAGGAACCAGTCAAGGCAGTATTTGTTCTTGTCCTTACTTTCCATCCTCTCTTTTGCAACACCGCAGGATCCCGCGGTTGGGATTATAGTGTCATCTCCGGGTTGCCAGTTCATCGGTGTTGCACATTGGTCCTTATCGGCTTTTTGGAGAGCTATGATGGTCCTCTTGATCTCATCGAAGTTTCTTCCGGTGCTAAGAGGGTAGTATATGATGCATCTGATGATCCCTTTGGGGTCAATGATGAACACCGCTCTGACGGCCTGAGTGGAGGATTGTCCGGGCTGGATCATTCCGAACATCTTGGCGATCTTCATGCTCACATCCTCTATGAGCGGGAATTTGACCTCGACATTCTTCATTCCGTTCCATTCTATCTCTTGGATCTTCCTCAACCAAGCTATGTGGGACGGCAGGGAATCGACCGAAAGTCCCACCAGTTCGGTGTTGATGTCATGAAGTTCTTTCGATCTGTGGGCGAATGTCATGAACTCTGTTGTACACACGGGGGTGAAATCTGCAGGGTGGGAAAATAGAACTACCCATTTTCCTTTAAAATCCATTGGGAACTTTATCGGTCCCTGTGTGGTGACAGCTTCGAATTCGGGACATTTATCCCCTATGAGGGGCATCTTGTGGTATTCTTCTTCACACGTCATGTTAGTACCTCCGTCAGTTCACGGATGGCATACCATTGGGACGGAGAGGTAAATAACTAACGGACTACCCGATTTTCCAGTAGAACCGATAATTTGGGTGAATTCAGTTGGGGATATGTACCATCTTCTCGACAGGCCTTTTCGCGAGATCTGCCAGATCTTTATCCAGTATGACCTCTCCTTTTCTCGTGTCCAATGTTCTCAGGATGGAATCCAAGTCGATCATCTTCATCGTGGTACATACGGCATTGGAAGGGAAAAGGAACGTTTTCTCCGGACAAAGTTTTTCCAGCTTTTCTTTCATCCCGATCTCTGTTAATATTATGAATTCCTTTCGATCCGATCTTTTTGCCGCTTCTGCCATCGATTCGGTGGACCCTATGAAATCGGCTAATTCGAGAACCTCGGTTCTGCATTCCGGATGTGCGAGGATCATTGCTTCCGGGTATTTCGTCATGAGTGGTTCTACCTGTCCAATGGTTATGCCGTGATGAATGGGACAAAAACCGTTCCAGAGTTTGATATTCTTATCCGATCGTGAGGCAACATATGCCCCCAGGTTCCGGTCGGGTACGAAAAGGATATTCTTTTCAGAAAGTGACTCGACGACCTGCAGGGCATTGGATGATGTACAGCAGATATCCATCTCCGCTTTTGATTCCGCGGTGCTGTTCACATAGCCCACTATCGCATATCCCGGATTGTCCTTTTTGAAATCCTTCAGCTGGGTGGAATTGCACATGGATGCCATGGCGCAGTATGCCTCGGGCATAGGCAGAAGGACGGTCTTCTTCGGATTCAGGAGTTTCGCGGTCTCCCCCATGAAGGACACGCCACAGAAGACTATGATGTCGGCGGTCGTTCTGGATGCCTCCAAGGAAAGGCCGAGGGAATCCCCCACGAAATCAGCCACGCCCTGTACGTCGGCAGACGTATAATTGTGTGCCAATATCACTGCATTCCTTTCCTTTTTCAACCGTTCTATCCGTTCTTTCAGCTAGGACACCAAAGACCGTATCCCGCGCATACTTTAAATCTTCCACTATAATCAGGGTATCATGAGCGGGAGCAGAGAAGAATTGGCCGCAAGGAAGTTCGGTTGCTCGACCCGAGAGAGGGCTTTGTTCGAAGCGGGGATCAAGATGGGTACGATATACCACCAATTCGTGGGCGTCCCCGTCGATCTGGATAGTGTAGACACTCTTGAAGACGCGATAGAAAGGGGAGTTTTGGTACAGCCATATGTCGAAGAGGTCAAGGTCACGATAGATCGAAAGACCTTCGGACCGAAGAAAGACGAATATTCATATGTCTCCCTGAGCGGGGAAATGTTGGATGTAACATTGGTGATAACAATCGACAATGTCAAAGTGACCGCAGAAATGCGGTTTGACCCGGTTTTAAAGTATCCTTTGATGTATATTTCAAAAATAGACGAGCAGTATTGAACCACTGTATAAATACCCAAAATGATATACACGGTCACCCACCCCAGGTCGATAAAATGATAACTGACATAAAAATAGGCATTACAGGACTTCCCGGCTCAGGGAAAACCTACGCGCTTCTGCGTGTGATAGAGATGCTTAGAGCCAGTGATCTGATCATCGGCGGGATGATCGATGAACCTCTTACGGACGGAAGACGCAAGACCGGATTTTCCGTGAGAGATATAATGACGGGAGAGACGCAGATATTTGCGAGTTCCGAATTCGAAAGCAAGATCATGATCGGAAAGATCGGCGTGGATCTTGCAAAATTCGAAGAAATAGGCATTGTGGCAATAAGGAATGCGTGCGAACAATGCGATATAATAGTGATCGATGAAGTAGGCAAGATGGAAGTCGAAAGCCAAGCTTTCATCGATGCAGTCAAGGAGGCCTTGGATGTTGATAAACCCATGATCCTCACGTTGCATAAGAAGTCCAGAAATCCTCTGTTGCAGGATATCAGGAGAAGGGATGATGTAAGGATCCTCGAGGTGACACCTACGAACAGAAATATCCTTCCGTACAAGATCGTCCGTCTCATGAACGGTGAGAATGTCTGATGCCCCAAGGAACGGAGATCAAGGAAGGAACAACACGGCTTTTGGTGCCGGAACGCCATTCCGTACACGGTCCAGGAACAAGGACCCAGGATGTATTTTTCAATGAACAGATGGCCTTTAACAGGGACGTCAGTGTGATGTTCCTGCGTGCATTGGAACGTGATCATATGACCGTTGCCGATGCGATGGCCGCCACCGGTTCAAGATCCGTCAGGATAGCTAACGAAGTTCCAGGGACGGAGGTTACCGCCAACGACCTTCAGGCTGATGCTGTAGGATACATAGACTACAATATTCGACTGAACGATCTTTCTAACTGTACATCTTCCAACAGGAATATGCACATCCTTTTTTCGGAAACGGCGTTTGATTATGTAGATATCGACCCGTTCGGATCCCCCGTTCCCTTCATACAATCTGCGATAAGAGGTTGCAGGAAGAAAGGTATACTCACCATCACAGCCACCGACACGGCGCCTTTGGCAGGTGCCCAGGTCGGAAAGTGCAGAAGAAGATACCAATCGGAACCGATAAGGGGGTACATGTGTCACGAGGGAGGCCTGAGGATACTTATGTGCAATATCGCAAAGGAATTGGCCAAATTCGACAGAGGAATGAAACCTTTGCTATCATTCTACGCGGACCATTATTTCAGGACGTATGTTCAGGTGGAGGAAGGATCGGCGGCAACAGACCGTTCTTTAGAAAATCTTGGTTTCTTGCATTATGACTCCGATACAATGGAGAGATCGTTATCGAAACATTATGATCCAAGCCATAATCTGGGTCCTTTTTGGCTGGGGCCGCTTCACGACCAATATACGCTTTCAAAGATGAGGGCAGAAGGAGTGGAGGAAGAAAGGAAGTGCGTGAAGATGATCGATCTTTGGAGAAACGAACTCGACGAAGTGTTCCTGTATGATATGAGCGAACTTTCATCTTTCACAAAACTGTCTCCCCCAAGGATGGAAGATATGCTGATTGCTTTGAATGAAGTGGGAAAGGCATCAAAAACACATATGTGTCCAACGTCTTTCAAGACCGATCTCGATAGCAAAGATGTTCTGTCGATATACAGGTCGGTTAGCAATTCTGGCGTTTGATAAACGTATCGTTCTTTCTCGACATCAAAGAATCAGAAATAATCCGCGTTGTAACAATTCATCCGCAGAAGTCTTAACACTTCCTGCTTTTCCTTGGGAGATATAAGCGTGTAGCCGTTTTTACCGTAAAATATCTCTATGCGGTCCATTGAAAGAACTACTATGCCATAATTGAACGGATCCTTGCTGGATCCGACGATCTTTCTCACTGTTTCGTAAGGTATTTCCTTCTTTCCGATTATGTTACGTATTGTTAGTTTATCATCGTCAAAGGTGTATCTTGTCCTTACGGCGAGCAAAATAAAATACAAGACAATAATGAAAAGAAAGGTCGAAACAATGATTGCAGCCACAGGAACAGACCGCATCAATACTATCACAGGTACGGAAATAACGATCATCACGATCAAATGCAACCAGAAGCTGGATCCTATCTTGGACGTGTACGACTTTTCCATTACTGCACCGTCGTCATTCGTTATCCGGTCCTTTCACTTTTGCTTCATCGTTCTCCGTGCGATGCTGATTCGGTCTATTCTTCACATCCCAGTACAGCACATACAACATGATGCTCGCATTGAATACCTGAAGTTTTCTTTATGTTGTCGAGATAGGCCACAAACTGTCATTGTGTCTCGATTATTAAAAAGGAAGGCCAGAGATTTGCGAGGTAAAAGTATGATGCGAACACCATTGAACGAAGATGCGGAGACGTAACCGCAGTGCCCGGACAATAATGTTTATAGGGAGGTAAAGATTGGTGGAGTCAGGTGTGATTTTGCCAAGTCTTGCGATTATCGGTGCCCAGTGGGGAGATGAAGGTAAGGGAAAGATAACTGATTATCTCGACGAGTCTGCGGACCTCGTGGTGCGTTTCCAAGGAGGTAACAATGCAGGACACACGATCATCGTCGGTGATAAGGTGTTCAAACTTCACGGATTGCCGTCAGGTGTCGTAAGGCCCGGAAAACTCGCTGTGATCGGGAATGGGAACGTGGTCAACATGGATGACCTTCTCGAAGAAATAGATCAGGTGTTGGATGCCGGAGGTTCCGTTGACGGTCTGAAGATATCCGACAGGGCACACCTCATTATCGATTATCACAAAAAACTCGATGGCGCAGAGGAGAAATACCGCGGGAAGAATGTGGTCGGGACCACGAAAAAGGGAATAGGTCCCGCGTATCAGGACAAGATAGCAAGGAACGGTTTCAGGGCAGGTGACCTCTTGGACGACGACCTGTTGAAGGAGAAGATAGGGTTCAATTTTCCTTACAAGACCGATCTCATGAAGATGCTGGATGCGGAATCGTGCGGCTTTACCGAACAATCGCTCTACAACAAAATGAAAGACTGGAGGGTCAGATTGGAGAAGTACATCTGCGATACCTCCGTATTGGTCAACGAATCGTTGGATGAGGGAAAGAAGGTTCTCTTCGAAGGAGCACAGGGCTCAATGTTGGACATTGATCACGGAACATATCCGTATGTGACATCCTCGTCCACCTGCGGAGGAGGGATATGCACCGGTGCAGGAGTCGCACCCAACCGCATCGATAAAGTGGTGGGCTGCCTCAAGGCATACACCACGCGTGTGGGAGAAGGACCCTTTGTAACGGAATTGGAAGGAAATATGGCTGTGGACCTTCAAAAGAAGGGAGGAGAATTCGGGGTCACCACCGGAAGGGGAAGAAGATGCGGATGGTTGGACCTAGTTGTAGCCAAACATGCGTCAAGAATGTGCGGGTTCACATCCTGGGCGATAACAAAATTGGATGTTCTGAACGATTATGAGGAACTTCCCGTGTGCATTGAGTACGAGATCGACGGAATATCAACAAGATATTTCCCCGGGTCCGTTTCCAAACTCGGAAGGGCGAAGCCCGTTTACAAGGTCCTGAAAGGCTGGAAAGGTTGGAATGACACGGAAGTCATCGCGAAAGAAGGATACGACTCCCTGCCTAAGGAAATGAAGGATTACATCTCGTTCATAGAGAAAGAGACGAAGGTCCCTGCCGATATCGTCAGCATAGGTCCTGAAAGGAACGAGACCATAGACAGGAAGAAAGATTGGTGGAACTGATCATTCATCCGTCTTGATCTTTGCGAAGAGTTTTCTGTCCCTGTTCAAGGGAATGGTCGCATCGAACCCGATCTTGTACGTGGTCGTTTCTATGCTTGGGTCGAGGGACGATCCCGCTGCCCCAGGGATACTGATTATGCGGTCGCCCTGCATTCTCGTTGCTACCGCCCATTCGACTTCTCTGTCATCGAATATGTTAATGTCTTCATCAACGATTATCACCTGTTTCATCGAGGGATGTCCGGTGAATGCAGCCAATATGGCATTCACGCCATCCCCTTCCTTGTTCTTGGTTATGGAGACAACGCCGTTAAGCCAGCAACATCCTCCTTCGGTAAGTCTGACATTCTTGACCCTCGGTACTGCCTGCCTAACAGTCTTCAATATCATAGGTTCTCGGGGAAGCCCCATGAGAAGGAAATGATCCTGACCTCCGGGAAGGAGCAGATGGAAGACAGGGGACTTGGAGGTCCAGACCTTATCGATCTTTATGATCGGTTGTTCTCTGATGTGATCATATGTGCCGGTGATATCCACGAACGGACCTTCCGAGGTTGTCTCAAGGGTCAAACGTCCTTCGAAGACATAATCGGTCTCGGCAGGAACGAGAAGGCCGTTATCGCATATTCCGACATCGAAAGGTTTTCCATGGCCTTTCATCGACATGGAGGAAGCGACCTCCAGTTCGTCGGAACCGTAATCCATGGATACCGCAGCTGCCAAAAGAGCCTCGATCGGAACACCTACGCAAATGGAGATGTTCAGTTCCTTTCCCGCTTTCTTTGCTTCGCTGTGAAGTGTGAAAAGATGTCTGGGCACCAAACGCACGGCTATGCTGTCCTTATCCATGATCATCATCCTGTGGAAAGACATGTTCTTTTTTCCGTTGAATTCGGCGATTATCACTCCTGCGGTGATGTATCTTCCGCCGTCATCCTTGTAATATTTCGGTATAGGCAATCCCATGAGATCGGGTTTTGAACATTTGTTCTTGAAGCTCGGATCTTTCACAACATTGGTTTTGACAGGTGAATCCACAGCAGATAAAAGATGTTCGACGATCCCGTTCTCGGGAATGTTCAAAGCGTCAGCCACTTTCTTCCTGGTGGAGAAAACGTTTCCCGCGGCCTGCATTCCGTTAAGGCTCTCGAACAATACGGTTCGACCTTGGTCTTCGGACAGTATCTTTGTGACCATCGAAGAGTCAGGGTCGATTTTCTCGCTTACCTTTCGAACGTCCCCTGTGAGGGAATTCCTAAGTGACATACATCGCCGTAAGTGATTCGCGTTTATATTTATTGTTTGAAAAAGTCCGCATATCTAGCATCTGTTCGATCTGATGCAGACAGTTGTGATGCTCCTTTGCGACAAGATATGGAGCCTTTCCTGTAAACCTTTTTAAATAGTCCTGTGATACAGGTGTAGGGAAAACATCAGTTTCCCTGTTCACTGATTCACTATCACACTAATTCCTTCATTCAAATGAAGAAGTTCGGGGATCGTGCCCGGCAGGAGCGACCTGCGGGCCCAAAACAAACGATCAGGAAGATGGGTAAAGCAAAGAAAGTGAATGATCCTGACAGAGGTCATCTCATAAGGAGTCATTCGGCAGCGGAGCAGGCAATATGATTTTTCCCTCCACCCGGGAGGGTTTCAATATGAATATAGATCCAAATGCAACCAAATACATGATAAAAGCGAAGATCACCGCAGACGGGGTTGTCGAAAAACCCGATGTCGTCGGTGCAATCTTCGGACAGACTGAAGGTCTTCTCGGCGAGGACCTTGACCTCAGAGATCTCCAGAAGACCGGAAGGATCGGAAGGATCGAGGCGGAAGTTCTTTCCAAAGGCGGCAAGTCCGAGGGAATAATCTATGTCTCCTCAAGTCTCGACCAGGTCGAGACGGTGATCCTGGCATCCGCTTTGGAGACCGTTGACAGAGTAGGTCCCTGCAAAGCGGCGATAAGGGTCCTCGGTATCGAGGATGTACGCATCATAAAGAGAGAGAAGGTCGTAGAACGTGCCAAAGAACTCCTCAACGAGATGATCGCCCAGTCCAAAGGGTCCAGTGCCGATCTCACACAGAGCATCAGACAGAGCATACAGGTCGAAGAGATAACCTCGTACGGAAAGGACAGATGTCCTGCCGGCCCCAGTGTGAAGGATTCGGAATCCATCATAATCGTTGAAGGTAGATCGGATGTTCTCAACCTCCTTAAAGCAGGCATAAAGAACGCGATCGCGGTCGAAGGAACGAACATTCCGAAAACAGTTCAGGAACTTTCAAAGGAAAGGGTAGCCACGGCCTTCGTCGATGGCGACAGAGGAGGAGAATTGATCCTCAAGGAGCTTTTCCAAACATCGGAGATAGACTTTGTCGCAAGGGCACCCCGTGCACACGAGGTTGAAGAACTGACATCGAAACAGATCGTGAAATGTCTCCGCAACAAAGTACCCGGAGACCAGTACATGGAAATGAACGGTATGAGCGTCGAGAAGGAGAACGATCATGACGAACCCCGCGAAGTTCGTGAGGAAAGGCCCAGAAGGGAAGTTGACGATAGACAGCAGCCCAGAAAAGACCGTGACGACAGAACCAGAAAGGACCGCGACAAGAGGAAGGAGAACAGACTCCGCGATTCAGACGGTGACGACGGTAACAGAAGAAACCGTTTCAACACAGACAACGTAGACAAGTTCAAGAAGAAGCCCGAGGAGACAGTCGAAGAATCGAATGTCGAAACGGAAACGGTCGAAGAAGAGAGAAAGACCAACACGCCCAAGAGGGAACGTTCACCCAAGACAGACAGCGAGGAGGAAAAACCTACAAGGACACTCCGCGGCAAGAAGGACAGGAACACAAAGACCCTCTCTCCCGAGCAGGAGACATTCAGAGACATGTTATTGGACATGTCCTCAACGCACAACGCGAAGCTCTTATCCGATGACAACACGGTGATAAGAGAGGTTGCCGTAAAGAGTTTGGTAAATTCGTTGAAAGAAGATTCCGACGGCATCAGGGCGATCATTTTCGACGGCGTGATATCACAGAGGATCCTTGATGTTTCGGCGGAAAAGGGAATAAAGACCATTGTGGGAACGCGCAAGGGTAACATAGGTAAATTATCCGCCGACATAGTTATATGGACAAAGGAAGACCTCTACTGAGTGATGACAATGGTGAAAAAGAGAGTTGCGGAAACATGGGATGATATCAAGAACCTCAAAAGTACTGCAGAGGTACTCATCCCATCCGACCCTCTCGACCGTGTCCTCGGACAGGAAGAGGCGATAAAACTCGCCAAGATAGCCGCGATACAACGAAGGCATCTTTTGCTGGTCGGACCGCCGGGTACCGGGAAATCCATGATAGCCCGCGCTCTGTCCATGAATCTTCCGAAGCCCAAACAGGAAATAAGAGTAGTGAAGAATCCAGAGAATGCGGAGAGGCCTTTTCTGGAGATACTTGACGAAGATCAGGTCCATGACGAGGACAAGATACGTGCGGGTTCGATCGGAAAGTTACTGGATCCGGAGGAAGCACCCCTTAATATCGCCGAACGCCTGGGATATCTGTGTAAAACATGCAGGAGATATTCGCAACCTTCGGACCTGATGTGCCCCTTCTGCCAGAAAAGCAAGATGGAAGGCGGACCGAACAACAACAATCCCTTCGGGGATCTGTTGAATAACATCATGGAGGCAACGATGCCTCAGATGGCGGTCACCACTGGAAAAGAAAGAGTGACCACTACCAAGGTCCTGCCGGACGGAAAAGAGGAAACATTTGTTTTCGAGCGGGCAGGCGAGAAGATCAGGATGCTTGACGAGAAATCGTTGAACAAGAGAAGTCAGCTTCTCAAGAAATCCAATCAGAAGGTATTGGTCAAACTCAAAAGGGATCCGTTCGTGCTCGCGACGGGTGCGTCAGAGACCGAATTGCTGGGCGACGTACGTCACGATCCATACGGAGGGCATGAGAAATTGGGCTCTCCGGCGTATGAAAGGGTTGTTGCGGGATCGGTTCACGAAGCACATGAAGGCGTTCTGTTCGTGGATGAGATATCTCATCTCGGAACTTTGCAAAGATATATCCTCACGGCAATGCAGGAAAAGAAATTCCCGATACTCGGGCGTAATCCTCAGTCGGCGGGAGCCAGCGTGAAAGTGGAGAATGTGCCTTGCGATTTCATTTTGGTCGCTGCCTGCAACATACAGGATCTCGAACACATTCTCTCGCCGCTGAGATCAAGGATCATCGGAGGAGGATACGAGGTGCTGGTGGACACGGCGATGCCCGACAATCCGCACAACCGTGCCAAGTATGCGCAATTCGTTGCGCAAGAGGTCACCATGGACGGACGCATACCACATGCCACAATGGAAGCGGTGGAACTCATCATCACCGAAGGAAGGGCGCGTGCCAAATCGGACAATCAGGTGAACTCGTTAACCTTAAGGTTGAGAGAACTGGGCGGACTGATAAGGGCTGCAGGGGACATCGCCATAATGGAGGATGCACCCCTCATAACCGCAAAGCACATCGAAGATGCTCAGAAGAGGTCCAGACCGGTAGAGGATCAGATACGTGACAGATACGGTTCCTACATGAAAGGTATGTCCAAGGATGTATCCAGTGCTCAGAAGGAAAGATCGCAGTACTACTTCGAGAATGAGCATCTGGATGACCGTATGTTCAACTAAGGAAGGAAACCTTTTTCAAACTTCAATTTTCATATCCCCTTATGGTTGTCAGGGAGATCAACAAACTCGTGCGGGACAAGATCCCCGCTATCATCGTGGAGAACGGAGAGATTCCGGATTTTAGAATATTGGATGATGACGATTTTTTGAACGCACTCAATGCGAAACTCATCGAAGAGGTCGGCGAGTATCTGGAATCAAAAAATCTCGAGGAACTTGCCGATATCTTCCAAGTGATATGCACAATATCGGAATTGATAGGGGGAGGTCAGAGAGAGTTGGAATACATAAGGGATGAGAAGGCGGTCGAGAGGGGAGGATTCGAGACACGCATGTTCCTTGAGTCGATAGACGACATGAAATGATCACGAACTGTTCAGTACGAAGGATACCATTCTGAGAGCGTTCCCTCCGTTGTTGTAGAAGTTCGGCAATTGTTCCGATACGTGAAATCCCTTCTTTTCATAGAAGGAGAGAGCACCCACATTGGAAGGTCTGACCTCAAGCTGAATGATCCTTTTTCTTTCCATGGATGCCACCATTCTGAATTCTTGAAGCAGTTCGGAACCTACTCCCATGTTCCTATGCCGTGGATTCACGGCGAACATTAGTATCGATATTTTTTCCGATGTCATTTGTGATCCGCAGATGAACCCTGTGATATTGCCTATGTGGTCGCACGATACCAGTTGTCCGGATGGCCATTCCGCCATGAAGAATGAGAATACCTCTGGAACATAATACTCATCCAGTGAGAGACAAGCGATATTATAGACAGAATCAATATCGGAACTCCTCATCCGTCGTATCATGGTACCCTATTATCCATGCCGTTAATGATTCTTCCTCTTGAATACAAGTGCGATAATGGCCAGGATCGCTGCGATCACGCCTCCGAATATCGCGGTTTCCGGAATCTCCATCTTATCCGGGGCGGGATCAGTGTCCGATCCCGACCGATGGACGGTGTAGACGAATTCAATGGACTCCGAGGTGCCATCTCTGGTAACTTTCATAGTATATGTTCCGGGGATCAGGTTCTCGCAAACTATCCTGTTTGTCTGCGAGTGTCTGAGATCCCCATTCCCGTACACATCCCATGTATAGCTTTCATCCATAGGGCCGGATATTGTGAATGTAACATAGCCTTCTTCCGTGATGCGGTCCTTATTCGAGATGACTGAAAGAGCCCCCTCATAGTCGAACTTGTAGTTAGCATTCCAGTCTTCCATGAAATATTCCATGAAATATTCCGTCACTTCCGGAGAATCGATCAATACTGCTGTCTCACGGTTGTTGGAGAATGAATTTCCCGTCCAATTAACCGATCCCAACCATACAGTATCATCGATTATGATGCCTTTATTATGGGTGGTCGAGAACCCGGGACCGCCGTTGATGGTGACGGCCTTGATTCCCGTGGTCGCATTGATGAGACTTATTTGACTGGCATTTTCTTCCTTACTGCCGGACATGGAAGCATCCAAGATGAATCTGGAATCTACGCCTCTCTCGGAAGCCTCCGACATCCACGATACGGGAGACGAATTGTTGAGCGAAGAGAATGAACCGAAGTCCAGTTGTTCCGAGAATATCCTGTATTTTGCATTGTCCATGTAGTATTTCTGTGACACATAGGAGTTGTCCGGAGACAACAGAGGAGTTACTTTCGCGTTGAAACTCACGGTGTCGTAGGAAGGAACGGGGGAATACGTCAGATTTCCTGAATATGGTTTCAGACTCGGATAGAATTCATTAAGGGCCCAAACATCACCGTACTCCTGTTTTGTATCATTGTTGAACACGTTCGTCATGAATGAGGCATACTCGGTACTTTCGATCACTGCACCCCATCCTCTGTTGGCCTTGGAGGTTCCCATATTGGCGGTTGTCCAGTTCTCGGAGGTTATGATAACCTTTTCAGAATCTATGATGGCATATTTGTTGTGAACAAAGGCGTATCTCTCATAATTTCCCGATGCCTGACTGTTGATAAGCAGGACCTCGCCGCCCGCGTCTGTTATGGATTTCATCAGTGTGAGTTCAGTACTCATGTCGTATCCGAAAACATCACCTTCAAGCAGTATGCGGACGTCAACATGACCTACGGTCCTTTTTTCAAGATCGCACAAGAGAGCAACAAGATTCGGACTTGTTAACTGATATATGGAAATAAGTATCTCCGATCTTGCGTTTTCCAATGCCTTGTAAATAGGACCGCCGTTGCTTTCGGGGAATGTAAAAGGTGTTACGACAGCATCATAGCTTAGAGAGGGATCAAACGAGAAGTTGGTTAATCCCGGTTGCGTTAATATCCAGTCCGAAGCGGTGTTAGTGTCGATCGGTGCGACTCTCAAAAAATATTTGCTGGATGAAATCGCAACAGGCGGACCGGACCATCCTGTATCTGCGGTCTTGTTACCGTAACAAAATGCATCTACGAGCGTATTTCCTTTGAACAGATAGATATCATCGCCATTGTCGTTCAGAGCGAACGATTTTGTTTGTATGACCTTATCCGAGTTCAAGACATATGTTCGGTCTCTGTTCGTAAAATAAGTATCAGGGTCGATCCTATTCACTATCGTCACTCTGGACTGAGGTTCGACGGTGATACCGGTGAATGTCAGGGTACCTTCTCCGTCGGTAACGCTGTAATCCTTTAGGTCAACTGTACCTGTCCCGTAATTGTAAAGGGAAAACCCCTCCGCTCCTCTTGGACTCACTTCGTACAAAAGCAACGCATCGTTATCGGCACCATCGGAAAGGTCGAAGGGTATACAAACGGTCAACAGACCGATAATGATCACGGTTACCAGTATTCCTTTCGACTTCATCATAATATGATTCGGGTCATACCATATAAATGGAATTGTTACAATTAATCCTGTTGCAGTAAATGTGAACGCGATAAAATAATTTATTGCATAAATCTTTTAAATTTATATGCAATAAAATATTATTATCAAGAATTTATTGCATAGTAACGATTGATTTATATGCAATAAACTTGTTTATTGTATGTGAAACAGTTCGATTATTCGTTTTTGGACGAACGTATAGTGGACTCCAGTATGTTGGACCGCATACTGAAGATCCAGAAATTCAAAGGAAAGGCAGAGGAGATAAAAGGGAAGGCTCCGGATATTTTTACCGAACTGGAATTCATTGCAAAGATACAATCCGTCAAAGGGTCCAACGCCATAGAGGGAATAGTGACTTCTGACGAAAGGATCGCCGCCATAGTTAACCAGAGAAGCGTTCCGAAGAATCACGATGAGATGGAAATAGCAGGGTATCGCGATGTATTAAACCTAATCCATAACGAACACAAAACCATTCAGATCAGCGAAGCAACGATACTCGGATTCCATGAGATGCTCACATCATACCTCCCCCGAGTAGGCGAGGGGTACAAAAAGAATGACAATGTGATCGTTGAGATAAGCAGCACAGGTCAAAGGAAAGTAAGATTCAGACCTGTTCCGGCGGATGAAACTGAAAATGCAATGCAACAAATGATCCTCGCGTACTATGCGGCAAGGGACAATCATTCGATCAATCCATTGTTACTGATCCCATGTTTCATTCTGGATTTCCTCTGTATACACCCATTTCCCGACGGTAACGGAAGGATGTCAAGATTATTGTCGCTTCTCATGATGTACCGCGAGGGTCTGGATATCGGAAAGTACATCTCATTCGAAGAACAGATAAATCGATCAAAGGAGAGGTATTACGACGCACTGGAAACATCTTCTCAAAGATGGCACGAAAATGAAAATGATTATGTTCCTTTTATCGAAGATTTCATAGGAACACTGTATCTATGCTATAAGGAATTAGATAGACGGTTCATTACCATAGGAAATAAAAAGGTGAACAAGACCAACCGCATTGAGGCTGCGGTTTTGAACAGTATTCTTCCGATCTCGAAGAAGGAAATATGTGAATTTCTTCCGGACATCAGCATGACAACAGTAGAGGCCGTTCTTTCAAGAATGACCAAGGACGGAAAAATAAAGAAGATCGGCGGTAATCGTAACGCCAGATATTTCAGGAACAAATAACAACTTTCGAAATCTGTGAGAAAGATCAAAGATGTTTTATCAGATCGGCAAGCGCAGTCCTCGGATCCTTGGCCTTCACAACCCCTGATGCGAGCAGTACTCCCGAAGCGCCGAGATCGAGTGCGGCTTTCACATCTTCTCCGGTCTTCACACCCGCACCGCATAATACCGATACGGAACGATTTGCTGCCTTCACGGCATCCACCGTATCCTCGATTATCCTCGGATTAGCGGTCGTGACCGATATGTCTCCCCCTATGAGTTCCGGAGGTTCGACAGCAACGAAATTAGGATGGAATTTTGCAGCTTCGACGGATGCCTTGACATTATCCGCACATATCACTGTGGTGAGTTCGCATCCTTTGGAGAGTTCGACACATTCCTCCATGATCTTTGCCGAGACCTTATGCTCGGAATGATTCAGAAGGGTGCCGACAGCACCGCATTCTTTGATCATGGACGGGGTGACCCATCCTGTGGCGGAACCCGGTGCCCTGGGATCGGCATTCTGTGACAGAACGGGGATCTCGACCGTTCTCGCGATATGACCCAGATCCACCATCGGCGGGCATATTGCGATAACTTTTCCGAACTCTTCGTAAACAGATTGACACGCCATCGCCAACTCTAGTGCACCGGGGCCTTCAACCTCGCGGTATGCTTTGAAATTCACGATGATTACGGGTTTGGCAAGTTTCTTAGTCAAGTTTCTCGAACCTCGAGGTCAAAGTATTCAGTACTTCCGGCCTGGAAGTGTACTCCATCTCCTCAGAGGGGAGAATGGAAGGTACGAACGGCCCCTGCGACCTTATGAATTTGCTTGCTTTGATCGCGTTGCTGCGCGCGAGGTCGAAGGTGTTGCCCTTGAAGAAGTCAACGGGTATGTGGTCTCCGCCCTTGGCGTTCATGGGTTCAAGACCCTGAAGTTTTCCATCGTTCAATTGGAATCCGAGACAGCATATTCTCGGAGGTCCGTCGAAGTATGTCGGGTCGGATTCTTCGGGTGAACACGGATACAATGCTCCGTAGTGGGAACCTCTCATCCATCCTGCCGCAAGCCATGTTGTGTTTAGGAAGGGCTGAGTGTATTCTCCGACGGACGGAAGTCCGCTTTGACAACGGCAGATACAAACGGGGTCATCCTTTCCGACGTATTTTCCAGCGGTGAGATTGAGTTTGTCCGTCGATATGACACAAGCGGGACCGATACCCGCTCTGGAGGTCACTCTCTTTATCGCATATCTGGAGGTATCTCCGAGCAGTGTAAGTATGCTGAGAGTCTCTTCGGGCGAGGACATGACCACTTTTTTACTGTCCATGACATCGTGTATTTCGACATCGAAACCCAGTTTTGCTCTGGCATCGACGACCAATCCTGTCGTTGTAAAAGGATCAAGGAAGACTCTCGAAAGAGGCGGTGAATATGCGGAAGGTTCTGTTTTGTCCGCCATGAAGAACAGCAAAGGTTCGGAACCCCTTTCTTCGAATGTCATCTCGGCGGAACCGGGTCCTGCCCCTTTGACATTCCCGGAGAATGCATCCGTCAGGATATCTTGACCTGCGGCGTAGAGTTTCATGGATTTGGCGAGTTTCGTCGCGGCCTGGAAGCAATCCCACGCGGCACCATGGACATCCTTGTGTCCTTCGCCTTTGTAGTGGGTCATGTACAAATTGATGTCATCTCCCACGCGTGTAACGTAAAAGTCCTCGATCACACCCTGCTTCTGCTTGTCAGTGAGGATGTCTTTTGCGACCTGCATCATTGAGGGGTGCGGCCTTGAATGTCCTACAACGGATCCTACGTCCGCTTTGATAATCGATACTGTCACTTTCTGTTTGACCATTGGTTCACCATGTATGTTTTATAGGTAGGGAAAACCATTATAATAATGTTTATCACGCGCCTACATAGGATGCGCCGGAGCGTTAATGATAGTAGTCTTTGCGATTCTGCTCTTCGTCTACGGGTAACTTATTTATCGTTGTCAGGTCTCTCGGCGTTCAATATGACTTCGATCAAGAACTCCGGCAACATAGGGGACGCAGCAGATTCCACTGTCACAGTGAAAGGCTGGGTTCAGGATATAAGGAACCTCGGCGGTATTTCCTTCCTGACGCTCAGGGACAGGTACGGTACGATCCAGATAACAATGCCCAAGAAGAAACTCGATCCGGAATTGTTCGATTCGATAACCCGTTTGTCGAGAGAGTCGGTCATATCCGTCACGGGAGAAGTCAAGTCAAGCAATCAGACGGCATTGGGGGTGGAACTCATACCTGTGGCATTCGAAGTCCTTTCTTCCGCAGAGGTACCGCTACCCATGGGAGTCATAGACAAAGTGAATGTCGAGATGGACACGCGTCTCAACAACAGGTACATGGATATCAGAAAACCCGAGGTCAAAGCGATCTTCGAGATAAGGTCTGCAGTAATGACGCTGATATCCGAGGCGATGGTCAATAGCGGATTCATAAATGTGAACACTCCGAAGATCGGCGCATCCGGTGCCGAAGGCGGAGCAACTTTATTCAATGTCGACTATTTCGGGAAACCCGCATATCTGGCACAGAGCCCTCAACTGTACAAACAGATCCTCATGTCAACAGGCCTTGACAGAATATTCGAGATAGGTCCCGCATTCCGTGCGGAGCATTCCAATACAAATCGCCATGTGACCGAATTCATCTCCTTCGACGGAGAGATGTCCTGGATTGAGAAAGAGGAGGATGTGATGAAGGCGATCGAGGAGACCATCGATTATGTTCTCAAAGGTATCAAAGAAAGGTGTCCTGATCAACTGCGGATCCTTGGTAAAGAGATCAATGTTCCTACGCTTCCCTATCCCATACTTACGTATTCCGAGTGTTTGAAGATGGTGCAGGATGGAGGTATCCCTCTGAAAGAAGGAGATGATCTTGGTACCGAAGGGGAAAAACTGATCGGCGATGTAATGGCCGAGAAAGGATTCGATCTTTACTTTATCGCGGAATATCCCGAAGAGGCGAAGCCGTTCTACATCATGGAAAAGGACGGAACATCATATTCATTCTCTTTTGACCTCGATTATAAAGGACAGGAGATCTCTTCCGGAGGTCAGAGAGAGCACAGATACGATGTTCTGGTTAACAGGATGAAGAAAAAAGGATTGGATCCGGACGAGTTCTCGTTCTACCTAGACGCGTTCAGATACGGTATGCCCCCCCATGGAGGATGGGGGATCGGAGTGGACAGACTGGTCACGAAGATCCTTGACCTCCCTAATGTCAGAGAAGCTATACTATTCCCCAGAGATATGAGCAGACTATCTCCTTGAAGGAGATAATTTTGATCTATTAACAGAACTTTCCAAATCCTTTCTATCTGTTTTTATCTTTTTCTTCAGTTTCGGGTATTTTCAACCACCTATGACATTTCTTTTAATAAATACCCGAACATCCAAATATGATAACATGGCAACTGCCGGAGACATTTACGAGAGAGAATTGAAAGCTCTTATGAGCGGAGACACGAAATCAATAGCAAAAATGGTCAAAACATGTGATGATGAAGAAAGCACATCATACAATTCTCTGATCGATAATCCTTTTCTGGTCATTCGGGCAGCGGGTTCATTGGGAGTGGACATAGTTTCCTTGAGGTGGGATTTCTCATTCCCGATAGAGGTCAAAAGTTCTGTTGACGATACGATACATTTCAGCAGGACCGCGAGACTTACCGAACAGGCGGAGAAGATGCAGGAGACCTGCGGCAGATCGCATTTGGTCCCGATATACGCTTTCAGACTGAAGAGTGTAAGAGGGGACCCGTGGAGGATATTCACGATACCTACCGAAGAGAGACTGAGGGGACATAACGAGATCCTCAGGAAGAAGATACCGAAACTCGAAGTGACGACAAACGGAAAATATGTCATGAGATGGGGAGACGGGATCAAGCTGTCATCCCTCATCGCATACATGGGTACGATGGCATTCGATGACTCTTGAGACGGCCGTCAGCACTCATAGGGCTCATCACGGATCAGCTTGAGGGTTATCTTCATCCGGCACGTCATTTCTCCGTAACGGTCACGGATATAATAAAAGCGGTATCCCGTATACTATAAATCCATTAATGCAGATTGGAGGAATATGTGGAACGAGGTTGACGAGAGCTTTTGGAAGACGAACAGGGAATCGAAAGTGGACGAGGTCGCAGCCACCGTTCAGGATATTATTGATCTCGTCAGGTTCGAAGGGGATAAGGCCCTGGTGGACCTGACCTTCAAATTCGATAAGATCTCTCTCGGTTCGATCGAGGTTTCCAGAGACGAGATCGAGGAAGCTTACGAGAATGTTGACCCGGTGTTGCTGGACGAGTTGGAGAATGCGGCGGAATATATTCAGAGATTCCATGAGATGCAGGTCCCTCCGGACCTCTGGCTTAAAGAGGTGGAGCCGGGTATAACTCTCGGGGTCAAGAGCACACCGCTCGAAAGAGTGGGTTGTTACATACCTGGCGGAAAGGCATCCTACCCTTCGACGGCATTGATGTGCATCATTGCCGCAAAGACCGCAGGCGTCGATGAAGTGATATGCTGCACACCGCCGCCCGTGAATCCTCTGACACTTGTGGCAATGGATATCGCCGGCGCGGATGAGATATACAAGGTGGGAGGAGCACAAGCCGTAGCCGCTATGGCATTGGGTACGGAATCGATAGAGCCAGTTCAAAAGATAGTCGGCCCGGGGAACGTCTTTGTCACAGCAGCAAAGTCCATGCTCAGAGGAACTGTGGAAATAGATTTCCCCGCAGGGCCGAGCGAAATAGGAGTAATAGCCGACGATACGGCGAATCCCAAATTCGTAGCCGCCGATCTGTTAGCGCAGGCGGAACACGATCCGTCATCCGCATGTCTGTTGGTGACCACCGATCCGAAACTTCCGGAGACGGTGTGGAAACTCATTGAGGAAATGGCCGAGGATGCACCGAGAAGGGAGATAATGTCCGAGGCTCTGAAGAACTCGGGGTACATGGTCGTCGACAGTTTGGAGATGGCCGCCGAGGTAATGAATTGTGTGGCCCCGGAACACCTGTCGATACAGACAAGGGATGCTTTGGAAGTCTTGTCAAAGATAACGAATGCAGGTTCCATATTCTTGGGACCCTATACACCGATAGCCGCAGGAGATTACGCATCGGGAACGAACCACGTGCTTCCGACGGCGGGTCATGCATCGACCATGTCGGGATTGAACGTTGCACATTTCCGCAAGACGTCTACCGTTCAAATGCTGACAAAAGACGGTCTTGCGGTCCTTGCGCCGACAATAGTTGCCATTTCAAAGGCCGAAGGCCTGTTCGCGCACTCGGATTCCGTCAAGGTAAGAGGTCCCGCAAAAGAATGACACGGTGAGATAATGGATATCGATCTGTATGATCCCAGCCTGTACGTGAACAGGGAATTATCTTGGTTGGAGTTCAACAGACGATGTCTCGCAGAGGCGGAGGACAAGAATGTTCCGCTGCTGGAGAGAGTAAAATTCCTTGCCATAGCGTACGGAAACATGGACGAGTTCTTCATGATCAGGGTTCCGGGACTCATACAGACCGTGGGAAGTTCCGAATACAAGGTGATGGGTCCGGATATGTTCGGGACCCCAACCGAGGCAATGTTGGAGATTGACGCATCCGTCAACGATCTGATCGATGGTTACGAGAGGTGTTGGGCCTCCTTGCGAACGGAACTCGCTGTTGAAGGCATAAAGATCAGCGATATGAATTCTCTGACGGTAGATCAGACAGAGTGGGTACACGAATACTATCGAGAAAGAGTTCATCCGCTTCTTACTCCTCTTGCTTTGGATATTTCGCACCCGTTCCCCTTCATCTCCAACAATTCATTGAACATCGCAGTGAAGATAAAGAAGAATGAAGAGAACATATATGCCAGACTCAAGGTCCCTGTAGGAATATTGCCAAGGTTCGTGAGTATCCCGACACCTCAGGGAAAGGAATTCGTTCAATTGGAAGACATAATAAAATCCAACATCGGAGAATTGTTCACGGGCCTAGAGGTCAACGGTGCCTACATTTTCAGGGTCACAAGGAACGCCGATGTGAAGGTAACGATCGATGAGGCATGCGATCTGATGTCAGCGGTCGAGACCTCTCTCGATTACAGGGATATCGGTTTCTCCGTCAGGATGGTGATAGAGGAGAACATGCCCTATGAGATGGAATCGATCTTCGGAAAGAATCTTAAACTCAAGGAGCAACAGATCCATAAAGTATCCACGGGAGGGATGTTGCTGACAGACCTTTGGCAGATAGCATCCTTGGATATCCCGAAACTGAAAGAGAAACCATTCACATCATACACTCCTCCGGAGTTGGAAGACGTTTGCATCTTCGACGCGATCCGGAAGAAGGATTGGATATTGTTCCATCCTTACGAATCATATGAAACGATAGTGAGATTCATCAGCGAAGCGGCAGATGACCCTGATGTACAAAGCATAAAGATATGTCTGTACAGGATCGGCAAGGATAGGTCCATCGTCAACGCATTGACCAGGGCGAGAGAGAAAGGCAAGAACGTATCGGTGTTGATGGAACTCCGCGCAAAATTCGATGAAACCAATAACATATACTTGGCAAGAGAGCTCGAGAAGATCGGCGTCCACGTTGTTTACGGACCTTTGGATCTGAAAGTGCACTCTAAGCTTCTGCAGGTCGTAAGATTGGAAAAGGACAAGCTCGTGAGATACACGCACATGAGCTCCGGGAACTACAACGTCAGTACCGCAAAACAATACGGCGACATATCATATCTGACCGTAAACCCCGAGTTGGGAGAGGACGTCGGTGAACTTTTCAACGCGCTCACGGGCGTTTTCGGTCCAAAGAACTACAAACATTTGCTGGTGGCACCCACTTCGTTGAAGAGTTCGCTTATACGGAAGATCCAGAGGGAAGCGGATATCCAAAAGGACGGAGGTAAAGGTTACATAGCCATGAAGGCCAACGGTCTGGTGGATTCGGATATCATAGCCGAGTTATACAAAGCTTCGATGGCCGGTGTGAAAATAGATCTGAATATCAGAGGGTTATGCTGTCTCCGCCCCGGCATGAAAGGGATATCGGACAACATCAGGATGATAAGTGTGGTAGACCGTTTCCTCGAACATTCCAGAATTTATTATTTCGGTAACGGAGGGAATCCCGAGATGTATCTCGGTTCGACGGACATGATGCCGAGGAATCTCATGGCAAGGGTCGAGGTCCTTTTCCCGGTACTTGACGAAGAGATGCTGACATTGATCAAAGGGCAGATCTTGGATATTCATTTGAAAGATAACGTCAAAGCAAAAGAAATGCTCCCCGACGGAAGTTATGTTCCCGTGAAGAAGGAGGGAAAAGAGCTCCGTTCACAGAAGTGGTTCATCAAGAACAGGGGCGTTTGGCATGGATGATACCTCGAAAGTGGTAAGTTTCATCGACATAGGCACAAATTCCATTCACATATTGATCGTAAAATTCTTCGAGGATTCGATGGGGACCCCGATATTCCAGGATAAAGAGACAGTGAGGCTGGGTCAGAATCTATTCAGACACGGATTCATCGATACGGAAACGATAGAAAAGACACGTTTGGTAATATCGAAATTTGTTCGTATGTCCAAGGACATGGGAGCGGAGAGGATAATCGCGTATGCAACATGCGCCGCGAGAGAAGCATCCAACAGGAAAGAACTGCTTGATGCGTTGAACATCGAGGGCCTTGATGTCAGGGTCATTTCCGGTCTGGAAGAGGCAAGAATAATAAAATTGGGGATATTCGGACCCTCCGGTCCCATCAGAAAAACATTGGAGATAGATATAGGGGGAGGAAGTACCGAAGTGATACTTTGCAAAGGCGAAGAGGATCTGTACCTCGACAGTCTCGACATCGGTGCGGTAAGGTTCGCTTACGGTTCGGACGTGGATCAGAATCTTCCGCTGACATTCCAGCAATATGATTTCTTGAGGCGCCAAGTGGATCTGATGTCATACAGAACATGTAGGAAGATCAGAGAGATAGGATTTGAGAAAGCATGCGGTTCCTCAGGAACATTGATCGCGTTGGCGGAGATGTGCGCCATCAGGAGAGGCGATGGCGACGATTCGTATATGATGTATTACGAACTCGTGGAGTTGATGAAAGAACTGTACTCCAAGAGTCTGGAGGACAGGATGAAGACCAAAGGCATGAATCCCACACGCGCGGACATTATTGTAGCGGGAGGCGCCATCGCCGAAGAACTGATGTATCTTCTCGGGATCGACAGAATAGAGATAAGCAACAACGGAATGAAACAGGGAATGGAGATAGACTATCTTCTCAACAACGGTCACTCTAATTTCAATATCAGGGATTCGTCGGTAAAGTCCTTGGCAAACAGATGCAGTTACGACCGCGAACACGCAGAGACGGTGCAGGCGAACGCTTTGAAGATATTCGACGATATGAAGGACGCCGGGATACACAAGATGAACGACGAAATGAGGATGCTGCTCTCCTATGCAGCGATACTTCACGATGTGGGCGAGTTCATCAGTTACAACAAACATCATGTTCACTCGTACACGATAATCTTGAATTCCTTCCTTCCCGGTTTTGATATAGAAGAATTGAGGATAATGGCGTTGCTTGCCAGATTCCATCACAAGAAGTTTCCCGATGCAGGTTCCAAGTTCTTCAACGATATGAGCAGCAAGGAGATCTCGGATATCCTTGAATGTTCGATGATCCTGAAGATAGCGGACGTTCTGGACAGACACCGAACGTCTTCGATTGATGAGATCACTCTCAAGACCGTCGATAACACAATGGTCTTGATGATAGATTCCGAGAGCGACATTAGCATGGAATTATGGAGGCTCGGAACTTTGAAAGATGATTTTAAAAAGGTTTTCGATCTGGATCTCAAGGCTTTGAAGATTTAACGCAGATGAGAAGCATCACAGAAAGGTTTGTTATCGGACTTTCCGCACTGACATAATGCCACGCGGTTCCTTACTTCGTATTCTTCTCCGTTCTCGGATATTATCGGTATGCCGCCTCTGACCCTTACGGATGCAAGTCTTCCCGAAACTAAAGTTACCAGTATCTCCTTCTTCAGATCCGGTTCGAGTTCTTCTCCGTTGACCTTCAGGACCAGACTTCCTCCGGGACAGTTGGACACTTGTTCCTTTGCGATATCCACGGTGCGGTCCTTCCTTATCGTTCTCATCACGTTGTGTCTACTGTGACAGAATCCGGCACCTGTACAGAGTTTGGGATCCTGCAGTAACTCTATCCCGGATCCTCCCGGGTATGATTTGCATCGTTCGCTGTAAGGTCCCTTGGATGCCGTCTCGGTCCCATCGAAATCGTCGTGTTTACATGTGCAGAAGGGAGGATTTGTACTGTTCCCGCATCTGCAGAGAGCGTACACTTCCGTATCGGGATAGATCCTTTCTCCCTTCTCCCATTTATCGGCTCTTCCAAGAGCATCTTTTTTGAGGTATTCAAAGAATAACGGGATATCTCCATATACAAGATATGGGCCGTTCTTCATTACTTTTATTACTTTTCCATCCGGCACTGTATCACCGCATTAATAGAGTGTCAGCGGATATATAATCATGAGTAGCCAACGCGAATTCTTTCATGATGTGTGTTACAAAGGGGACTCGCGTTCGTTGGCTATTGCATCGACGTATGCGACCAGTTCCTGTTCGCAGAGCACTGTGCCTGAAAAGATAGAACGGGCACAAGCTTTATTGAACAAGTCCAAATGTTCTTTTGCTTTGATGTCGTCTTTCAAAGCAAGGCGTGCATATGCATACAAAACTCGTTGCACACTGGTATCTGTGCGTGCTAATTTTATGAATTTCTTCAATTTCTCGGTGTAAAGGCGATCGATCTCTTCCTGCCGGCATTCCTCTATCAGTTCGTGGAAAAGAAGATCACTGTCGAATGATGTTTTTTGCATCTCAGAAATGTTCTGTGTGTTATCGCATAAAAATCGTATCAATTCTCCTGCTCGATTGAATTCTTGTTTGTCGAGCAGACATTTGTATTGATTAGATGCGGTTCCCAAAACAAATAGGTTATCAACACTACTCATGTCGACCCAGTCATATAATTCTGTTGGAATGTCGCGGGGGCGAACTCCCTCAGTATCTAATTTTTGAATCTTAAAACATGACCAAAGGCCACGACGCATTGTCGCGTTCTCCTCTTTTTCCATGTTGAACAAGATGTATCCATCGCTGGGTGCGATAACATTGGACGGAATGAGATTCAACATACCAATAATTACGCCGAGAAGTCCGATCAGAAGGAATGCAGTAGCCCAAAGGCCGGCAGTATCAGCAAGACAATAAAACATGATGAGGCAAATAATGCTTATCAGGAAATTCACTGATAATCCGCTGATGGCGTACAACTTAAAAGGATATTTTCCATCCTTCATATCCGGAGGAGACAACATACAACCGCCGCTCAATCCCGGAACCCTGTATTTCTTCAATTTCAGTTTTCCGTTCTCCTTTACGAATGTTACGTTGAACAGGCATAAGGCTACAAAGCGGTATCCTGAGTGTAATCCTGCGACCAAATGGCCGATTTCATGTAAGACAACATGGAGAAACATGCCGATAAAAATGGCGGCAAAGACCACAGTAAGCCCTATGAATAGGTCAGTATCATCTGAAAACCTATTGATGTAAGATAATCCCAGATAAAAGCAAATGAACATGATCAATAACAGAACCCATTGCAGAAGTTTCAAACCTTTTTTCTCCATAAATGAATCTCCCCCACAGGGTATGGATTGCAGTATTATATGGAGTATGGTTTCTATGATATTTCGGAAGATGGAATACTATATTGTTAACGGAGCATAATGGAGGGAGGGACTCTGACAGGGGAAATGGAACAAAATACGTAAGAGATAGTCCGGTTCTGCACATAATTAAAATATTCAAAGGAAGATGCGGAATACATAGCAGGAGGTAACCCCTTGCACCGGTTTCGACCAGTTACCTCTTGCTTCAAGTGTTTTACAGAACAATTATTTGTCGTTGAAACGTTATACGCATAAGGTGATACCATTTCGAACACGGATTTCTTTGATCGGATGAGCGAGGTGAACAAAGCCTCCGTGAGTTCCGGTCTGTGTTCGATATGCAAAGGATCCAGGAGACTCTGTGGGAAGGACAGATGTCCTCTGATGATCAAATTCTACTCCCAGCAAAGGACAATGCCGTTGATGGACATCAAGGACCTTGCGGGATGCAGTCCGCCCGCGGTGTTCGTGGGAAGATACGGTTATCCCAAGGTGGATATCGGGCCGTTATTGCCGCCGGAATTCGGAGACACCTCCATATTGGACAAACCGGAACGATGGGTAGGCAAATCCATCGACGAGATAGTGGATATGAGATTCCGTCTGATACGGGGAAAACACAGGATCGATGCGGTTAATTTCAGAGAGGCGGGAAGGATCGTCGACAATGTACAGAGCCTAGCCTTGACCGAAAAACCTTTGGAAGTGGAGGCGAACTTCAGACAAAAACCAAGGGGGAGGGTGATACTGGATGACGAGGTCCAACCCTTCGGACCATCCGCCAGATTGGATGGGATGAAGATCGGCAACGGAAGGTTCGAGAGGAATCTGGAGAAGAATTTCTACGATATCGATCTGAATGCCACCGGCGCGGTCATCAATGCGTACAACAACGGAACGCTGATATCCGAGATACAGAAAGCGTTCTCGGTCGGAACGATGGGGGTGGACAAAAGAAGAAGGTTCGTACCTACCAGATGGAGTATCACCGCAGTGGACGATATAATCGGAAAGAATCTCCTCAAAACAACGAAATTCAACGAAACGATAGACGAGTTCAGGATATATCAGTGGGAACAGCTCGATAACAGATGGTGCATCATGATGATGCCCTGCACCTGGAGATACGAACTCATCGAAGCATGGTATCCGAACACCACATGGAATCCCCTGGGCAAATCGATCGATATAATATCCGATTGCGAATTCTACGAGGGGAGGTCCGAATATGCGCATATAGGAGGTTGCTATTATGCCGCAAGGATGGCAGTCAACGAGTTGTTGATCAACGAAGGACGAACAGCGGGAGTGGTGATATTCAGGGAGGCGCACCCCGGTTACGTCATGCCGGTCGGAGTGTGGAACGTAAGGGAGAACGTCAGAGCTGCGCTTACAACGAAACCGTTCAAGTATGAATCCCTGGATGATGCGTTGGGCCATGTGGATAGCGTGATGGATATCAAACGGGACACTTGGATACAGAATTCTGGGATCCTGAAGGATTGGCTGATCCAGAGGAGGATCGATGACTACTACTGACCTCATCGAATTCGAGGATGCTTCCGAATGGGACGGTATGTACAGGGTGGTCGAGTGCCGTCGGGCATTGTCCCCTTCGGGACTTCCGGGGATAGAATACGCATTGAATCCCTACGGAGGGTGCGAACACGGCTGCGTATATTGCTATGCGCCGGAGGTCCTGCATACCGATTGGAAGGATTGGAGGGTCGTGAAGGTAAGATCCAACATCACCGACCGTCTGACAAAGGAATTGCAGGGATTGGACGGAACGGTCGGCATCGGGACCGTGACAGACCCCTATCAGTATGCAGAGAAGAGATTTTGTCTGACGCAGAACTGTCTGAAAATCCTGAAGGAAAGGAACTTTAGGATACATGTTCACACGAAGTCGGATCTGATAATGAGGGATGCGGAACTGATATCGTCCATGAGGGGGGAGGTCGGGATCACCCTGACCACGATCGAAGATAAACTTTCAAAGATGACCGAACCCGGTGCTCCGTTGCCCAAGAATCGGTTGGATGCGCTGAAAGGGTTGACAGACATGGGGATAGACACTTACGCTCTGATCGGTCCGGTGCTGAATCATCTCGAGGGGAAAGAAAAGGAGTTCGTCGATTCGATAGTTGCCACAGGTGTAAAGAGGGCATCGATCGATTCCTTGAACCCGAGACCCCAACTCATCGAAAGGTTGGACAGGATGAGGATCAGAGGTTCCGACCGATCGAAAGAGATCATTAGGGAATATGCAAAACAGGCAGGACTCGAAGTGACAGACGTGTTCTGAAGATCGTATGCCACACATCTTAAGTAAAATGGGATTTTTAGGAAGGTTAATATAGAAGAACAAAATTACCTGTAGCAGTAGAATTAGGAGAAATATCCTATGTACGCGAACGGAAATCAACCAATCATTGTGTTAAAAGAAGGAACTGAGCGAACGAAAGACAAAGAGGCTCAATTCAACAACATTGCGGCCGCAAAAGCTGTTGCGGATGCAGTAAGATCGACCCTTGGACCCAAGGGAATGGATAAGATGCTCGTGAACACCATCGGAGATGTCGTTATCACCAACGACGGTGTCACAATACTCAAAGAGATCGATGTTCAGCACCCCGCCGCCAAAATGGTGGTCGAGGTCGCCAAGACACAGGACAGCGAGTGCGGGGACGGAACCACAACAGCAGTGGTCCTCGCAGGAGAACTTTTGAAACAGTCCGAAGAACTGATAGATGCGAACGTGCACCCCACGGTCATCACCAACGGATACAAGATGGCAGCCGCAAAAGCTGTTGAAGTGTTGGACAGCATATCCATTGATGCAAGCAAAGACGAGATCCTCAGGAAAGTCGCGATCACATCTTTGACCGGCAAATCCGTCGGCGAAGAGTATTCGAAACTCGCAGATATCGTTGTGAAAGCTGCAAAAGCGGTCGAAGATGACGGAAGGGTAAATCCCGACAACATACGCATCCAGAAGAAGGTCGGAGGCGTCATCGGAGAGACATACCTCGTTGAAGGCATCATCATCGATAAAGAGGCAGTGCACTCACGCATGCCCAAGAAAGTGGAGAAAGCAAAGATCGCACTCTTTGCATGCCCCCTTGAGGTCAAGAAAACAGAATTCGATGCACAGATACAGATCACCGATCCCTCGATGATGGCATCCTTCCTCGCCGAGGAAGAGAACAGCATGAAAGAGATGGTCGAGAAGATCAAAGAGGTCGGAGCGAACGTGGTGTTCTCATCGAAGGGAGTGGACGAACTCGTTCAGCACTATCTCGCCAAAGCGGGGATCCTCGGATACAGGAGACTCAAGCAGAGCGACCTTGAAGCGATCGCAAAAGCGACTGGCGGAAACGTTGTGGGCAGCATAATGGAGATCTCGAAGAAAGACCTCGGAACCGCAGGCCAGGTAGAAGAGAAACTCGTCGGCGAGGACGGAATGGCATTCATCACCGGATGCAAGAACCCCAAGGCGATCACAGTCTTCATACGCGGCGGAACGGAACATGTTCTCGAGGAAGTCGAGAGGGCACTCAACGATGCAATACGCACAGTTGGTGTGACCATTGAAGAGAAGAAGGTCGTTGCAGGCGCAGGAGCACCCGAGATCGAACTTCAGCTCAGACTTTCGGAGTACGCATCATCCGTCGGAGGAAGAGAGCAGCTCGCCATCGAGAAATTCGCAAAGGCGATGGAAATAATCCCCTGGACACTTGCGGAGAATGCAGGTATCGACTCGATCGACAGCATCATCAAACTGAAGAACGCACACGAGAAGAAGAAGGACGGAAAATACTACGGACTCGATCTCGACTCGGGAGAGGCGGTCGACATGCTGAAGTTGAACGTCATAGAACCTTTGAAAGTCAAAGTACAGGCGATCAACTCCGCGGAAGAGGTTGCCAACATGATCCTCAGGATCGACGATGTCATCGCAGCCCGCAGAGGAGCACCCCCGCAGGGACCCCCCGGCGGAATGCCTCCCGGCATGGACATGATGTAATCATAACCAAACAATCATTATAATCCGGGGCGCAAGCCCCCTTTTACTTTTCTATCGATTTATCGTTCTTTACTGAATAATCTTTTATATTCTCCATCCTATCACAATAATGGATGGGGATCCATGCGCGCAGCACTCTATGCGAGAGTTTCCACTGAAGACCAGGCTAAAGAAGGTTATTCACTGGATGCTCAGATAAAAAGGCTCGAGGCCTAT